>CEPV01094426.1_pt1 | contig 17403 bp, 14 predicted proteins | sample 530451 | NCBI WGS metagenome assembly CEPV01 (sample SAMEA2620097, study PRJEB7988) | marine metagenome | isolation source: saline water (ENVO:00002010), including | reverse complement strand
TCATCGATCACTTCGCCCGCCCCTACGGGCGTCGTGAATGCTCGGCTATCGTAACTGTAGCCGGGTACGCGACGATTGCGCACGGTGCCGACAAGATTTGTGCGAGCACTTGCGCATCGGGCTGGGACCAATCTGGCTTCCGCCTCCTTCAGCCCGGCCACGATCTTGCTGACACACGCTTCGTAATACTCGGCCACAAACCAGTTAAATCTGCTTGGCAGGGCCTGCATGCGTGGTTCCAGCGCTGCCGGGGCGGAGTGGCTGTGGCTGGCAGTCATCACCAGGTTTTCGCGTGTGAGCCCGGTCAAAGCGGCGCGCTCTGCAGTGTCCTGCCGCAGGGTTGCATCGATCTGCAGGATATCCGTAGTGACGATCGCAGCACGTGTGTCACCCCGTTCCAGGAGCAGGATCTTCGCATGGATAGGGTCATGCACACCTTCCGCATGCTTGCTTCCTCTAGCGCCATAGCCATGCAGCCGGACGTCATAGCGTGAAAGATCCGGCGTGATATCAACGGTCTGAGCGGCCGCCTTGAACTGATCGTTAGCCATGCCTGTCTCTCTCTGTGGGAAGGTGGGGACCATCCGTTACTTCGTAGCGTTGCGCAACTCGTCCAGATTGCTTATCACTTTTTCTACGCTATCCGCGACATCGTCGGTGTCCTTGTCAGATCCCAGGAACACTTCGTGAGGAATCCATATGTTTTCGTGATAAGCAGCTCTCTCGGATTCCGGACAGGAGACTTCACGATAATCTACCGTCCCGTCGAGATGCTCCTGAGAGAGCGGTACGCCCGCCTCGTTGAGCGGGAACAGTGGGTTTTTGTATATGGGCTGGTACATGGAGCAGGAGCAGGGGATGCCCTCGGCGCGCAGGGCCTCGGCGAAGAGACCTAAGGAGATGCCGTCATGCTCGTCTTCGAGATACTTGAAGATATACGCGTAGCCACTGCGACGGGTCTCACGCGCATCGATGCGCAGTACCTCGACCCCGTCGAGATCGGCGAGCCGTGCGTGCAACTTATCTTTGTTGCGCTCACGTCTGGGCGCTTGCTCTTCAACCAAACGCGCAAACTGAGTGTGGAGCAGAGCTGCCTGAAACTCCGTCAGGCGCATACTCCAGCCGAGTACCTGGTGTTCGATAGGTTGCATGGGACCGAGCCGGCCTGAATTGATGAAGTAGCGCGCCTTATCCGCCAACTCTGAATCATTGGTGGTGATCAGCCCCCCTTCACCAGCCGTTAGTAGTTTTGAAGCCTGGAAACTGAACGCCGCGCAGGTGCTGTGGCTTCCGACCCCCTTGCCCTCCCAGGCGCCGCCATGCATGTGCGCGCAATCCTCGACAATGAGCAGATCTTTGCGCGTGGCAAAATCTACGATCCAACTCATGTCTGCCATGCGACTGCCGAGGTGCACGGGTAATATGCCCCGAGTGCGATTGGTCGTTGCGGCCTCAATGCCGCCGGGCCCGGTGGTTTTGATGCAGTAGGTGGATGGATCAACATCCACGAACACAGGCGTCGCACCGACTAACAGAATGGCACTGGCGCTGGCGACAAAGGTCAAGGCCGGCACGATCACTTCATCACCCGGCCCGATGCCCGCTACCCGCAGAGCGACCATCAGCGCATCGGTGCCACTGGCCAGGGTGACGCCGTGAGCGCTGTCGTGATAGTGGGCGAATTCCTGCTCGAACTCTGCGGCTCGGGGTGATGGGGGTGGGTAGCCGCCCCAGTGACCGGAATCGAGCGTTGTAGTCAACGCTTCCTTGTCTGCGTCTCCCCACTGCGGCCAGCTTGGGAAGGGATCTGTACGTAGGGGTGCTGCCCCGTTAACTGCCAGTCTTGCCAATTTAGTCTTCCTGCAGATCTTCGCTTACGAGCCGGCGTTCGACCAGCCGGGCATAGTAAGTTGCCCCCAGTGCCAGGATCTCATCGTTGAACTCGTAACCGGGGTTGTGTACACCACAGTAACCTTCGTGGTCACCATTGCCGATATTAATATACGCCCCCGGACAGAGGTCCAGCATGTAGGAGAAGTCCTCCGATGCCATGATCAAAGGGAATTCACGATGGACGTGTTCCTGCCCAACGAGTTCAGCAGCGGTTGCCGCTGCGAAGTCAGCTTCCTCCGCCTGATTGACCAGCGGCAGAAACCTGACGCGAAAATCCAATTCTGCAGTTGCGCCGAAGGCGGCGGCGACACTCTTCGACACTTGTCCCATCCTCTCTTCCGCCATCGCAAGGACACGTTTGGAGGCGGCTCTGACGGTGCCGCTCAGTACTGCCGTTTGGGGGATGACGTTGTAGGCATCGCCACTGTGGATCTGGGTCACACTGATAACGAGGGGTTGAGTCGCCGATACATTGCGCGAAACGATCGTCTGCAGTGCGGTGGTAACGTGAGCCGCCACAATCACCGGATCCACACTGGCCTCCGGGTGTGCACCGTGCGCCCCTTTGCCGGCCAGGTGAACGTCGAAGTAGGCGCCCCCGGCCATCATCGTTCCTGACCGTATGGCGAACCTGCCCACCGGCATGCCCGGACTGTTGTGCATGCCAAAGACCGCTTCCATAGGGAACTGCTCCAATAAGCCATCCTGCAGCATCGCTTCGGCGCCCCCTATGCCCTCCTCAGCCGGCTGGAAGATGAAGTGTACGCATCCGTCGAAGTCCTTGCTTTGGGAAAGGTAACGGGCCGCCGCCAGCAGCATGACCGTGTGACCGTCGTGGCCGCAGGCGTGCATCTTGCCCGGGTACTTGGAGCGATGCTCGAATTGATTCGCTTCGAGGATCGGCAACGCGTCCATATCCGCCCGCAGACCGATCGTCCGGTGGCTATTGCCGACCCGGAGTGTGGCAACCACACCGGTCTTGCCTAGCCCCCGCTGTACGTCCAAGCCGAAGGACGTTAGCTTCTCCGCCACGATATCAGCGGTACGTTCCTCTTCGAATCCCAATTCCGGATGGGCGTGAATATCCCGTCGCCACTCGGTCAGCTCGTCCTGAAATTCCGCGATGGATGGGATAACGTTCATCATGCTGGGGCCTTGGGTTGTCAATCGTTCTTGCTGCGACTAGCGCAGTCACTGTGACGGCAAGTTCGCCATCGGGTGGTCAAGGGATTGTATACACTGAAACAGTCGCCGTATAGATGGCTCCGGGTGCCACTGCGTATCGCTTGCACCGGTCGGCTGGATCTCATTGCTGGGCGGTCTTTGCTTCGACCAGTTCCACCAAGGCTGCTACGTGCGTATCCTCCGATCCCAACTCATTGAGTGCTCGTGCGAGCCTGAACAGGTATTCACTGTTTGCCCCGCTGGGTCCCCGCGACCTGCATATCTGCTCAGCGATGGCGTGCAGTGGTGCCGGACCGAGATAGTTTCCGTTCGTTGGCGTGGCGATATACGTCAAACCTGTCACTCGCCTCGAATCCGTGAGGTCCAACTCAATACTCTGGCGTTGGTAACCTCCCTTCTCTCGAACGTCCAATTGCTGTAGAACTTGCTCCTGACTTGAGGCATCCAGACGGTAGGCCATTCCCGAGCAGCAGCCCACTTCGTCCGGCAGCAGCGTGACCACCCGTCCCGGTGCCCCCGGCACTCCCCGGTGGTCGGTGGATCCCTGCCAGAACCTGCGCTTCCATCCGCGGATCCGGGCCGGGCGTTTATCGGCAAACGGGAATTCAACCCGCCAGATAAGGGAACCATATCCAAAGATCCAGATTGGATCAGCGCAACTTGTCATTGTGCTCCCTGATGTAGTCGGCCACCATCAGCAAGCCATCTTCATCGTGGTTGCCGCAGATCCAGTCGGCCTCTTTCTGCAGATCGGGGTTGCCGTTACCCATGGCCACGCCGACTCCGGCATGGCGCACCATGGCAAGGTCGTTCATCTCATCGCCGACGGCGCAGATGGCGTCCGGGATCGTCACTTGCAGCATGTCGGCAAGGAACTCCAGGCCGCTCCACTTGGTTACGTGAGCCTGGGTGATTTCACAGTACCAGGTTTGCAGGGTGTTGAACGGAACGACGGTGGTGTGGAACTGTCCCTGGAACGATCGGCCCACTTGCTGGCAAAAGGCGCGCAGTGGATCGTGCTCACCAAACATACCCAGCGCGAGGAATTCATCCGCGTTCTCTTGGTCAAGATAGTTGCTGCCAGCGGAAAAGTTGCGGTTGTTCTCGAAATAGAACCGGGTTGGCTGATTCCACTGTACGCCGCTGTCCACGACAAAATCCGCGCCGCCTTTGGCGTGGGAATCCCTCTGGGCAACCAGTGCATGGCCGTTGGCGCGAGCCAGTCCGCCGATCTGAGTGAGTTTCTCTGTGGCAATACAGGTCTGCTGCAAGGTGGATTGGTCTCGGTGTTTTATCAGTGCGCCGCCATTGCATACTGCGTGTACGGGGAATCCAAGATTCTCTATCACGTATCGGGTCGTTCGGTACCTGCGACCGGTGGCGATAACGAGTTCGATACCCTCACGGGTTAGCTGCGTCAGGCAGGAGCGAGTCTTGGATGATATCTGGTGTTCCGGGATAACCAGTGTGCCGTCGAGATCCAGGGCCAGTAATTCTATTGGGTGCATGATTGTTACTGGAATTTGGCAAGCGTCAATATACCACACTGAGCGCCATAGCAGGCTTGGCTTTGAACCATGCGGCAAGACCGGGCCACCTACATTAGTCTGAATTTCGGGCTGCTGGAGCCCTTAAGAACAGGATGTAGCTATGAGAATTGAAGTCGATTGGGATCTGTGTGAATCCAATGCTGTCTGTGTGCAGATCTGTCCGGATCTGTTTTCCATAGATGAGAAGGATAATCTCATCATCGCCACCGATTCGCCGGACGACGAGTTGCGGGATCAAGTGGAGCAGGCCGTGTCTGCGTGTCCCAGGCAGGCGATGAGGCTTGACGACTGAGTCAGATAGGATGACTGGCGTTAGTCTGTCACGCTGTTGATACTCAATATGGTAGTCGTCATCTCGACTGCATCGACCGCCTCCAATATCTGGACTGTTCGTGTCTGAGAGTGCATGAGACATGGAATGGGGGTATTGCTTACGCTACTTGCCCTAGGCCATCCATGGCCTAGGGCACCTGGATCACCGTTCCGCCATCCATGGCTCCACGGCGCTCCGAAGGCGCTTCAGCAACACCCCCATCCCATGTCTCAACCAGGCTGCAAGGCTGGTGGTACTGGTTGGATGTAGTGGGCGCTGTGATCTGCGTGAATCGAGACTGAATCATTTTGATGTATCATTTGCAGACGCGGACCCGGGGGGGTTGGGAGGAAGGTGGTTAGGTGAAATCTCCATTTGCGCAAGATATTGCTGAGATTATTGTCAGTGGGTTTTCGGAGTATAGGGTTGAGTTTAAGGCCATAACTGCGGGGGCCAAGAAGCGGTTTGAGAATGCTGAATGGATAGCTGCCAAGCAGGCATCGATCGATCGAATTGAGTTGTATGATGGCTTTGCTGCGTCGGTGGTTAAGCAGATCAGAGAGTTGCTGGCGGATCGTGAGTTGGATGAGGATCAGTGGCCGCAGGTTAAGCAAGCCTATACGACTCTGATTGCGCGGAGGAAGGATTACGATCTTGCTGAAACTGTCTTCAATACTATTTACCGCAAGCTGTTCGATCGTCCGGGTGCGGGTAATGATAGGATTTTTGTAACTTCTCCGTTCATAAAGCCCCCGATTACCAGTGATGAACCTGTGTTCAACTCCTACCGCATGGATTCATCGCTGTGGGAGCTTTTTGATGCGCTCTTTGCTGATTACCAGTTCGCCATTCCCTATGAGGATCTTAGCCAGGATATTTCGCACCTGGTGGAGATCATGGAGAGCCATATCATTCCTTTGCACGGTAGCGAGAATCTCTCTTTGGAAATTCTTAAACCGGTCTTCTATCGTAACAAGGGTGCCTATCTGATCGGCAGAATGATCGTCGGCAGCAAGGCATTGCCCATTGCGATTCCGATTCTGAATTACGAACTGGTGGGTCTGTTTGTCGACACGCTCATATACGACGAAGATGACCTCAGCATCATCTTCAGCTTTACCAGATCTTACTTCATGCTGGAGTGTGAGTATCCGAGTGAAGTGGTGCAGTTTATGCATTCGTTGCTTCCTGCCAAGCAGATCTCGGAGGTGTACAATTCAATCGGATTCTATAAACACGGTAAGACGGAATTCAATCGTGGGTTTCTCACCCATATGGATGAGACTGACGACCAACTTCAGATCGCGCCCGGCGTCAAGGGTCTGGTGATGACCGTATTCACCTTGCCCAGCTACGAAGTGGTATTCAAGGTCATCAAGGATAGATTCTCGCCTACCAAGAAGATAACCAGGGAGCAGGTGAAGGCCAGTTACTACTTTGTGAAGACTCAGGACCGGCTGGGGCGCATGGCGGATACGCAGGAGTTTACCAACTTCGTCTTTCCCCGCCATCGGTTTTCCGCTGAGCTGCTGGATGAGCTGCTGGCGGTGGCTGCTTCGTCCGTTGTGCTGCAGAAGGACAGGGTGATCATCAAACATCTGTATACGGAGAGACTGATGATCCCACTGAATCTGTATTTGGAGCAGCAGGACGATGAGGGGAAGATGCAGGCGTTGGATGAATATGGTAATGCCATCAAACAGCTGGCAGCGGCAAACATATTCCCCGGGGACATGCTGCTTAAGAACTTTGGCGTGACGCGGCACCGCAGGGTCGTGTTCTACGATTACGACGAGATCTGCTTTCTTACCGACGTAAATTTCCGCGAGATTCCGCAGGCCAGATTTCCGGAGCAGGAACTCGCTGCAGAGCCTTGGTACAGCGTTGGACCACGGGATGTGTTTCCTGAAGAGTTCAGGACGTTTCTGTTCAACAGCGAGTACCTGAAGGACCTTTTTTCCGAGCTGCACGGTGAGATCTTCGATTGCCACTATTGGCAGGGCTTGCAGGAGAGCATCAAGGGGAACTGGATGATGGATGTGTTTCCATACCGGCGTAAGCAACGCTTTGAACACAATCCGTAGGTCGATTCCTGTGACTGCAAGAGTGGGGCTGGGTGATTTGATTGGGCCGGTCGTCTGCTACATTTACAGCTATCCTTAACTAAGATGATCCCGATCGCTGCCGAGATAAAAGTATGAACGGCAATTATGGATGATGGATAGATGCTTACGCTTTATGTGCCTATAGAGTTCATTGGATCGAGTTTCTGTCTGGGTGGCAAGCTGGTCAGGTGTTGTGATGGCGAGGTCATCGGGCAGTTGCCGCCGGCGTGGCAGTATAAGGACGTGCATAAGCTGGGTCTGCTTCCTGCGGGCGAGAGAGCGGTACGCTACGTGTTTACAGCCGATTCGCCCCATCCCACGGACGATCAAAGCTACGACTTTGAACCCAATCACTGATCCGTGATCTCAAGCAAGGTCTCTCCCTGCATCTCTTGGGATGCCACACAGGATCATAATCTGGATCTAGAATGTAATAAATAGTTTACATTGAATAAACTACAGCGTACTATTTGTAATATATTTATTACATACAGATTTATCGGAGGTGGATCATGTCATCCTGGTTGTTGGTCGCGATTGGATTCGTCATTCTGCTGGGCGTTATCGTCCTGGTTCGTCTTGCTCCGGCGTTGTTTGCCGGGACGGTGGATCGCGAGATTATGGCCATGCCCATGAGTCCGTTGCAGAAACGTGCATGGTGGGTATTGGCTATCAGCTCGGCCACCCTAGTTTTGCTCCTGCTGGTCCTGAGCTTGGGCGGCATGCAGGACTATTATCAGGATCGCGAGCTGAGATGGTCGCTGATGGCGATATTTCTCGTCGGTCTTGTTGCTTCCTCGGCAGTTCTTTATCTTCCCATGGTGGGGTCGGATTCAAGCATGGATGAGCGTGATCTTCTGATCATGACGAAGGGCTCGCAGATTCAATCTGTCACCATCGCCCTGTGGTTGGTTTTCTGGGCGATCTGGACGACGGAGACGTACTGGGAACAGGGCGCCATACCGATCGCATTTCCCATTCTCATAGCCATGTCGAGCATCATTGTCAATCTGGCGGGTCTCTCCCTTGGCATTCTCATCTGCTACAGGACCATGGCACGACATGGATAAGGTCGACATTCAGAATCGGATTCGCCGGCTGCGATTCGATCACGACGAGATGACTCAGCAGCAGCTTGCCGAACTGGTGGGATGCACCAGGCAGACCATCGTACTTCTGGAAAAGGGTCGCTACGTTCCATCTCTCGGGTTGGCATTCAAGATCGCCCGTAGCTTCAGATTGCCGCTCGAGGATGTATTTCAATACGGGAATGACTGACTACGCCATCCAGCCGACGTTATTCACTCGTCAGTACTACTGGCAACATGTCTGCGATTCGGGCCGGAGCTCTGCCAGGATTTCCATGCTGGCTTGGCGGACGGAGTCGTTCTGATCCTCCATGGCGCGTTGTAACAGGTCGACTGCATGCTGACCGCCTATGTCCCCTAACGCATACACCGCATCCTCCCGCAGTGAAGCGTCCTCGTCGTCGAGTGCCGATGCTAGAGCCAGTGCAGCCTGCTGGCCGCCAATCTCTGCCAACGCATCTATGGCTGCTTCCCTTACTGAGCTGTTCGAATCGAGCAGCGCGCGTTCGATATCCCGAATCGGGGGTTCGCCGCCAATACTGCCAAGAACTTCAAGCGCCTCTTCACGAACTGCAGGGTCCTGGTCTGTCAGAGTATCCACCAACATCTCTGTTGCTCTGTTGCCGCCGACGTTTGACAGTGCGTTGATCGCATCCAGTCGCACCTCCCTGTCGTCGTCCGCCAAGGCCAGGCTGAGTGGCTCAATCACGGACTCCGAGTCGAGTGATGCCAGTGCGTCAACGGCTCGCTTTCTGTCTTCTGCGTCGCCGCTCAGAAGGTCCATCTGCAGCAATTCGCCGGTGCTTGCCTCAACGCGCGATGCAGCAGGTACAGTCACGGGATCTAGCGATACCGGTGGGGTACGAGCGTCCGCCCGATGAGGATCCTGTGCTGCGCCACAGCCAAGCACTGTTACCAGACAGCAGATCATGCAGGGGCTACCTAATAAGAAGGCAAGTCGATCGATTGCTTCCACGTCTACCCTCATCTATGCATTCTCCCAAGGGAGGAGCTTTACCCATTCATCAGTCACACGACTTGAGAAGTGGCGAAGCCCCTTGATCCCATAGTTAGGTCTGCCAGATCGCTGTAGATCCTACTCGATCAGAAAGCAGCTCTCTGTAGCCGTTTGGTTGAAACTCTCCTCTCTTGCCAATACCTCATACTTGAACTCGTCGCTTAGGTCGATGAATTCATCGGGGATGACCATTGAGGTTGTATCGGGAGGCAGTGTGACGCTCAATATTGCTGTGAATTCCTCACCTTCCTCCAGCTCCAGTTCTGCTTCGACGACTACCTCGTAGTTGTGAATCACGATATTGGTCGAATCTCGGGGTGAGCCCAGATCGGGGTGTGAGGTGGTGACTTCGTCCCATTCGATGGTGACAGGAGCGGTTACTTCTGGCGCATCGTAGTCTTCCTCTTCATCGTCGCACACTTCAGCCATCGGTTCCCCATTGACGCTCGCCACGGGTGGAGCAGGCATCAAGTGAGTAAACTCGGTCGTGCTCTCCAGTTCATCTCCCTCGATGGTCTCGCCTTCGATCTCATATTCTCCCTCCGGAAAGCGACGGAAGAATGCCTCCGGAGACAGTTCGTCAAACGTCGGCTCGGCACTTTCGAAGAAGATCTCCGTCAGGCCCTGGCGCTTAAGACGCCCTTTGACCCTGACCTTGAGAATCTTGCGCTCGTCGGCCGTCTCGATCTCCAGCTTTTTCCAGCCTTCACCGTCGATCAGGGCGTGCAGGCCCAGGTCACCATCGGTGTTGTTGAGCTCGGCGAAGATCTCTGCCTCATCGAATTCGATCTCGCCTTCATCCTCGTCATCGGCCCAACTGAATGGAGAGACGATCGCCCACGCAACAGCAGCCGTTGCCAGCGACAGAATCCCCAGGTAGTTTCGTTTCATCTTCATTTTCTCTTCTCCATGTTGATAGGAAGTCCCGAATGACGGTGTTCTGTCAGGACCTATGGAGATAGAGGGCCGGTAAACGAAAATCTGTCGTGTGTGGGGGGTAATCTGCTCCCACAGGCCGTTCAGCTTGGATTCAGGCCCTCTTGGGTATGCTTACACTGACCCCGATTGCAGATGGGAATTACTGCTTGACTGGCAGTGGATTGTGGAGGAATCTTTCCATGGTGAAGACGACAACTCACAGATTTGGTGCCCTCGTGACTGCATTCGTGCTGCTCGTACTCACGGGTGGTCCTGCGCTTGCAGATGAACAATCCTGGCCGACCAAAATATCATTCGAGCAAGGTAGCATGCTCATCTACCAGCCACAGATCGAATCGCTGCAGGGAAACCGTATCGAAGCGCGAGCAGCCATTTCCATCAGACAGGGATCCCCTGAGGCGACCCCAGTCTTCGCCGCGATTCGGTTTTCCGCTCTTACGGATTCGACGGCAAGCGATGCGGTGTTGACGGTCCGAGATTTGGAAATGGTGGACCTTCAGTTCGGCGATGCCGATGTTCCCGAGCAGGAGGAGTTGATTCAAGTTGTCGAGCAGCAGTTGGCCGGGATTACACTCGATATCGCTAACGATCATGGCAGCATCGCTGCCAACGGTGAGGCAGGATCCGATGATCCGCAGGGCCTGCTCAGCGATCCCCCCAGAATCATACTGTCAAAAGAGCCGGCCATCCTGGTACCGATCGACGGTGAGCCTCGCTTGCAGGCCATTGAAGGAACTGAGATGCAGTGGGTGGTGAATTCACAGACGCCGATCATCGAGCGGCAGCAGGTCTACTATCTCTATGCTGGTGGTCTTTGGTACAGCAGTGCAGATGTGCTTGGAGAGTGGAGCGTCTCCGAGCTGGTCCCCGATGAAGTCCGTCAGGTGGTCGAGGCGGAATCGGAAGAGGATTCCGAAGATATCGATCCGGTCTCTGCCAGGATTATCGTGGCGACCGAGCCCACCGAACTGATCGTTTCCGATGGCGATCCTTCATGGTCTCCGGTAGAGGGGATGGATCTGCTCTTCATGGCCAACACGGAAAGCAATGTCTTTCTGCACCTTGAGAGTGGCGATCACTTTCTGCTCTTAGGGGGGCGCTGGTTCAGGGGCTCGTTGAAGCAGACGGATGTAGACTGGAAAGCTGTCGCCAATGACGCTCTGCCATCAGCCTTCGCAGAAATCGTCGAGGATTCCCGTAGAAGCGAGGTGCTTGCCCACGTAGCGGGGACACCTCAGGCGCGCGAGGCGGTGCTGCAAAACAGCCTGCCGCAGACGACCGCGATAAGGCGTGACGAAGCCTCCTTCGAAGCGGAATGGGACGGTGAGCCCAAATTCGAAACCGTGCAGATCCTCGATCAGCACGATGAGGTGCTGTACGCAATAAACACGGTGGATTCCGTATTCAAAGTAGGCGACACCTATTACGCCTGTGAAGAGGGCGTCTGGTATGAGTCGCACTCCGCGTTCGGTCCCTGGATGCTCGCCACGACGATTCCTGCTGCCATCTATGCGATCCCGCCATCCAATCCTCATCACAGAGTCACCTACGTGCGCATCTACGATGTGACTCCGGATGTGGTTTACGTCGGCTATACACCGGGGTACCTCGGAAGCTACACCTATCACGGTAGCGTAGTGTACGGTACCGGCTATCGGTATGATCCCTGGTACGGCTCCTATTTCTACCCGCGCAGGCTGACCTGGGGCTTGAGTCCCTTTTATGATCCCTGGTTTGGATGGAATTCCGGCCTGGTTTCGCTGCACTGGCCATTGCGCTTCAACTTTGGTCACGGATCTCGCCACCATCGTCACCTCAAACCATCGAGGCGCGGCCGGGCGCGACCCGGTAGGGATCGAAACGAGCGGCACGAAAGGCGGCGCAATAGAGATTATGGATCGGGTTTTCGACGGGATGACGACCGCATTAGCGATCGCCGGCGTCATCGCACCGACCTCAAACCTGCCAGACGGGGTGCGCGGGAGAAGCAACGCGATTTCAACAGAAGAGAGAATATCGCACGACTGAGGCGGGTTGAACCGGAGCGACAGGTGGATGCTGAAGGCAAGCAGCGGCGACGATTTGACACGCAGCGATCTGCGATCACGGACGTGCAACCCAGACGTGCCGGGACCAATCGTGCCTCGAGCAGACCTCGCCCGGCTCGGCGCAGGTCGGTAGAACCTGTGGTAGACGCCAATCAGCAAAGAGCAGAACGATCTGCACGAATCCAGCCTGACGCCAACACAAGTGCAGTTGAACCCGCCGCACTCTCCTCTCGGGAGGCGCAGGCGCCCGCTGGTCGAGCGATCCGTCGAGAGCGACGCCTGGCTGGGGAAGCAGCGATGCGTGGCAGAGGCGATGTCGCGAGACCCATGCGAAGCGATAGAAACAGACAACTGCGAGAGCCGTCACGTGACCGGCAGATTACAAGGACCGGCGACGCAATTCAGAACCGGACACGTGATGCTGTCAAACGCACTTTACCGAGGGCCACTCCACGTAGCACGCCACGCAGCCAATCCAACCCGCGACGCGCTGCGCCGCCACCTGCCCGGACCCGGACGGCAGCCGTGAAGAAGAGTGCGAACAAACCCGCTGATCATTCACGGCGATCGGACAAAGAGCGATCCAGTTCGCGCCCCCATGAACGCCACTCAGATCGCCCGCGCAGGGCCTCCAAATTTCGTCCCGACTGAAGGTAGATTTCTGTAGCTTCAGGTGCCCAGACGATAGCGCAGTTTGATCACGAAGACGTCTACGATCTTGTCGCTCCAGGAATCCCGAAGTAGACTGCCGAAGTCCTCCTCCGGTGCGCTGGGTAGATTGGCACCGCGCGTGTACACGACAAACAGGTCTGATAGCGGCGCGATCTCCCAGCGGTAGCGAGCCTGGAAGGTAAGCCTGCTGATGGTGAAGTCACGGTTGTAGCTTTCCGGGGTAATGGGGACTTCAACCAGGTCGCCGTCGCCCGCCGGCAGCTCGTGAAATCTCTGCTGGGATGTCTTGATACCAGCCCACTGCACCATGATGCGGAACTGCTGTTTGGCGGTCAGGAAGAGATCCATTTCAACCTGGGGTTGCCAGAATGCAGCCTTGTAGGAGGTGAACCGCCGTCCCGTCCAATGCAGCAGCCACGCATTGTGGTGCGTGTAGTTGATGTCCGTAGACAATGAAAAGCGGTCGTTCGGTCGAAAGGTGATCCCGATGCCGGCACCCTCTGACCAGTCCTCCAATGTTTCGTTCATGAGAGACCCCATAAACCGAACGCTGAGTTTCTTTGCGCTGTCGCTGAACCATCCGACATTCGACATCCAACGATCGCTGGTCCGAAAGGAGCCGTTGCCACCGCTGTTTCTATCATCCCAGCGAGAGGGGAAATAACTGAGGCTGGTGAAGAGGCGTGAATTGTTGAGCAGCGTAAAGCTGGCGTTGGTGAATATGCCGCCGCGAATCATCTTTCCGTCGGTGTTGTAGTCTTGTGTCAGAGAAAGACTGAGCCGCCTGCTTCTCACGCGGGTAAAGTTCGATTCGTTGCGTGAATAGTTGTAGTAACCTTTAATGGCATCGTTGCGGGAAATGAAACCCAGATCGGTGATATCCAAGGTATCGTCCAGATAGTCGAATTTGACCTTGTGGGTGATGCCGCGCTTCGGTATATATTTCACATCGACGAAACCGCCGGCCCCGGAAGTTTCGCCCACCTCGCTGTGCATAAGTTGCAGATCCCACAACCACTTCTTATTGGGACTCAGGTAATGCACGTCGACGCCGTGTACCTGGGCGTCCTCCTCCGGATGGGCAACCCGGGTGCCGATCCAGCCAACCGAACGCCGGCCACCGGTGGAGGTGTCCTCATACAACAGTCTGGCTACGCTGAAATCTCGACCATCCTGGCGCGCGCGGTATTTGGCACCATTTCTGGTTGCTTCGAATACGGTGTCATCCTCGATTGCCGCCAGCACGCCATAGCGAAACTTCCCCTGCTGTCCGGTAACCTTGGCAGCGCCAATGAGTTCGGTAGGTTTGCTGAGTTCAATCCCCTCTATTTCGACGTCATCCGGCAGATCCGGGGTCCGCGCAGCACCGCCTATGCGGCGCGTATTGACGAGCGTGGTCGGCTCCATGCGAAAGCGACTGCCGCCGCCGCTGAAGTTATTCACTTCGGCTCTCGGCGTGGTGACGAAAATCTCGCTGCCCTCCAGAAAAAAGGAGCGTTTCTCGGGGAAGAAGGTCTCGAAGGCGGTGAGATTGACAACTACGTCATCCGACTCCACATTGCCGAAGTCCGGGTTGACGGTGGCGGTGAGCTGCAGGTTGGAGGAGGGGCGCCAATAGATATCGAAACCCGCCTTATAGTCTGCATCACTTTTGATGTTGTCGAAGGTAGAGGAACCGAAGGGATAGAACGTGAACTGCTTTTTGGGATTGACATCCTGCAGCTGCAGAGGCTGCATCGACGAGAGAAAGGTCGACTTTGTCCTCGGCAGAGCCGGCCACATCCACGTCTCATCCAGATAGGAAACCGATCTCATCAGGTAAAATCCCATGCGCCGTACATCGTTGCTGTCCGGCATGGACATCATCGACCAGGGCAGAAACATCTCCGCTGTCCAGCCGGCGTCTGTCTGCTGAGTAGCCGCATCCCAGGGCCCGTCCCACTGACTGTTGAACTGCCTCTCGGGCAGCATGGTTCCATCCATAAGCGTGCCGCCCAGATTGATGCCGAACCAGTAGCCATAGAGACCTTCACCGGAAGTATCCAGACCGAATTCGATTGCGTCACGTTTGATGAACTTGTCTCGGGAGGAGAGCCTGGCGACCAGATCGTCCGGGTCCTGTTGGCTCCTGACACCTACATAGAATCCTTTATCGGTATAGAAGAAGCGGCTCTCGGTTGCCAACTGGCTGTCAGTCAACGTGTCCGGATTGGTGACCACCATATTGTCGAAGGGAGAGATCCTGCTCCAAACATCTTCATCGAGGGTACCATCGATGCTGATATTCGCCTCCTGCTCGTTGAATTTGTCGAATATCAGGGGCTCTACCGTCGCGTCCTTGGCGAGCACGCCGGGACCCGTTGGGACAGCAACAGCGATCAGGAGCGGAACGATGGAGATTGGGGATAACTTCAAAACAGCAATTGGCCTTTTGCAGCAACCGCCCATAATAGATGATTACAGCTCTTCTGGCAAAAGCGCTCGTTGAATCCTTGACACGGATCAGTTGCCCAGGCGATACCTCAACTTTACAACGAATATATCGACAATCTTATTCGTCCAGGCATCCCGTAGCAGGTCGCCGAACTCTTCGTCGGGCGTGCTGGGCAGGTTGGAGCCCCTGGTATAAACGACAAACAGGTCCGATAGGGGAGCGATCTCCCAGCGATAGCGCGCCTGGAAGGTGAGTCGACTGATGGAGAAGTCGCGATTGCTGCCTGGCGGGATCTCCACTGGAACGAGATATCCCTCTCTCAGTGGGACCTCAAAGAAGGCGTGTTGGGACGCGTTAACGCCGGCCCACTGTGCGGTAAATCGAAGCTGCTGTTTGGCCGTCAGGAAAAGATCGGCCTCGATGAGGGGTTGCCAGATCTCCGCATTGTAGGTGGTAAACTCGCCACCGTCCCAGTGTAGCAGCCAGCGATTGCGGTCCAGATACTTGATGTCGGCTGACAGGGAGAAGCGATCATTGGGTCGCCAGGTAACTTCCACAGACGCATCGTATGACCAACCGTGCAGCTCTTCCTGCTCAGCCCCGGCATCCAGCTCGAGTCTGATCTCTCTAGCGCTGTCGCTGGACCAGCCGAGACCCACTATCCAACGATCCTCTATTCGGAAGGAGCCGCTGCCGTCACTGTTTCTGTCGTCCCATCGGTCGGGGAAATAGTTCAGCTGGGTGGAGAAGCGTGAATTGTCAGCAAAGCTCCATCGGGTACGGGTAAAAAGTCCGCTTCGCACCACGCGACCGTCGGTATTGTATTCCTGCGAGATAAACCAGGAGAGCTGCCTGTTCTTCAGGCGCACGAAATCGGATTCGTTGCGCATATAGGAATAGCGAAAGTTGATCGAATCGTTGCGGCGAATAAAACCCAGATCGGAGATGTCCAGCTGGTCATCCAGATAGTCGAAGTTGACCGTGTGGGTGATTCCCCTGCGTGGGATAAACTTGGCGTCGACGAAACCTCCCGCGCCTATGCCTGCTGCCACGTCGCTGCGCATCAGTTGCAGGTCCCAGAGCCAGCGCTTGTCCCTACTCAGGAAATGTGCATCGATGCCGTGTACGCGTGCATCCTCCTCGGGATGTGACACCAGCGTGCTGATCCAGCCGATCGCGCGGCGGCCTCCCGTGGAGGTGTCTTCATAGATCGCCCGGACTACGCCGAAGTCCCGGCCATCCTGCTCCGCGCGATGGTCGAGCCCATCTCGCGTCGCCGCAAACCGGGTACCGTCTTCAAACGCCCCCAGGACGCCGTAGCGCACCTTCCCCTGCTGACCCGTTACCTTGACGGCACCAAGCAGTTCCGTCGGTCTACTGAGTTCAAGATCTGGAATGTCCACATCGTCTGGCAGATCCGGCGCTCTTGGTGAACCGCCGATGCGTCGCGTATTCACCAGCGTCGTGGGCTCTCCCCGAAATCGACTGCCGCCCCCACTCCGTCTGACCTCCGCGCGGGGTGTAGTGATGAAGATTTCATTTCCTTCCAGGAAAAAGGGCCTCTTCTCCGGAAAGAACGTCTCGAAGGCGGTGAGGTTGACCACCACGTCATCCGACTCGACATTGCCGAAATCCGGATTGACAGTGGTGGTGAATTGCACGTTGGAGGAAGGGCGCCAGAATATATCGAAGCCCGTTTTATAGTCCGTCTCCCCGACGATGTTGTCGTAGGTGGAGGAGCCGAACGGGTAAAAGGTAAACTGCTTCTTTGGATTGATGTCCTCCAGCTGAAATGGCTGCAGGGCGGAAAGAAAAGTCGACTTGGTACGTGGTAAGGCGGGCCAGCTCCAACGCTCATTCAGGTGGGCGACTCTCCGGGAAACATAAAAGCCCATGCTGCGCTTGTCGCTGCTGTCCGGCATGGCCATCATCGACCAGGGCAGAAAGATCTCACCCGACCAACCCTCACTCGTTAGGGCGGTAGCACCGTACCAGGGACCATCCCACTCTCTATTGAATTGCCGTTCGGGGAGCACGGTACTATCCATCAACGTGCCGCCGAGATTGACACCGAATTGGTAGCCATAGAGGCCCTCTCCCGATGTGTCTAAGCTGGAGTTCTTTCCAGTGAGAGGAGATTATCCTTATTCTTTCAAAC
>CEPV01014076.1_pt1 | contig 17463 bp, 10 predicted proteins | sample 530451 | NCBI WGS metagenome assembly CEPV01 (sample SAMEA2620097, study PRJEB7988) | marine metagenome | isolation source: saline water (ENVO:00002010), including | reverse complement strand
ACAGTGATATTCGTATAGTACCAAACCCCTTCCACATATCCGCCAGAGACTTACAATATGGAGTGAGCGCACCTGATCGATTGATGTTTTTAAATATCCCTGCTAAATGTACTATCCGAATATTTACGGAAAGGGGTGACTTGGTTGATACAATTGAGCATACAGATGGAAGCGGGGATGAAGCTTGGAATTCAATTACTTCATCAAGGCAGATTATTGTTAGTGGACTTTATATTGCACATTTTGATATGGGACCTGAAGGATCTGATATTCGTAAATTCACAGTAATAAGATAGCGATATGAATAAAAATAATTACAAACTAAATCTCACACTTATGGCGCTGATAATAGTTGGTTGCGATGATTTAACAAAAGATTATCAGAGTAATGAAAAATATCCATTGGCAATTGATAATACAATTTGCGAAATATTAAATGAAAAGGAATCAAATACAGTCATCACTTTTACCCCAGATTCTCTCTCTATGATTGCAATTTATGATAGTTTGATTACTGACACAGTGTCTTTTGCAGTTCTCAGTAATTCAAATAATTGGAGAATTTCTATTGATTCATTAACATATTTTATGGTCTATGCACCTCAAACTGCAGATTCTTATTATGTGGCTTTAAACTCATCAAGTGAATTTGGTTTATTTTCCGCAAGTGGTGAAGAAGTAATGCCAGACCAGACAATTTCATCTATGGTAAATATTGCAGGTTGTTCCGATATAAGAGTTAGGTATACATATTCATCCTTGAATGGCGTTTATTTAGCCCGACTGGTGAATTCAAATGTTTCATCAGTTAAATTGGTATTTATGAATTCAAATTCTATACCTGCTGCAGGATTTTCTGTTTCTCCTGTATTAGCTGCGATTGGTGACACACTCACTTTTTCCGAATCTTCATCAAGTGGATCTTATCCAATTGTTATCTATTCATGGGATTTTGATGATGGGACTTCAAGCGATGATTCATCTATTGTAGAACATGTTTATTCAGATTCTGGCTCTTTTTCACCTTCATTGACTGTCTCTGATGGATATTTATCCCATTCAGTCACTCAATCCAGCTTGATTACAATTAGTGGCGGGAGTGAAGAATAATGAAAAATATAAAATACATATTCACCTTTGTTTTAATAGTTACTATATCATTTGGATCTGAAAATAAAAAATTGGCTCAAACTGGGTTTCAATTTTTAAGTGTTTCAGCAGATGCAAGAGGCGGAGGAATGGGAGATGCAATGACAACTATTTTTGGTAATTCATCTTCTTTATTCTTTAATCCTGCTGGAATGTCTAGACAAAAACAATTAATTGATTTTAATTTTAGCTCAAACGAATGGATTGCAGATATTTCTTATGAAGCATTCAGTATGTCAGTTAGCCCGAAAAATGGTTTATATGGTGTTTTTGGATTCACCATGCTGAATGTGGATTATGGAGAATTACAAGGGACGATGGTCTGGGATAATGAACAGGGTTTCATTGATACAGAAATATTTAAACCAACAGCTCTCTCACTTGGGTTTGGGTATGGCCGCGCATTATCGGAAAATTTTTCTGTGGGTGCCCATGTAAAAAAAGCGTATCAAAACCTAGGGTATAATGTTGTCCCAGCAACAGATACATCAAAAATTGTCCAAAAAAATACTGCTGATGCCATTGCTTTTGATTTTGGTACTATTTATGAAACAGATTGGCATGGCTTTTCATTTGGAATGTCTGTTCGAAATTTTAGTGATGAAACTCAATTTTCATATGATGGATTTCAACTCCCATTAACATTCAGAATTGGTGGGTCATTGGAACTGCTTGGTTTCACACCTCTAGCTGACAAATCTCAATCGTTAGTGTTGGCATTAGAGGCACTTCATCCACGATCATACCCAGAAAGAATGAATATTGGATTGGAATATTCATTTATGAGGATAGCAAACCTCCGAATGGGCTATTTATATAATTATGATGAACGAGGCCTAACCTATGGCGGTGGAGTGAAAATTGGTCCCCTTTCTATCGATTATGCTTTAACTCCCTTTGGAATTTTTGACAACGTCAGTAGAGTAAGTATTGGAATTGCAAAATGAAGAATGCACTTAATATAAATCAAAATATATCCATTGGGCTTTTATTAATAATATTTTCTTGTGAAGATCCAAACTATCCAAATGATGTTTGGGATGAAGAAGATATAGGAAATGCAACACCAATAGTCACTGGGGTCGTCCCAGCAGATGGAGCATTCGCAGGAATTGATACAATCATTATTTCAGGTCAATATTTTTCACTTTCTTTTTCTGAAAATCTTGTTTATTTCAATGGCATGTTAGGGAATGTAGTTAATGCAACATCAACTGCATTATCAGTCGTTCCTCCAAATCTGGTTAGCGATAGTGTCACGGTTAAAGTAGCAGTACAAGGTGCATTCGTATTTGGTGAACTTGATGGTTTCTACCGGTTGACAGCTGCTGTTCAGGAATATGGCCCTTTTGATCAGTTTACTGATATTTACTCCTTAGATTTGGATTTAAGTGAAAATCTATATGTGTCAATGGATGGTTCTCCTAATGCAGAATTTTGGATGGTGAATTCAGATGGAGATTCATCAGTATGGTCTGGCGCGTTGGCCAAGGGAGCTGGAATGAAAATTGGCCCTACAGGAAGTATTTATTATGTGAACTTTCAACGATATCTTTACAAAGATGAACAAGGTACTCCAAAAGAGAATACTGAAATATTTAAACGATTAAATGGAAATGCCACAGATCTAGATTTTGATGCGAATGGAAACCTTTTTGTCGGTGGAACGGGTTCTGTAATTGATGTCGTCAATATTTATGATGAAGGAGGGATTACATCAGGTGTAACTGAAGTGAAAGACTTGGGAGATCTTGATGTAATTAATCTAAGAGTATATGGAGATCATGTCTATATTCTAACTTCGAACACAACTTCTGAAAAAGTTATTTATAGATTACCAATTTTAGATACAGCTGGAACCTTGGGTGATTTGGAAGTTGTTTATGATTGGTCTGTAAATATAATTGATGCAACAGCACTATGTTTTACACTAACATCATCTGGCGATTTATTTATAGGATCTGATTCAGAAACTGATCCGCTTGTTTTGGTTAAAGATGGTGTAGCTTCTGGATTCTATTCTTCTGTTCTTGTTCCCCCGATTAGTTATATGGCTTGGGGTAATGCTGAATTTCTCTATTTGATTAATAAAACTGATGAGACAAATAGAGTACAGAAAATTGATACAAGGATGGATGGTGCAGGCTATTATGGTCGGCCGTGATTGATAACTCTCTTTCATGTCGATAATTATTCGATTCCTTAAACTTAACTTATTACTTTTATTCTTTTTTTATAATTTATTATTTCCCGGCACGACGGGGAAAATATCTGGCATCGTTCGTAACATTGAAACTGGAGACCCATTAATCGGTGTTAATGTTGCTCTCGTTAGTACTCCTTTCGGTGCTGTTACTGACGAGAATGGTAGGTTTACACTTCTGAATATTCCACCTGGTAATTATCAAATTCTTGCCAGTATGATGGGATACTCAAAATATTTGATCAATGATTTAAGTGTGGGAATTGATCAAACGACTCAAATCAATATTTCAATGTCCCAAGAGTCTATCAAAATGAAGGAAGTAATTGTCCAAGCGAGTAAACCCATTATTCAATTGGATATTTCTAATAGCCAGTTTAATGTTAGTTCAGATGAAATAATAGCATTACCAATAGATGAAATATCTGATATTCTTGACTTACAAGCAGGTGTGAATGGTTTAAGTATTAGAGGCGGGGGCACAAGAGAATCTTTATTTCGTGTTGATGGATTTTCTTATAACGATGAAAGATCTAATATTCCATACACATCTATTCCAATCGGAATTATTAAAGAAATTCAAGTTCAAACAGGTGGCTTTAATGCAGAATATGGGAATATTCGTTCTGGAGTCATAAATGTTGTTTTGGCTGAAGGTGATGAAAATAAGGTTCATGGTGGAATTACTTTCAGACATAGTCCCCCTACCCAGAAACATTTTGGCAATTCATTGTATTCAAGTGATTCATATTTTTTCCGTCCATTTCTAGATAATGATGTTTCTTGGGTTGGTACTGAAAATGGGAATTGGGATGCATACACAAGACGACAATATCCTTCTTTTGAAGGGTGGAATGCTGTTGCAGATGCAACATTACAGGACGATGACCCATCTAATGATCTTACACCCGCGAGTGCACAACAAATTTTCAAATGGCAACACAGGCGTAATGGTATTATCCAACATCCTGATGAAAATATGGATTTATTTGTTTCAGGTCCAGTCCCCTTTGTATCGGAACTGGCAGGGAATCTTCGCTTTCTGTTTAGTTATCGCAATGAAAATGAAGCATTTATTTTTCCATTATCCTATAAAGATTTTAAAGATAATTCTTGGTTGCTAAAGCTCACATCTGATTTCACAAAAAAAACTAAGATCAATTTTTCTCTTCAAAAGGGGCAGATTCAATCTGTTTCCCCATATTCTTGGAAAACAACTCCAACGGGAACTTATTTACGCACATCTTATGAAGTAGCAAATCTCCTGAATGGTTCTTCTGGTAATAGCATGTTATTTATGCCGGGTTATTACTCTCCTACCTTAATAAATAGATCAATTATTGGGATTAATTTGACTCACATGTTTTCTGAAAAAAAGTACCTTGAATTTTCCATCCAATATCAGTCTAATGATTATAATACTTTTCAAATGGAATTAAGGGATACAACAAAAACATATAAAATTATTCCCGGTTCGAATGAATTAAAATTAGATGAGGCTCCATTTGGATATTGGGGATATGCTGAGACAGGTATTGATGGTATGGGGATTGGTGGTTGGATGAATCTTGGAAGAGATGAATCAGTTAATTCAACCACAATTATTGATGTTGATTACATTAGCCAAATTAGAAATAATCACCATATTAAAAGTGGTGTAGGTGCTATACTCAATTCATTTAAAATAAGGTCTTTCACAGAAAGTCCCAGCATGTCTACTTGGAATCGATCAATGATTTATGACACTTCGCCGTATAGATTATTTGCATATATTCAAGATAAAATTGAGTATAAAGGATTTATTTCAAATATTGGAATCCGCAGTGATATCTCCAGCGGGAATTCGGATATTTATGATTTAGGCGAATATGATGATTATTTCAAACAGGGGAATGGCCACGATATTGAAGAAAATGTACCGTCCGCAATATCAAAACCCATTCATGCAATTAGTCCGAGACTAGGAATCTCTCATCCTATCACAGATAAATCAAAATTATATTTTAATTATGGACATTTTTATTCTGAACCTTCGTCATCTTATCGTTTCAGATTACAAAGGGAAAGTAATGGGTTAGTGACTCATATTGGTGACCCTGGAATGGAATTTGAAAAAACCATTGCTTATGAAACAGGGTATTCATCAGATTTATTTGGACGCTTGTTACTGAATGTGGCTTTGTATTATAAGGATATTACCAATCAACCGGGATGGGTTTATTATCAAAATATGAATGGGACGGTTCAAGTCAATCGAATTGAGAATAATAATTATGAAGATATTCGAGGTCTTGAGATTACCTTAAATAAAAAATTGGGTAATTGGATAACGGGTATGGTGAATTATACCTACCAAGTTGAATCTTCAGGATATTTTGGATTATTAAAACAATTCCAAGATCCAAATGTGCAGCGAGATTATGAGAGTTTAAATCAATATCAGTCAAAACCACGGCCCAGACCTTATTTAAAAGCTGTTGCTCATATTAGATCACCAAATAATTTTGGCCCAAAAATTTTTGGTCAATCCGTTTTTGGCAATTGGGCATCCAGTTTCATATATAAATATAATTCCGGTGGATTTGAAACATATAATCCACAAAACCTGCCTGGCGTGTCAAATAATATTCAGTGGAAAGATAATTATACTACGGATGCACGTTTTTCAAAAAAAATACAATTAAAAGAAACAACAGTTGAATTTTTATTAGATGTAAAAAACCTTTTCAATAATAAGTTTATTAGCTATGCGGGGTTTGCAGATTATTATGATTATATCGATTATTTAGAATCATTGAGATTCTCTTGGGAAGAGGGTAAGGAACATGGAATTGACAGAATAGGTGAATACAGAACTTGGGATATTGAATATCAACCTTACGAACCTGAAGATTGGCAAAATCCAACAGCAGAAGAGCAAGAGATACTAGACTCAAAAGCTTATATTGATATGCCAAATATCCGATCGGTAAGTTTTCTCAATCCACGTGATATTTACTTTGGAATATCAGTGTATTTTTAAATGTCAAATTCTATTTTATTACGAATATTTTTTATAATTTTACCAATTCTGGTTTCTAGTCGGGTTGATGAAACATTAAAACGGTATATTAAGGTTGGTTCTCTACAAAGTCACTTTTCTGCCTATGGAAGTGAGAGAGCTTGGAATAATACCTACTATGAGGGCCTTATTTGGCCTGCGGATTATTTATACCAAGATAATTCTGTTATTAAAAGGACTTGGATTGCCACTAAAAATTTTACAGATGATCAAGGGTATTCATGGGGTCACTATGGGGTGTACCTGCTTCTCAGTGATAACCAGATTGGGACAAGTATTTTTCCAATGGAATTATATCAGGTTGCAAAATTTATGCCACCCACTGTTTATGTTGATGGTACCGATATTAATAGTTTCTATAATGCTCAAATAGATTCAGTTAATAGTGAAATTCCTTCTGATAGAATTGTTGTAAACAGGGTGAATACATCCATGGGGTTAACTATGGAACGGCGTATTTTTGCTTTTAGTCAGCAATATCATGATAATTATTTTATTAAAGTATTTACATTTACCAATACAGGAAATACGGATTGGGATGATGAAATTGAACTCACCAGTGATTTAGAGGGTGTCGTGGCTGGCTGGGGTACTCGCTACAGTTTACCAAGAGAAACCGGTAACCGATTGGATGGTCAACAATCTTGGGGGAAAAACTCTTGGGTTACCATTCGTGGGGAAGATTATGCGGATAATTATTTAATGCCTATTACTGAAGATGACCCTAGCCCTCAATGGCTAAGGTCTGTATTTCAATGGTATGGTCGCTCTGCAACTGTTTCACAGGTAAATACAATTGGGGGACCTTATTATCAAGGAAATGGCCGATTAATGTCTCCGCACCATGCTGGCATGGGAGTAATTCATGTTGATATGGATTGGGGTGATTCCACAAATGATATTCATCAACCTTTATTTATGGGGTGGCACGCAGGTGATACCTATCCATCCATTGGTAGTTTGTTCCCATCTGCAGAACCATCTATGACAAATCTTTACGATATGTTATCCGGAATACCTTTTCTGGGCTTAGGTGGTGCAGAACGTATTGATGAAATAGCTATGGGAGACCCATCCTCAGACACGTACTTGAACCACAATATAAAACCATTTGATATGCACAATGATGCAGGAGGAATGAATGCAATGGTGACTTATGGTCCATTTGATATTCCGCATGGAGAAAGTGTAACGATTGTTGAAGTGGAAGGCATTAATGGAATTAACCGCACAATGTGTGAAGAAATAGGACTTGAGTGGGATAAAGGTAGTCCTCCATTTATTTTACCTGATGGGTCTGAAACGGACAATAAGAATATATTTAAAAATTCCTGGGTTTTTACGGGTAAAGATTCAATTTTGAAGACATTTGGACGAGCCTATAGAAATTATAATTCTGGATTTCAAATTCCATCCCCGCCTTTACCGCCGCCATTATTTGATGTACAATCTGGCGGTGATAGAATATTTTTAAAGTGGGAACCAAGTGGAACGGAATTTGAGTCATCTTTTTCGGGATATGAAATTTGGAGAGCACCGGGAAAAGCCGACACCCTCTATACTCAAGTCTATTCTGGTGAAAAAGGGACGTATTCATTTGATGATCTCACAGCGAAAAGAGGAATTTCTTATTATTATTATATTCAATCTGTGTCAAATGGTTCAAATAACCAATCCGGCGAACTCAACCCAACAGGACCTTTAAAGAGCAGCCGTTTCTATACAAAAACATCAAAGCCGGCCTATCTGAGAAGGAAATCCGGGGATGCACTTCGAGATATAAGGATTGTTCCTAATCCGTATCATATCGCAGCCAAGGATTTTCAATATATTGGTGAAAAAGATAAAATAATGTTTCTGAATATTCCTGGACAATGTGATATAAGAGTTTTTACCGAAAGAGGTGATCTTATCCATCATATTTCCCATAATGACGGTAGTGGGGACGAGGCTTGGAATTTGGTAACATCAGGAAGGCAAGTTGTAGCTCCTGGAATATACTTAGCTCATATATTGGTAACATCAGACATCCTATCAAAGGATCAGAATAACATTGTAATTCCTAAGGGAGATAGTGCAGTATTAAAGTTTGCTATCATTCGGTAATATTGATTATTTAACTGAATAAGAATCTGCAAAAATTTTTCAGTTTTTACTTGAAAAATATGGAAAAGTTTGGTATTCTCGTCGTTCATAATTGTACTATAATATGTAGCACAATTTTCTTATCATAAACGAAACAAAGGAGAACATAATGAATAAAAAGTTATTTACTACATTATGTGTATTTATCATGTCTCTTGGTTTTGTCAAAGCGGAATGGACATACAGTTCCACTCTTTTGGATTTGGGTGACACCTTAGGTGGTGTTGTTCAAGGATCTGACGGTGCTTGGCAGAACTCTCCCCACGGTGTAGCAGTTGCTCCTGACGGTAACGTCTGGGTCAATATCTACGGTGGATATGGAGAAATGGAAGTATTGGCGAATGGAGATACGGTTCACTGGAAAGGAATCTATGTATTAGATCCTACAACAGGCGAGCATGTTAGCTTTTCACCTATTGAAACTTTAACTTTTCCAGACGGGACAATAGACTCGTTAACCGCAGAGAGCGCAACTTCAGGCGGTGGACGTGGTATAGAAATTGATGGTGATGGCAACATCCTTAGTTCACATTACAAATCACTTTATAAGATTAATTACATGACTGGTGAAGGTATGGCAATGTATGTAAGTCCAAATGGATCTATTACAGATGCTGTAACCGATGCTAATGGCAACACATTTGTTGGTAATGTTGGTTCTAATAATCCAGTAGTTGTACTGAATTCAGATCTGAGCTTTGTCGGTAATGCAATTGATACAGTTCGTAATATCAATCGTGCTTTAGAAGTCTCATCTGATGGTGAAGATCTATATATTGGTTCCACTTGGAATGGTATGGGGATTTCCCGCTTTAGCAGTAGTGTACCTGGTGTCATACAGCATGCACCTGTGGATACTTTTGGAGTATTCGAAGATGTGCCAGCTTGTTTTGATGAGATTAACAGTGCAATTGCTGACAGTGCTTATATTGGCTGGTGCGATGATGAAGATGCTGACACTGTTATGGCATTAACACATATGTGGGCAAGTGCATTGGACTTTGATCCTGATGGTAATCTCTTGGTTGGTTGTGTGACAGCTGCCTGGGGAGGCCCTACTGGTGGTGGAAATTGGTTATTTGATCCAGCAGATACAGAAGAACCAATTGATATAGTCGGTAATTGGCATGACTGGGATGGCACTGGTGAAGGAGTCACTGATGGTCCCCGTGGAGCTGCCTGGGATGCAGACGGTGATCTCTACCTTGCTGATTTTTACAGCAATGGTGTGTTTCTATATACAATGGATTACTCATCCGTCTCGGATGACCCAAAGAGTGTAGTTCCGAGTGGGTATGTACTTAACCAGAACTATCCAAACCCGTTCAATCCAAACACAAAGATTGAGTTTACGATACCTGCTAGCGAGCACGTAAGCGTAAATATTTACAATCTTGAAGGTAGGTTGGTTAAAACACTGATCGATCAGGAAATGAGATCAGGCCAGCACGTAGTTCGCTGGGATGGAAATAACCAGATTGGAACGAAAGTTGCAACCGGTATGTACATCTACCAGTTGAAGACAAAGTCAATGGTATTGCACCGCAGAATGACATTTGTCAAATAAATAGGAATACTTAGTATTCTCAAACTAAAAAGGGGCCATCTGGCCCCTTTTTAGTTTATAGATATGAAACTTCGTTTACTTTTCTTTTTACTTATTGGTTTTGCTTATTCCCAGAGAGTGGTTGGTTATTATCCGTACTGGATTCAGGATGAATTTCAGTCCCAGGATTTTGATCTAGAAACCTTTACTCACATTAATCATGCATTTGCCTGGCCGAATGAGCAAGGTGGTATCGAAGCGCCGAGCGGTACATTTGATGCATCTATTGCTGATCATATTCATAATAATAATAGAAAATTCCTTCTTTCTTTGGGTGGCTGGGGTACTGCTGATGGATTTGCGGCAGCCACGTCTACCTATGAGCTCCGGTCTGTATTCATTTCAAACATACTGGATATATTTATTTCTTATGGATATGACGGGGCCGATATTGACTGGGAGTATCCGCAAACAAATGAGCAAAGGAATAATCTTTCATTATTCATAGCTGAACTTGATTCTGTTTTAGATGAGTTCGACCCTGAACTTCTCATTACCATGGCACTGCCCACATCAAATTGGGCGGGACAATGGTATGACATGAACAGTCTAAATCAACATGTAGATTATTTTAACGCTATGACCTATGATATTCATGGTAGCTGGAGTAATCACGCTGGTCACAACTCTCCTTTGTATCAATCACCGCCCGGCGATGCAGATGGGTCTGTGCAAACAGGTATTAATTATTTGGTTAATACCCGGGAACTACCGGAAAATAAAATAAATATGGGCATTCCATTTTGGGGTAAAAAATATAATGCATCCACGATCAATGGATATTTTACCGGTTCTGTTACAGATTTAAGATACTACGATATAGTGGAATTAATAAATAATGGCTGGACATCACATTGGGATGATGTTGCTAAATGCCCTTATTTAATTAATACAAATACAACACAAATCATTACATATGATGATCCCCTCTCTATTCAATTTAAATGTGAATTTGCTCAAAATAGGAACCTTGGAGGAGTAATGGTATGGGCTATGGGCTATGATAATTATGATGCGGAAGAGTCTCTTACAAATTCTATCAACACCCACTGGCTCAATTTAGAAAAAAGTGTACCAACAATCCTTCCAAATCAGATTGAGTTAGAGAGTTATCCCAACCCTTTTAACTCTCAGATGCAGATAAAAATTTATTTACCAAAAGCTGGTTATGTAAATCTTAGCCTGTTTGATATTAATGGTAGGGCTATCCAGAGATTCGCAGAAGGTTATTTTATTCAAGGCAATCACTCATTTCAATGGAGAAACGCGCACAACCAACAAATAGCAAGTGGTGTTTATCTGGTTATGCTTCAAACAAGAACCAGCATTCATAGTAAAAAAATAGTGTATCTGAAGTAGATTTATTATTGATATAGATAATAGGGTGCAGACTGAATAATAAATTTTTCTTGATGTTGTTTTAATAATTTAAAAAAGATTTTTGGTTTTAAATCCCCTCTTAAGAATTTGTTCATTATCTTATTTCCCCATAAATAATCAATTTTTTTTGAATCATACCTGAAATTATCCATATAAAACATAATGGTAATTATCACACTATGGATGGCCGTATCCACAGACCTAAACTTATTTTTGTCAGTTATAACTAATTTCTGACCTGCGCAGAAATAACCTTCAAATTTTGGATTTTCTGAACGACCCGGTAGGTTTTTTGGTTTAAACTTTGCATATTTAAAATCCACGCCTTTTAAACCTTGAATTTTCATTTCTTTTGCAATATCATAATTCATCCAGGGTGCACCTATTTGTTTGAATGGTTTATACGTGCCTATGCCTTCACTCACGTTGGTGGCTTCATAGAGACACATGCCGGGATAGATCATTGCAGTTTCTAAATCTGGAATGTTTGGTGATGGAGGAATCCAGGTTAAGTCTGTATCATCAAAAAACATGGACCGTTTCCACCCATCCATTTTGACTACTGTCAACTCCGGAGGTACAGATGAGAGCCAACCTTCTTTTACAGCCATTTGACTCAGTTCACCAACGGTTAATGCGTACCGCATTGGAATGGGATAATATCCAACAAAAGATTTAAAAGCCGTATCCAGAATAGCTCCTTCAATAATCTCCCCCCCTAGTGGATTAGGTCTGTCAAGCACCATAACATTCACACCATTCTCACCTGCCGCTTCCATGACAATTCCAAGAGTGGATATGTAGGTGTAATAACGGACTCCAATATCCTGAATATCGTAAATAATAAGGTCAATTCCTTCGAGCATTTCAGCAGTTGGTTTCTTAGTCTTTCCATACAGGGAGACGATCTCTGATCCGGAGTCTTTTGGGTTGTCATATTCAACTGTAGTTCCTGTACTTGCTTCACCATAGAATCCATGCTCTGGCGCAAATATCCGTTTCAGGATTATATCAGGATTATTTTCAAAGAGTGTATAGTTTTTTTCACCGTTTCTTGAGATACCCGTATGATTTGTTATAAGGCCAATTGTTTTTCCCTTCAAGTAATTAGGGTAATCTTCTAATAAGACATCCAGCCCAGTGCGCACACTTTCATCATAGTTTTGGATATTTGGTTCTATTATAACAATTTTATTTTTTGGTGTTGAAGTACAACTCCAAATTTGAATAAATAGACCTAATAAATATATATTTTTCATTTGATTATTTAATGTATGTTATTTTTTGGTGAAAAATATTATGATTAGATGAAATTTGAATAAAATAAGTTCCCGAGGAAATAGTTTGCCCGAGATTGTTAGTTCCATTCCAAACTCTTTGATAGTTACCTGGGGAGATGGTTTCATTTTGGGTTAATGTTTTTACCAGGTGGCCACCTATATCAAAAATTAAAATAGAAATATTTCGTAATCTTTCAATTGTAAATGGAATAGTTATAACGGGGTTAAATGGGTTAGGATAGGCGTGCCCCAGAGAAAACTTATCGGGTATGGGCTTTTCATCAAGGAATAAATCACCCTGAATGGTTAAAAGGAACTGAACCGTATCTGCCAGTTCACCAAGACCAAAATCATTGACGGTTACTATAATGTTTGTTTCACCTATAAAGGGTTCATACTCGATATTCACAACGGAACCAGGCGTGTGTCCATAAATGGTAGCTATAACTGAAGATGTATCCGTGGTAGCGGTGATCTGGTGTATATCATTTTCATTATTATCGGAAAATTCGACGTAAAAATAAAAATTATCACCATTTTCAATAGTTATATCCGGTAGAGCAGTGATGACTGGTGCAGAGTTCATGGGTGGATCTCCTTCAGCTTTGGTAACAATTCGTAGGTCATCAAAATAGACCCTGCCACTCATATCACTATCCTGACCCGGTTTCATTAGAAACCCATCTAGGAAATATTCATCCCCATCCATGGTCTGGTCACCGCTTAGCCAGGTCCCGACCTGTTCCGGATCTGAAAGATCCCACTCGATCAATTTCCACCCCATCCAGTTTAATTCTTCCCATGCCAAAACTTCAATAATATCTTCTGTTAGAGACCCATTTAAATATTCATAGAGTGATATACTGAACTGGTTTCCACTGCCATCACTGTATACATATACCTGGAGCACATTTGATGTATCTAATGCAATATCAGAAGGGTCACCCGCATTATGAAGCCTTAAAAAAGAACTGGAAGCATCTGGATTCCAGCCATACCGAAGTGATCCGGATTTTCTGCCGTTTGAGTTCATGCTAACCCCTGGAACAAACACTGAACTGTTGTACCCAAACTGTGTTTCACTGCCTAGGATCCCGGTGGTAGATCCACTCCCGTCGGGCTGCCACCATCCTGCACCTGAATTAAACCGGTCCATATACGTTTTACTGGAATAATAGAGAGGTACAGTGTTATAAGAATACTCAAGAGCGCTGGCTATGGCATTGCCGAGCGTGTCTGTAATTCCATTAAGAATGACTGTACAGCTGGCATCATTTAGTAAGGGTGCAAACGGCTTTAAAGAAACTGTGGTTATTTCATCAATTGTATTTTCAATATGGTCTGTTGTCAGGTACTGTCCACTAGACTGAAACTGAACAGACATCTGGTTTATGGAAGCAGGGTCTACCATTTCGTCCCAGGTGATATTGAACACACCTTCTGTATCAAAAATAAAATCAGTGGGTGGATAAAATTCAGTTACCTGTGGGCCGGTGAGGTCAGTTGATTCTGTATGAAATGTAATGGAAAATCCATCTCCAGCAACTCCATCCATGTTGCCATCAAAGTGGATACCAATAATATCGGTCAGCTCCGCGGAGATATCTAGTGAATAATCCATATCCAACTCCAGCAGATCAGGGAACGATATCAAAACCACTCTTCCTTCATCTTCCCAGTAATCGGACCAATCAATTGCCATAGAATAAGGATCCGGGCTTAATGAAAATGCTGATGCGAATGACGATGGGTCCATTTCCTTAGAAAACTCTATTCTTATCACAGTGTTTACTGCTATAGTGTCACCTGTATCCATGTTGATATCTGTAAGGGTCGGGGGATAAGAAGGGATTTCTCCTGTTGTCGCCTGTGCGATTGTCTCAGATCCAACCCAGAAGCGATTAAAATTTTGTACATGTACATGGTAAGCACCTTCATAAGGCTGCAGTCCATCAAATGTCAGGGGGGCCATTATATCTTCTGAGCCAAAGTGTATTGAATGTATTGAACTTAAGATATCTGAGCTATCTGAAGGGGAGAGACTAACCACTATCCATGCGGAATTCTCTGCCGAATTTGTTTCAATATCAATCTGGTATTCAAGATCATTAATCTGGGCCAGGGTGATGCTTGGGTCGGGAGGAAGATCTGTGGTTGTTTCGTAGTATGTGATATTCCTGACAATAGCTTTATCTTCAAAAAAGGTGTGACCCGCTTCTTCCCAGTATTGATAGTCTTCCCAGGTGCCATTACTGAAAAACTGGTACCCATCGACAAAGTCAATGGTTCGTACAGCATTGATGATTGCCGGATGGTTATCCCATAAATTATGATCTGCCAAGATATAAGAACCAGGTCCGGCAGAGAACAATCTTCCAGCCTGGATACCATCCTGGATATAGGGTGCCCAGCTCTGGTTAGACCCTGTCAACATTTGAACAAAACTGTTGGGTGTCGTCCAATGGTAGTGCATGGGTGTTAACTGGTCCACATAACCATCATTCATCCACAAGGCGGCATCCTGGTAGACGGTCCCATACCCTTGCCAACCGCCCCAGTTATATCTTCCCAATACGGCAGATGATAGTTTTACAAAGGGTTTTACCGTTTGAATAGAATCATGCAAGGTACTAACAAATGCAGTCACACCATCTCTCCACCAGTCTTCCCAGCTGGAGTAATCATCCGGTATCCCGGCTGAATAAGGATGATCCACGTCATACAAATATCTTCCTGTCCGAGTATTTTCCAGATCATTTAACATTTCATCAGAAATAATTCCGTCCATCATTCTGATCTCTTCAACATGTCCCAGGGGTAATATATTCTGGGAGCTGCTGGAATATTCGTTCCATCTGACATAGTCCAGATGAAGTCCATCAATATCATAATTGTTTACAATCTCCATGGCAACATTTACTGTATACTGTCTTACATCTTCAAGACCCGGTGATACACTGCGATGAGATGTCATTGGATCTCCATCCTGATCCCGGCAGATCCATTCCGGGTGGACTTGAGCGGGAGCTCCTTCATGCATGCTGGATGTTTGAAACACGTTAAACCAGGCGTGTAGTTCAAGGCCCCTTTCATGGGCTGCATTTACGGCATACTCAAGCGGGTCGAGCCCAGGATTCTCGTAACCCGCATAGTATCCCCAGGGCTCATAGGATGATTCGTAGTAAGCGGTACCACTTTGTCTTACCTGAAAAAGCACAGCAGTCATGTTAGCAGCGGCATGGTTGTCCATTATTTCATCGATTCGATCCATTGTGGTATTCACATTTTGTGATTGACTGATATATTCCCATGTAATAACCCATGTCGCACGAAATTCCCGGTTCAATGGCATTGGATTGACCAGTGCAGACACAGTAAGAACAGTTATAATGATTTGGTTTATCTTAGTCATATTCGTTCGCCCAAATTATATTAGGACTTAAAAATTTCTACCATTAATATAGTTAGAAGTTCAAAAACATCAGGCTAACAATAATTATGATTACCCGAAAAGTGATCAGCCTATTCTTCATTATAGTTATATTGAAAAATGCGCTTTATTCTCAGAGTGCGCTATTGATAAAACCTGAGATACTGGATTCTGAACTATCTTATTTTTCAATTCTTATCTCTCCCGATCGATCTTCAATAGCTCTCACAAACTCAAACTATACCACACTGGAAATAATTAATCAGCAAATATCGCAGAATGTGAAAGTTTCGATTCCATTCATAAATGCATTCCAGGCAAAATGGTCACCTGACAGTGACAAATTACTTTTAATGAGATCTAGGTATGATAATAAAAGAAGAACAAATAGTCTGATCATGATTAACCAAGAAGGCAAATTTCTTGAGACTATTGTGGATTTTACAACTCATAACCTGTATCCGTTGGAATGGACGGGGAATAATACACTTCATTATTTATCAGAAGAAAAATTGATAACATATAATTTGGAAGGATCGGATAATGAATGGGATTATCCCCTAGTTTATGCAGTAAACAATAAATTATTTAAAAAAGTAAATCAGCATGATCCTGAATTACTTTATACAGCAGAAAACACTATCCTGAATGTTTCTAGTTCAAGATACGGCAACCTAGTTGCTTTCGAAGTCTATGGTAGTAATATCATTATCATTGATAATCTTGAGATGGTAACCACTGATCTCAAAACGGGGAACGCTCCAAAGGTTTCGCCCAATGGTAAAATGATTACATTCATGGTTCTGGAAGATGATGGATACCAGATCACTTCAGGTGATGTTTACATCTGGGACATAATTACCAGAGAAATTAATGCAGTTGTTCATAATCCTGAGTTGATAGAAATGAACCCTGTTTGGGCCAGTGATGAATTGGTTTCCTATATCATCTATCCGGAAGGATTGATAGAAACAGTCAGTATAAAATAAGATCGATGAAATATATTCTTTTTTTCTCTCTGATTGTCAGTGCTGGCAAATCTCAGGTAACGGGACTTGAAGGCTGGGACCTATTTATAGATCCGGGACACAGTCGGGATGAGAATATGGGAATTAATGGGTACTCTGAAGCCAAAGAAGTCTTAAGAGTTGGTTTACATCTAATGGACATACTTGAAAATCAGAGTGATATAGACACTGTTTATATTTC
>CEPV01093278.1_pt1 | contig 17520 bp, 12 predicted proteins | sample 530451 | NCBI WGS metagenome assembly CEPV01 (sample SAMEA2620097, study PRJEB7988) | marine metagenome | isolation source: saline water (ENVO:00002010), including | reverse complement strand
GATCAACCACTTATCCAAGTGTCCGATTTTTCCGGACCACCTCTGACAATGAATCATCATCCCGATCGTGACCATCTTACTGTATGTTTCAGCTCTTTCCAGCACATTGCCGACTCGGTTACGGTGTGAATACCCTTCAAGAACGCTCAAGGTGATTTCGTGTGATGCGGCTAGGAGACCCCAGAAGTCCAGTGCCGGGTCGCCGATCGCGTAATCCGTATGGTCGATGATCGACACTTGGCCGCTGTCAGCATCGAGTATCACGTCATCGTATCCAAAGTCACCGTGGAGTAATACGAGCTCAGACCAGCTCGACATGCATCGACCTAGTTCGGGCAGAAAGGCTTCTACGACTTCACATTCTTCTGGAGACAACACACCACGCAGGTTGCTTTCGAGACCATCGGATAGCCATGACACATGGTCCTCGGCGCGACGCACTACCGGCTGCAAGTGGGCGCAATCGGCGATTGGTATCCGATGCACCTCGCTGAGAAAAGTCGATATCTGCGCGAGCACGGCTGTCAACTTGGCGGAACCGAGTGACATCAACGTCTGTTCGTCAAGTGGATCACCAGGCAGGTATGGATAGCCCATGATCGTTCGGTCGCTGGATAGGTGACTGACCCGGGGAATTGGAACCGAAGTACGAGTTGCGAGGAATTCCAGGTACCGGGCCTCGCGATCGAAACGACTCGCATTCGCCTCATTCTTCCGCACCCGGAACACAAGGCTTTGGTCCAGCACCACCACGTCATGGTCCCAGCCCCCCGCAATGAGTCTTGCGGCGTCCCATTCGATGTCCGGGAATTCCTGCTTTATTCGTGACAGTTGTAGATCAAGAGACATGGGGGCACGCGCCGTCTGAGTGACTTGATCCCTAAGACTCTGTCGGGTCAATCTGGTTCCGCGTCAACCCAGCTGATATTCTCCAGACTGACCCCCAAATGCGGACCCATGAACTCTGCGACCTCTTGGTACAGATTTACCTGAGCTTTCAGTCCCAAGAAACCGTGCCCCTGCAGGGAATCGGACAACCATGTGACCTTCTTGCCGGCATCTTCGAGTGCACTTCTCATTAGCTTGGCGTGCCGAATGGGCGCTCGACGATCCTGTGATCCGTGAACCAGCATCACGTCCGCCTTGATCTTGTCGGCCAGATAGACCGGTGAGATACTCTTCAGCGTCTCTTCATCGGTGCCCAGCACTTCTCGGACAAAAGCGATGCCTGCTTTTCTGTCCGGAATATCACCCACCGACGCCATCAGAGTCATGTCATACACACCAGCGAAACCGACGGCACACGTATAAAGATCCGGCTCCCGCGCCGCGCCCATCAATGCCGAATAGGCTCCGTAGCTGGCTCCATAGATACATATCCGTCGCGGATCAGCAATCTTGCTTTCGATGGCCCAGCGAGTTGCATCCGTTACATCGTCCTGCATAAGCCGCCCCCACTCGCCGTAGCCCTTTTGTTCATAGTTGAGGCCGTAGCCGCCGGATCCTCTGAAGTTGACTTGCAGAACATGTACACCGAGGCCGGCAATCAATTGCACCTCGCGGTTGTATCCCCACAAGTCTCTGGCTCCGTGAGGACCACCGTGTATGAGGACGACCATGGGTCCCGGTTTTGGCGTATCCGGTGCACTGGTAACGTACCCATAGACGGTGCTGCCGTCTCGTACTTTGACTTCAACGGGTGACATCGGGGCGAGATCAGCCCCTTTGAGTTGCGGCTTCCGCTGAAACAGGAGTTCCACTTTCTTCGCGTTCAGATCCACAAGCAGAAACTGTCCGGGATTGCGGTCACTGTGTACCAGGGCAATCACCTTGGTGTAGTCGCGTGTCGTACTGGTAAACGTAATCGTATCGTTGGGAAACTGTTTCTGCAGGCCGCTCTGTATTTTGGCTAACGGATGAGATTTGTTGAGGTAGTGGATGGCCGGGTAATGGAGGTCCGTACGGACAGCAAAAATCTGATAGTTGTAGTCCCGGAAAACCCCACTGAGGTCGATCTCACCAAATCGGTAAAGTGATTTGTGCTCCTTGGTCTTGGTATCGTAAACTCCGAGGCCCCTGGTACCTCCATTGCGGGTGTCCCACGTAAAGAAGGTGTTGGCTTTGGGGCCTTCGGCAAAGGGAAACCAACCCTCATCCCTTATTCCGTGGCTCTCGATCAACTCCCACTCGTATTTGCCCTTGATATAGATCTCTCTTTCGTTCCTGACGTTGGTGCCGGTGCTGAACACGACCTTTCCGTCGCGGTTCGCCACGAAACTGCCGTAGGGGGCAGCTCCCCTTGCTATCCTGCGAAACAGCCCTGTCTTGATGTTCACCAGGTGCGCTTCACTGTATTGATCGAAGGAGCCGGCAACGATGACGTGCTTGGGATCATCGGGAAGGGTATGGATCAGAACACCCCCGCAGCGGGGACAGTCTTTTGCATGCAGTCGCTTGATTCTGTTCTTGCGTGCATCGAAAGACATCAGTTCACCCGTCCTTCCCTTGACGTCGGACCACATCTTGCGTGCCGGGGAGTGAATCATGTGATCGTCGCTTACCCAAAGCATCTGGGCGACCTGAATCCTCTTGCCCATGTTGGAATTGTAGGTGGTCTCCCGTTTTTCCAGATCCACGATGGAGAACCAGGCTTCGTCGCCTTGTATCTTGGAGATCGCCACGTATTCGCCGGTCGGTGAGATCATGACATCAAGGTATTCGGTTCGATTGAGCAAGTCACGGGGAGTGGGCTTGGCGGAGTAGGAAGGTGCGGCGAGCACCATCAGTAGAACAATGGGCATGATTCTCATAGGAAGCTCCCTTTTTCTATTGCCACTGGCCTTTCATCATGTCCATGCAGTCAATTCAACCGAGCGTCCGTCGCGACCGACGTGGGCCGCCTCTACTTCAGAAACAGTTCAATGACCGGAATGGTTTGGTCCGGTTTGATCACTGGCAGAGTGAGGGTCACCTGACCCTCCGTGCTAGGCTGAGACTCATCCGTGCCATCATATTCCCGGTAACGCACTTCCGATGCATCGTGCAGAAACTGTGCGTATTCCACCTGTCCCGCGAGGCGGTCCAACTGGATGTGTCTAAAGGGCCAGGCGAATATATGCAGGTAGAGCCGCTTGCCGTTCTGCGTATAACGGCAGTCAGCGGGGGCGACATAATCGCTGGCGCTACAGCCATAGATGCTGCGGCTGTTGTGGTGCATCCAGCGACCGATGCCCCGCAACCGATCGATCGCGCGCGCGTCGAACTCTCCACGCCCTGTCGGACCCACGTTTAGCAGCAGGTTTCCCCCTTTGCTGACGGTATCGATTAGCATCTGCAGCAGCGTCTCGGTGCTCTTCCATGTCTGCTCGTCGCGATGATAACCCCAACTGCCACTGAAGGTCTGACACGCCTCCCATAGTACCGGTTTGCCATCTACCTGCAACCACTCCGATGGCTGATACTGTTCCGGGGTCTTGATGTCCCATCCTTGTTCCAGATTCATGCGATCGTTGAGTATGACATCCGGCATCTCTCCCCTGACCATGTCATAGAGTTTATCGGACTGCCAGTCGTCCCGTCCTTTACCGGGTAACCCGCGGTACTCTGCATCGGGATAGGAGAAGTCGAACCACATGACATCTATCTTGCCGTATTGCGTTAAGAGTTCCCGGGACTGCCCGTGCAGATACTCCACGTAGCGGTTCATGTCCCTCTTACTGTTGAGCGCCGCTGCGTCTTCGCGGTCGCGCATGGGGTGGAAGATGTCGATGGGGAATTCCGGGTGATGCCAGTCGATGAGAGAGTGATAGAAGCCCACCTTCATCTCCTCAGCGCGGAAGGCATCCACCATCGGTCCGATCAGATCTTTGCCGTAGGGTGTGCGGGTGGCGCTGTATTCGGTTAGCTTCGAGTCGAACAGGCAGAATCCATCGTGATGTTTGGTGGTCACCACGAAATACTTCATGCCCGCGTTGCGCGCTTCCTTGGCCCACACGCTTGGATCGTATAGGTCGGGATCGAAGCGATTGAAATACGCATCATAGTCCCCGTCGGTGATTTGCTCGCGGCTTTTTATCCATTCGTGGCGGGCGGGCAGGGCATACAGACCCCAGTGGATGAACAGGCCAAAACGATCATGGGTAAACCAGGAGGTATCTCCGGGTGTCGGCGCGGGCATTTGCGGCATGACTTCATACTCCTAGGTGAATCTGAGGCAAGCATAGGAAATTCGTACTAAAATGTCATCTTGCTGATGAACCCACCCACGCTGTTGTATTAGGCTTGCCTGGGACTAAACTTAGCGATATTCAGCCGGGATCCGAGTACCGTCTCATGCCGTCGTATCATGCGTCTCTAAATGATATCAACTTTGCCCTCACCTATATTGCCGACTATTCGAAGATTGCTGCCCTGCCTGCCAACAGCGAGGCAACCGGTGATGTGGTAGAGGCCGTCCTCACGGAAGCTGCCAAATTCGCCGCCACGCTTCTGGCGCCGCTCAACCAGTCGGGCGATCAGCAGGGCTGCCGATTAGGAAACGGCGAGGTGCAGACCCCCGATGGATTTCGTGAAGTCTATCGGCAATACATCGATGCCGGCTGGGCCGGTCTGCCCTTCCCGCAGCAACACGGCGGCCAGGGACTTCCCTGGATTCTCGGTGCGATCGTGCAGGAGATGTGGGACGGTGCGAACATGGCCTGGGGCCTCTGTCCGATCCTCTCCCGTGGCGCCATCGAACTGCTGTTATCACATGGTTCCGATGCGCAAAAGGACCTCTACCTGCCTAGACTGATTTCCGGCGAGTGGAGCGGAACGATGAATCTGACCGAACCGGCAGCAGGCACAGACCTGGCAATGATAAAAACAGTTGCCGTAGCGGAGGACGACCATTTTCTAATCCGTGGGCAGAAGATATTCATCACCTGGGGTGAACAGGATTTTACCGAAAACATCCTGCATCTGGTGTTGGCACGAACCCCGGATGCTCCGCCGGGCGCCAGGGGTATCTCTCTCTTCATGGTACCGAAACACCTGGTCAACGACGACGGCAGCCTCGGAGCACGCAATGACGTTCAGTGTGTTGCGCTGGAGAAGAAGCTGGGGGTTCGCGGCAGTGCGACCTGCGCCATGTCCTACGGTGACAATGCAGGTGCTGTGGGTTATCTGATTGGTGAAGAGGGTAAAGGAATCGCCACCATGTTCACCATGATGAACAATGAGCGGCTGGCAGTTGCCCTGCAGAGTATTGCCGTTGCTGATCGGGCTTATCAACTTGCTCGAGACTATGCCAAAGACAGGGTGCAGTCCCGCTCCCTTACCGATCCGGGTAACGTAGATTCAGTGACCATCATTCACCATGCCGATGTGCGTCGCATGCTTCTATCGATGAAGGCTCGCATCGAAGCGGGCCGGGCACTCTGCTATTACGCGATGAGTCAGATTGACATCAGTCACGCAGAAGAAGATTCCGATCGCAGAGAGGCCGCCCAGAAGAGAGTCGATCTTCTGACCCCCGTTATCAAAGGATGGTGTACGGAGTCGGTGACAGACATTACCAGCATGGGCATACAGATACACGGGGGAATGGGATTTATCGAAGAGACCGGGGCAGCGCAGTACCTTCGAGATGGACGGATCTGTGCCATATATGAGGGAACAAGCGGGATTCAGTCGAACGACCTGGTACTGCGCAAGATTCTGGCGGACGGTGGTGAGCAGATGCGACTGTTACTCGAGGAGATGCAGGGGGGTATTGATGAATGGCGGCAAAGCGCCGCTGAAAACGATGAGTTAATGCCCATCATCCTGGAGCTGCAACAGTCGCTTGACGTTCTGAGCGAGGCAACGGACTGGATTCTGATGAGTGGAGCGAAGGAGGCAAACAGTGCCGCTGCTTCCGCTTTCCACTATCTGATGCTGTGCGGCTACGTCACCAGCAACTGGCTGTTAGTACGTGGCATCGTAGGTGCGTTGGGCGACACTTCGCTGGACGATAGTGAAAGTGCCGCGTTTTCCGAAGAATACCTGACCGTTAGGATTCAGGTTGCCAGATTCTCCTGCGAGCAGTTCCTTAGTATGGCCGCCGGGCTGCTGAAGACCATCCAAAAGGGAGACGAAGCCATCATGGCAATACCAGAGGATGAATTTTAGGGCGGCCGGCTAGGGGGGCGGCCCAGAGGCTCCCGGCTAGCGGCCCGCCCAGCTGCCCTACATAACCCTGCCCACGCAGCAAAATCAGGACTACCTTCCATGCAGATAAACTACTATATTAAGGGACGGACGAGCGATTCAGGTGCCCACACGATATCTCGGCACGACTGACAGCTCACTGGACACAGGAAAGGAGCAAAACCCGTGCGACACCCGGTGTTGATTAGCCTACTGTTTGCATCGCTGATTGCCACCTGCCCGCCCATTGCTGCCGAACCGAATCCACCCATCTACTTCGTCGCCTTCCTCTCTCCGGGTCCCAACTGGAATCACAGTCAGCCAGTCACCCATCAGCCCGGGATGGCACAACATCATCGCTATATGAACGAACTCAGAGAAGCGGGGAAAGTGATCCTTGGTGGTGACTACCTCGATGCTGCTGGGAGCATGATGATATTGCAGATGGCGACTCTGGAAGAGGCCAGGCTGGCCGCGAGTAACGATCCGGCCGTAAGGGCGGGACTGTTACAGGTAGAGGTCAAAACCTGGCAGGCGGATCTCTCTTCCGTTCGAATCATCCGGAAGCGGAAGTCATCGGAAGTGTTGGACAGGAAACAGCCCTTTAAGATCAAGTCTGCCAACCAGGGGGCACCCATTAATCTGGAAGAGGAGCCCGAGTAGCTGGCGTCTTTTCGCTCCCCCAAGGCCGCTCAGATATTACTATCGCGATTCTTCCAGTAAGCATCCCGCAGTAAACGCTTTAGCAGCTTGCCGGTCGGGTGTCTCGGCAGCGCTTTCTCAAAATCGATTGATCTGGGTGCTTTGTAACCGGCCAGGTGGTCTCGGCAGAACGCGATCAACTCCTCCGCCAACTGATCACTCGGTTCGACCCCATCCACCAGTTCTATTGCTGCCTTGACCTCTTCACCAAAGTCCTCATTAGGGATGCCGAATACCGCTGCATCCACAACGGAGGGGTGATTGACCAGAATACCCTCGATCTCTGCCGGGTAGATATTGACCCCACCGGAGATGATCATGTCGATCTTGCGATCGCTCATAAAAAGGCAGCCATCTTCATCCAGGTAGCCGATGTCGCCGAATGTAAACACACCGGGTTCCAGGTGGGCTTCCTTCGTCTTATCCGGATCGTTGTGATATTCGAAGTCGGAACCCATCAGGTTCTTCACGTAGATCTGACCAGCTTCGTTGACGGCGGCCTGGCTGCCGTCGTCCTTTAGGATCATAAGTTCCACCATCGCCGATGGTTTTCCGAGCGTGCCCGGTTTTTGCTGCCACTCCTCAGCGCTGACGGTGGTGACGATGGAGCCCTCCGTCGACCCGTAGTATTCGGAGATGATAGGTCCCCACCATGCGATCATCTCTTTCTTCACGTCTATGGGGCAAGGAGCAGCGCCGTGCCAGATGATCTGCAGGCTGCTGCCGTCGAAACTGCTGCGAATGTCATCGTCCAGGCGGAGCATGCGCAGAAACTGGGTGGGAACCAGATGCATGTTGGTGACCTTATGGGCGTCGATCAACTGCAGCGTTTCGGCAGCATCGAACTTCTGCCGCATGACCACGGAACTGCCCACCAGCAGAGGCAGAAAAGAGAAAGCCCACTGTGCCGAATGGTAAACCGGACCTTCCAGCAAGGTCGTTCCTCCCTGGGGCAGCCCCAGCAATCCGGAAAGTCCGGCGCCGATCAATTGCAGGCTTTCGATCGGTGCGCCGGTTTGCGAAAGGCCGCTGCGCACACCCTTGGGTTTGCCGGTTGTACCCGATGTATAGAACATGGGGCCACCCAGACTCTGGTCTTCCGGTTCAAGGGCGGAACCCTCGGCCAAATAGCTTTCATAGGCAACGAATCCATCCGGTGCATCTCCGCCTACCATCAGCGCGACATTCAGTTCGGGTGCATCGCTGTGACTGATAGCTTGACACGCGACACCTTCAAAGCGTGCGTCGGCGATGAACGCCTTGGAACCCGAATCGGCCAAGATGTACGCCACTTCCTCCGCCACCAGATGCCAGTTGATGGGCACCAGTAACCAGCCGGCATGTCCGGCGGCAGCAAAAGCTTCGTAATATTCCCTGCGGTTGCCGCTGTACACGCTGAATATATCGCCGGTCTTGAGTCCTGCCGACCTCAATCGATCGATCAGTCGATTGACGCGCTCGTTGAACTCAGCCCAACGCGTCGCGCCGAATTCATCGACTAATGCAATCTCGTCAGGTTTGACGTCAGCGTGGGGTTTGAGCAGGAATGCCATGGCTTACTCGCTTACTGTATCGGATGAAATGGTGACGCGCTTTGCATTTGACTTCATGAAGATGCGGCTACTCTTTAGTGGGCTGCGCTTTGCCCGCGAGTTCCTGTTCAACCAGGTAGTCGACAACATCCAGCAATCGCGAACGGCCGATGTTGGCCGTGGTTTTGACGCGGTATTTACCGTTCACTACCATGGTCGGAACGCTGGAGACTTTAAAGCGTCGTTGGCGCTGGTCCGCGGCTGCGTTAGCTCGTTTTGTCTCCGGTGAATTGAAGGCAGCTCTGTATTCGGCCGAGGTCGTTCCCTTGCCGTCAAAGTAGTTCGCCAGCCTGTCCAGATTGGTCAGGGGATTCTTCTTGTCGTGAATCTCGCGAAAGAAGGCAGGATGGTTCCGTGCAGTAATGCCAAGGTTTTCGGTCGTGTAATAGCTCTGTGCCAGGACGCGCCAGGCATCGTCGAACATCGCTGGCGAACGGACGAACTTAACCTTGTCGCTGTTTCTTTCTACCCACGGCTGCAGCTCCGACTCCAGGTTGTAGCAGTGGATGCAGCCATAGGAGAAGAATTCCATCACTTCGATCTTGTCGCCTCTGATTCTTCTTGGGTCTTCTACCTCTTCATAGTGAACGCCGAGCTGGTACTCGCCCATCGGAATATCGGTGACTACGATTGTGGTGACGTAGATGACTATGCTGGCAGCAACCACCAAACCGATCGCCACCGCAACCTTCTGATAGAGCAAAGCCCTTGACTGTTTCTTTGCCATGATCTACCCGATGTCTTACCCAATGTGCAGGGACTAATATAAGCAAAATCCGTGGCGTTTAAAATGGGTGTGTGTCTTTAAGCTTCAAAATGATTTGTGTAGACTGCGCGGTTTGAAGCACTTTGAGGAGTTGTAAGATGAGTCAGATGCCCGCATTGAGCCTGGCAGCAGTACCGGGACGCCGGAAAGCAACGTTGGAACTCGCCCAGCAGATAGAGGAGCGGGGATTCAGCGGAATCTTCTGTCCCAGCTTTGGCGATGGACTGGCACTTTGCGAAGCGCTGGCACTGGTAACCAACGAGATCGTATTCGGCACCAGTATTGCACCCATCTACTTCAGATCGGTTGCCGATTTTGCGCAGACGACCTCATTCATCCACGAAGTGTCGGATGGCCGCTTCCGATTCGGAATCGGCGTGAGCCATGCCCCTGCGCTGGCTCAACGGGGAATCACTTCGGGCAAACCGTTGGCGGATACCAGGAATTTCGTAACGGAGATCAGGAATGTTCAAAGGGTGGGTGAACTCCCTCCCATCGTACTGGCCACGTTGCGAAAGAAGATGATCGCACTGTCGGAAGAGGTCGCCGCCGGCATGGTGTTCGCAAATGGCAGCCGCTCGCACATGAAGGATTCACTGGCTGTGCTGTCAGATGCCAGCCGCGAGGGCGATTTTTTCATCGGCAACATGATTCCTACCTGTATCGATGACGACATCGAAGCGGCAAAAGCGGTGAACCGAAGGACCCTCACCAGCTATACCATGCTGCCCAACTATCGCAATTACTGGAAGGAAGCCGGTTACGTCAGTGAGATGGAGGCGATCGAAGAGACCGTTGCAGCGGGAGATGCGGCCAAGATCCCGTCCCTGCTGAGCGATGAATGGCTGGCGGACACCACGTTGTTCGGTCCAGCCAGCAGCGTGCGGGAGGAGTTGGACAGATGGTTTGACGCAGGCGTCAAAACACCGATTCTGGTGCCATCTTCTGCCAGTGGCGGGCAGATGAAGGCATTTGAGGAGCTGTTCAAGATCTTCTAGCCAATGCCGTCGTTCGGGTAAATTCGCTGCAAAATCAGTTAGTTGAATCTGGTTCAGAGCGATGTCTGGTAGAGATTGACGGCCAGGATAAGAAGGAATATCAAGAAGAATTCCAGGTTGCGTTCAGACATGAACGCTCTAGAGCTGCGTTTCATTGCTACTGCCCTTCCAAGAGTGCCTGAGGTGCGATCAGGGTACAGCCAGACGCCCTTTGACGACTTCAACGCCGGCAGAGAACTGCCGGATTCAAAAAGTCCATTTGCTGATCTGTGATGGGTTTCACATTCCAATATGGTGGTATCGGCCGATTGCGTCTAGTCTTTAATCAGAACCATGGTAAATGTTGACTCTCTCCTGCAAGTATTGATCGTGGTTAGGACCAGAGTGGTGGCTACCCCACCATTCTGGTTTTTTTGTGAGGGATATGAAGATGCGGCTACTTGACGCTTAAACCGAAGTGCCGCTGCAGGAAGTCGACGGTGATCTTGAGCGTTTCATCAAGCTGATCGTGGTGCACCCAGTGGCCTGCGCGTTCGATCAGGGCCGACTCAACATTGCGGAAGTATTTGGCCGTGTCGTTTTGGCCGATGCGGTGGGGATAACCCTCCGTGGCCGTGACGAGCAGTACCGGGCAGGTGATCTCCTGCCATAGCTCGACGATCTGATCATAGGGAATGTCGTACGGTGGCCGGCTGTGGGTGTAATTGTCGAACTTCCACGTATAGCTGCCATCCTCGTTGCGATTACTGCCGTGGATGGTTAGATGTCTGGCTCGTTGCTCATCCAAGTGAGGGTTCGATTTCTGCATGCGCTGGAATGCTTCGGCCAGAGACGGGTATCGGCGTGGCGTTCGGCCAGCCAACTTGCGGTTGTTGTCAATCCATGCTTTCAGTGTTTCCCTGGTCGTTCTGCCGCGCATGTACCAACCAGGCATGCCACCGACCCCTTCCAAAACGGTCAGGCTGGCTATCCTCTCCGGATAGATACCGGCGAATATGCAGGCCAGGGTACCCCCAAGGGAGTGGGCGATGATATGCACGGGATCCAGCTCCTCTTGATGCACCAGTTGGGCGATATCGTAGACATCGTCGATGTGACCATATGCCCCACCCATCGCCCATTCTGAATCGCCGTGTCCCCTGAGGTCCGGCACCACCACGTGAAAGGCGCTGCACAGAGTCTGGGCGACCCAATCCCATGTGTGGCAGTGATCATGGATGCCGTGAAGGAGCAGCATATGGGGCGCGGTCTCATTGCCCCAGTCGAGGTAGTGCAGCTTGAGTCGTTGCGAAAAATAGGTGTGCGAAGTCGGTCTCGCTTTGTTGAAATCTTCCATTGCGCTTACAGTCTGAGTATCAGAAAGCCGCCGTCTGGCTCATGATTTGATCGTAGAATTCTCTGTCCAGTTTAGTGTAGACCGTCTCGCCCGGCTTCAAGACGAATAGGCCTTCGGTGACCTTGTCCAGATGGTAGGCCTCTTCCCGCAGATCGCTCTTCTGCAGTTTGAAAGTTGACGTGGTCGCTATCTCCGGCAGAATTCGAAGGAACACCGGGCGAGCATAGCTGGGTAGATTCCCGTTGATGTGCGCGGACAGTTTTTCAATGTCCAATGATTCGCTCGACTCCGACCCCTCACTCAGCAGGAGTGCTGCCATGCCTGCACGCCCGTCGGTTCCCGGAATCTGCACGCCGTAAACGTTAGTGAGTTGGATCGTGCTAAAGTCGTTGATGATTTCACCGACCTCGTTGGTGGAGACGTTCTCTCCTTTCCAGCGGAACGTATCACCGACCCTGTCCACAAACTGGTAGTGTTTTTGAAAATACGCAAATCCGACATCGACCTCCTTCATCAGATCGCCGGAATTGAAATAGACATCCCCATCGACAAGGATGTTCCTGAGTACTTTCTTGTCGGTCGCTTCCTTGCTCGTGTATCCTTCAAATTCCGATTTTGAAGTCACTTCCACCAGCAGAAGTCCCGGGTCGCCAGGAGCGACCGGGATGCAAAAGCCACTTTCATCCCTAACGAGTTCGTCGTTGGCAACATCGTATTGCACCAAGGTGGCAGGGGCGATGCCGATGCCCACGGTACAGTTCTTGTTAAACGCGTTCGCAAATCCGCCGTTGCCTTCGCTGGCGCCGTAGAATTCGCCGATTCGTTCAATGTTGAATCGTTGCTTGAATTCCATCCAGATATCGGGGCGCAACCCGTTACCCACGATCTTTTCTACTGGATTGTTCGCATCATCAGGCTGCTCCGGTTTGCCCAGCAGGTAGCGAATGAACTCACCGATATAGACAAAGCCGGTGCACTTGTATTGTCGGATGTCGTCCCAAAAGGCACTAACGGAGAGTTTACGCCTGATCACCATTGTGGCGCCCGCATGCAGCACGGCTGTAAAACCGATCAGCAATCCGGTGCCATGGTAGAGCGGTAGACAGTTGTATACGATGTCATCCTTATTGAGTCGCAGCATCAGGTCTGCAGACATCATTCCAGCCGGAAGGGCACGCTTGTTCGATATGACGGCGGCCTTGGGCAGGCCCGTTGTTCCGGATGTGAATATATAGAACGCCGTGTCTCTTAGGATTATCTCGGAGGTCTCAGGAAGATTGCTGTCGTCGATTGACTGGTCCGTTGAATCGATTTCCGTGACCCAATTTGGCGGTGGACTCTCTCCCTGATCACGTATAAAGATGAAATCTTCGCCATCCTTGAGCGCGAGTTCAGGTCGGACTTCGTCGAGCGGCTCAAGCAGTTCTTCGCCGAGTATACACTTCTTGGATGCGATCAGGTCTATGCAGTGGACCAGAGGCGTACGGGAAAGGTTGGTGTTGATGAGGCCGCCGATGGCCCCCAGTTTGCAGATTCCAATCAGGTTGACGAGAAACTCGATTCGGTTCTGCATGAAAAGACTGACACAGTCTCCTTTGACGATACCGCCTTCCTTGAGAACGTGGGCGACCCGGTTGGCTCTTGAGTTGAGATCACGCCAGGTGATGACTTCCTGCTCGCACAGCAGTGCCACACCATCCGGGTCGGTGTCGGCATTGTTCTGCACCATAAGGGCAAACGATATCTTGTCATCCGCTGCAGGTGGCTTGTACGTGAGGGCCATCTTGATGACGTTTAGATCACCCAAGATGTCGCGTATCTTGCCCATCCGATTGCTCCCCAGTTCGGTTAAGTGACAGTGAAGGAACTATATAGAGGTGCGCATAAATATCAATGCCTGATCGCCCTGGTGCACGGGTGTCGCCAGGGGCGATCTGGCATCGAGTAATTCGCTTGCTGCAGCGGGCAGCTCCGTGGTCCAGTCGATCACATAGCACGGGATACGTTCGGGGTTGCCGATGCCGAGCTGCAGTTCGAATCCCTCTTCCGGTACACCGCTTGCACGGATGACGTAATAATCCTGCACACTTCTCTGCGTGAGTCGGGTGGATTGTGCGCGACCCTCGATGGTCAGAGATTGCAGGTTCGCGCCTTTATCGATCAGTATCATGGCGTAATTCGCGCCGCGACGGGACTGGAATTTGAGCTTGAGTTCTCTGACGCCACCATTCGTTGACGTACTTAGCAAATGCAGTAAAGGCGCCGGCGCTTCGGTAACGTCTGCGGTCGCAACCAGACCATGGTTTGTCCTGCTCCAAGGCGTGACCGGCTGCACCGGTTTCACGAAGGGGCCGAGTTCCTGTATGCGCGGCGGCAGTGGGTCAGGGCTGTCGAGCAGCCAGTGAGCAGTGCCGCTATCCCGGTCCTGAATGTGCATAATATTGAGGTGCTGCGGCCTGTTGACAGAGTAAAGGGGCAGACTCACGCTGAAGAAGAAGCCAATGGCAAACAGTGCCATGCTCCCTCCCAAAAGTGCCTTGTGATGGCGCGAAGTGCCTTGCGTCAGCAGCAAGGGTGCCAGCGTTACCATATAGAGTCCGAGTGGGATAAAGGTAGCCAGGATCAGTCGATACCCCTGACTCTGTTCCAGGGGGAGAAAGACACCCAACGTGAATGGGGTGACGATCAGGAGGCCCAGACAGACTGTTAGTTCGCGACATAATTGCCGACCCATGAGGAGGGTGGTAGCTGCTAATATCACCAGAGCGGATGCCAGGGTGGGAATCAGTAGAAAGTTTGATGCGCTGGGTGCAAACCAGGCTGCTGCAAGCGACGCCAGCGCCCAGAGGATCCAGCCCCCCAATAGCAGTGACCAGAAATTCACGAATCGCCCGACAGTCAGGATGGCCACGAGACCACCGGTGAGCGTCGCCGCCGCGACGCAGAGCCGCAAAGGCCAGAGATGGGCCGGCCACGACACCATCGTGCCTTTGCTCCACTCGATCGCTTTGAACCCCGCATAGTCGACGCCGATCACAGCCAACAGGACGAGTACCGAGATCGAGAAACCGATACTCATCTGCATAACGGTGGTTTCGCCTGCACGGACCAGATTGATCGCTGCCAAAGCGATGGGCGCCAGAGACAACAAGGCGAGTACTATGGAATACCGTTCCGGCCAGGATAGCCACAACTTGCTGAAGAGCGCGACGTATACGCTGTCGCCTCCTTCCTGGTCGGCAAGATTCATGTTGGCCAGTTGTCTGGTGAGGGGCAGTACGTTTTCCCCGTGATGCTGCAGCGTGGCCAGATTCAGGTTGTCGAGCGTATCCAGCGGCGTGTGATAGTGATTGCGCTCCCCGGCAAACGCGAAATCGATACCGGGCAGATTCGCCCTCTGTACCACGGAGAAATCGGTATCGTTAGGCATCCGCTTGAATATTTCGTTGCTGAGTGAGACTGCGCTGCGGTAGGAGACGGATTGACGATATGCGTCCACCACCCAGTTGTTGTTAGTTCCGGTACGCAGAAGCAAGCTCGCCCCTTCTGAGCCACTGCCTTCAATGTTTAGCGCGACGCCCGCCTCTTTGGCCCAGGGATGCTCCTTAAAGAAGGCTTCAGCGCCGAGAAGTCCCATCTCCTCTGCGTCGGTGAATACGAACATGATGGGATTTCTGTAGGGCGCTTCAGCAGCCACGGTTCTGGCGGTTTCGAGAAGGGCGGCAACTCCTGCACCATCATCACCGGCGCCGGGGGCCATGGGTACCGAATCATAGTGTGCCATGAGCAATACGGCGGAACCCGATTCTCTGCCCGGTATCCTTGCCAGTACGTTCTCAACCCACGCGCATCCCGGATACCTGGTACTGCAACCGATGGTTTTCTGTACGACCGTTTGTAGCCCATAGGATTTCAGTTTCTCGATGATGCGCGCCTTTACCAAGCGGTTTTCAGGAGTGCCGACAGGATGGGGTCTGTTTTCCGCAAGCAGGTGCCGCAGGATGGCTTCGGCTCGATAGGCAGAGAATTGGCTGTCGGGTACATCAGCAGATTTTGGAGACGGCGGTTTGTCCGTCTGAATCTGCAGGAGTAGCAGGGACAGCGACAGTACTAGGCCGATGAAGAGAGAACCGGCCTGCAAGGGATTTTCGTTAGTCATAGTGGGAGAGTATGATGAATGTAGCGGAACGTTTGCAGGAAGTGTACTCAGAATAAAGGCCTTGTGAAGCGTTCGGTGCTGATAATTCTGACAACTTATAGAGTTCACATTGGAATGAACGAAAAGGTAGCAGGCTTCTGTGCCGATCGCTTTGCGGCAGTCAGAGATGCTTTTACGCACAACTTCAGTTCGGAGGAGGAGCTGGGCGCTGCTTGTTGCATCTATCTGCATGGCGAGAAGATCGTAGATCTGTGGGGCGGCTTGGCCGATGAAGATTCCGGTGCAGCGTGGCAGGAAGATACGCTGTGCGGCTTCTATTCCACCGGCAAGCCGCTGGCAGGGCTCGGACTGTTGCAGATGATCGATGCCGGCCGAATCAAGCTGGATGATCCCGTAGCCGGGTCATGGCCGGAATTTTCCGAAGCGAATAAAGCAGCCGTTACGTTTCGTCAGCTTCTCTGTCATCAGGCTGGGCTGCCTGCGGTGCGCAAACGGTTACCTGAAGGTGCCATGCTTGACTGGGAGATGATGGTGTCTGAACTTGCGGCGCAGGAGCCCTGGTGGGAGCCGGGCACTCGTCATGTATATCACACCAATACCTATGGCTATCTCGTTGGCGAACCGGTGCGAAGATTGACAGGGTTGAGCCCGGGGCAGTATATGCGCGAAAAGATCTCAGGTCCGTTAGGCGTGGAAGTCTATATTGGTGTTCCTGACGATGCCCTTGACAGAGTCGCCACGTTGAAATGGGAGTCGAGCGGGGGGGTACCCGACTCGTCCGTTCTGGATCGTGCCATGAGTGACGAAGAGCGCATGCTGTTATATGCGGTTCGCAACCCATCGGGCCTTTCCAGTTTGGGGGTCATGAATACCAGAGCCTGGCGTCAGGGGGAAGTACCCTCCACCAATGGTCATGGGACTGCCAGAGGTGTCGCGCGAATCTACTCGGCGCTGGTCTCACCCGGTGAAGATGACCGCCTGCTCTCGCCGGAGATGCTCAAGGAAGCAACCAGCCTTCAGTCGGAAGGGTACTGCCCAGCTCTGCAGCGGGAGGTGAGCTTCGCTTTAGGGTTTCAATGCACGCGACCCGATCGGCCGTTAGGACCAAATCCGAGTTCCTTCGGTCACTTCGGCACAGGTGGTTCGTTAGGATTTGCCGATCCGCAGACCGGAGTCGGTTTTGGCTACGTGATGAATCGTATCAAACCCAGGTGGCAGAACCCCAGAAACAAAGCTCTGTTAAAAGCACTCTATGACAGTCTTTGATCATGACGTTGACAGCGCAAAGCGGCCATGGGCCTCAAGTAAGACGGTTAGAGAGAGGAGATTGTTGGTAACGCTTATACTCCAAATGCCCAAAAGGCATACTGAAATCGCGCCAAGTCATATATGACGCTACAAAACAGGCGTCTAACGATCGCCCTCCGTAGGGTCAGATGTCGATAAAACGACATCATCAGGGTTGTTTCTATCGTAAAAAACAGGCTCGAATCACTTTTTCCTGTCGCGGCAGACCTTGACTTATTCACATCGACGACTTTCTCGCTGAATTTCTGCCTGGTCGCTCGAAAACTCACTTTGAATATTATCGAAGTCATCTAACATATTGAAAAATATGGACAAATGACTACTGCTCAAATTGTGAGCAAATTGCCGAAACACCCCGCTAACGGCAGGTCAAGCAATCTGTGAGCGAGTTATCACCAGACTTATCCACAGAAACTGTGGATAACGCTCCTGCGTCGGCGGGCTCAGCCGACCGGATGTTCAGCTGCCGATCGGTGATTCGTACTGCCAGA
>CEPV01093780.1_pt1 | contig 17551 bp, 12 predicted proteins | sample 530451 | NCBI WGS metagenome assembly CEPV01 (sample SAMEA2620097, study PRJEB7988) | marine metagenome | isolation source: saline water (ENVO:00002010), including | reverse complement strand
GCCTCTGCCTTGGTCAGCGTTAGGTACGGCCCGCTTTGGACAACGGCACGATGGAACAGGCCCTTGGCGTCATCCATTGCCATCAGGGTGGTCACTTTCATGCCGCCACCGGACTCGCCAAAGATCAGCACATTGCCGGGGTCACCGCCAAACTCCGCGATATTGTCTCGTACCCATTTGAGCGAATGGACCAGGTCAAGAATGCCACTGGTTCCGGAGTCCGCATACTGTTCGCCGTACTCACCCAAATAAAGGTGAGCGAAGATATTCAAACGATGGTTGACGGAAACGACCACCACATCGCCACGATTGACCAGACGCACACCGTCGTAAGCATTGCTGGATCCGGAACCGGAAGTGAATCCGCCTCCATGGAACCACACCATCACCGGCCGCTTCTTGCCATCGCGCAGGGCAGGGGTCCACACGTTCAGGAACAGACAGTCTTCGCTTAGTTCCGGTGTGGGATCGGTCGCCCAGGATGCAAACAAACTGACACGACCGGAAGGACTTGCCTGACGGGTCGAATTTCCGTACGCCACGGCGTCCTTTACATCGCTCCACGGTGCGGGCGGCTTCGGTGCCATAAAGCGCGTGGTGGCTGTGTCTGCACCGTAACGAATTCCTTTGAATACAAGCACGCCGTCTTCCATAAATCCGCGCACCTTGCCTGCCTGGGTTGTAGCGATGAGGGCATCAGCCTGTCCCGACGCAGGGCTGGCCTCTGCCGCTGATTCGACAGCGCGTTGTGTGTCTGACTCACTGCAGCCAGCCAGACCGAATACAACTGTCAGAACAAGAAATGCTCTGCGGAAGAGGGCTTTATGTGTCAAATAGTCGGTCGGGTGATCAATGGTGTTTTTCATGGTAACTCCGATATTAGTAATTTAGATGATTACATACGGACCAAACGCAATTCTTGTTTACGCTACGAGCAGGATTGCTGCTGTCAGAGGTGCTACAGAGGTGCACGAGTCTACACCAGAACAATGGCCATGTCTCATCCCGACGCTGGGAGTCACCGATCCGCCTTATCCGAAGAATCGTCCTTGCGTCGGAGTTTGGCACGGCGCGCGATGGAATCCCCCGCTTGAATCACCGGACCGGTTTGCGGCACTGACGGCGCCTGCTCGTCTTTCTTCCTGGGCTGCGCTTTAGGCTCCTTTGACAGGCGCTGTCTTAGCTTGCGGGTCAATGGATCGCCGCTACGATGAATCGTTGAATCCCGAGATCGTTTCTCCGGTTCAGAGTCGGGTCGTTTTCGGCCGGTATCGGACGGGGTGCCAACGACCGGATTGAGGTCGATTGCATGGTCCACTTCCTGCTTGGCTAGCTGAGCGCGTTGCATCTTCCGTGACAGCAGCGCTCTTGTCCTGTCGTTGAGAGGCATCTGATGCGGCTCGGACAGTCTGGGCCGATCCATCACTGAAGGCAGATACCGTTGACCCCGTTTTTCGCGGGGCGCATCCAGAAAGCGGATCGATTCCTCAACGCTGTCCCCCTTAAGGAGGGAATTCAGAACGACGACTGCTGCGCGGCGACTGAAAACTTGTCCTTCTCCCAACTCGATGTTGCGCACGTGGTAGGGCGTGATCAGGCGCGATGTGCAGTTCGGGCAGCCGTCTTCGCAGTCGCAGGTCGCGAGGTGCTCCAATGCAACCGGCATGATCTCTTCCAGTCGATCGTAGCATTGCTCGGAGTTGCCGACCCCGTGCGCATAGAACTCGAACCAAAACATCGTCTGCCAGGGCGCATTGCGGCATCCCTGGGACCAGTCGAAGTCGTTCTGATCGCAAGTCAGAAAGAGAGGCAGGATACGGCTGACACAAAGGAGAATACCCATCATGCCTGAATCCGGGTCGAGACCAGCCACGCGTACCTGCTGCATCAACTCCTCAGGCGGTTCAATCCAAAACGCCATCGCTTCGTAGGCGATGGATGGCAGTTCCGTTGGATGCTGCGAGATTCGATCCATCGTGTAAAACCTGATCCGTTCATAGACCGGCGTATCCAGCCTTGCATAGACTTCGCCCAGGAACGCTTTACCGGTACCAAATGGTCGTTGATCCAGAATCGAGTCGACATGATCCACTGCAGTGCCGGTGGCTGGGTCGGTATAGTATGAAACTTCTGTCTTGCGTACGCTCACCAGGTTCTTGTCCGTGTCATGCTCGATCACGTGATACGTGTCTCCCTGATGGAAGTAGATTGCATCCTTATAGAAAAGCCGCATTGCACGATACTTGTCGAGCCGATCAATCACGCGTCCGCTTCGCACATCGGTCACTACAGTGGACTCGTCGCCCCATCCTCGCAGCCTGACGTCGAACGCTGGTTGTTCGCTGCTGGCATGATACCAGATGTCTTCGCCATGGTAGACTTTGTTGTATTCTTCCAGTACTTCGAGTGCAAGTGGTGCGGCATAACCAAACCGTTGTACATCTACTCCCGTAACCGGGAGTTCTGCTGAGGCGCAGTGCACGTGCCCAAGTACCACGAATGGATTGTCACGATCGATAACGATACGCTCAAGCGGTCGTTCAAACACATACTCCGGATGCTGCATGATGTATTGATTTATCGGAGTATCTATCCCAACGAGAATACAAAGGGTATCGGACTGTCCTCGTCCGGCGCGACCTGCCTGCTGTAAGAACGCGTTGAGAATACCTGGGTACCCTACGATGATACACGCATCAAGCATGCCGATATCAATCCCCAGTTCCAGGGCTCGTGTCGTACTTACCCCAAGCAGTTCCCCATCCCGAAGTTGGCGTTCCAGATGGCGTCGATCTTTGCCTGAATACCCGCCGCGGTAAGGAATCACTCTGCTCACCATGCCTGGTGCCTTGGACTCGAGTCGCTCACGCACGTAACGATAGATCATCTCCGCCGTATTGCGGGCCTTGCTGAAGCAGATGGTTGGCACGCGGCGCTGGACAAGAGCTGTCATCAATTCGTGGGCCTCTACATTGGCGCTGCGCCGTCCGCGCCACTGTCGCTGTTTCATCCGTGGGGGATTCCAGAACACGAAGGTGCGGGTCCCTGTAGCGCTACTATCCGTATCGATAACACGGAAGGGCCTATTGACAAGCAGCTCCGCCACCTCGTTGGGGTTACCGATGGTCGCTGAACTGCAAACGTACTGCGGCTTGCCGCCGTAGTGCTCGCAGATCCGGTCGAGTCGCCGGATCACGTTGGCCATGTTCGCGCCGAAGAAACCCGTATAGGTGTGTACTTCATCGAGCACGACGAAATTAAGACCGTGTAGAAAACGTTGCCAACGGCTGTGACCGGGAAGCAGGTTGGCGTGAATCATTTCCGGATTGGTCACCAGCAAGCGTGCACTGTCCCTGGCTACCCTTCGATCTGCGGCGTTGGAATCACCGTCAAACGGCACAGCGAAGAGGCTACGTGGATCGTCTATCCCCGGCAGTCTCGTTACCGCCCCATTCCACTTTTCAGCTTGATCGCCTGCCAGGGCTTTGGTGGGGAACACCAATAGTCCGGTAGCGTTCGGGTCCTGCAGCATACGTTGCAGGAGTGGAATCTGGTAGCAGAGGCTCTTACCGCTGGCCGTACCTGTGGCTAAAAGCAGATTGTCGCCTTCGAGCAGAGTGCGAATCGCATCCGCCTGATGTTGATAAAGTCTGTCTATACCAAGATCCGTAAGGAAGACCGGGATGTCGGGTGACAGTCCTTTTGGGAGTGGCGCCCAGACGGGATCGCGTGCCGGCTCTGTATGGACGTGGACGATCTGGTCCCGGTAGTCGGGATCGTCTTTCAAACTCTGCAGGAACTCCTGGACGTCCATGCAATCAAGCCTAACGCCCTGCATCCCTGGACGCAAGACGACTGCGCGCGGGGGACGTGTCGATGCAATGCCGGCCAATAGCGCTGGTTGTGCGACATGGAACTGTTGTCTAGAATCCGTCTACCATGGCGACCGAAGAGATGCAGGGGCTCATCCTCTCCACGACGAAACCCGAGGGCAAGGTAGCAGTGGGCTTGGCCGAACTCGGGGTTCGCGTTGTGCCCGTATCGGAAGACGAGGGGAATGTGGACCGCTATATCGTCAGCAAACGTCTCGTTGTTGAGCGACGCACGGGAGGGGGGCTGATAAAGGGCATCATGGACAAGACCCTGTTTACCAGCGCCGTCTACATGCGCGAACACTTTCGCATGCAGCTGCTGATCGTGGAGGGAAACGTAAATTACGAGTACAGCATGATGGACCCGCAGGCCGTGCGCGGAGCACTGTCGGCCATTGTGCTGCAATACGGTATCAACGTTCTGTCGACCCCGGATGTAGAAGAGACGATTCAGCTACTGCTGATGGTATTGCGGCAGGAACAGATGGGAATCCCTGCAATTTCACTGATCCCTAAACGCAAGGCCACGACCATCGATGACATGCAGCGACGGGTCATCGAGATGCTGCCGGGTTGCGGCATGGTCATGGCACGCGATCTCCTGCAACGTTTCGGTAGCGTGCAACGCATCGTCAATGCCTCGGTGCAGGAACTGCAGAGCATGCGGGGAATCGGACAACGTAAGGCTGCACAGATCAACAAAGTCCTCAACGCCGAGTATGAGGCAGTGGACACGGAACGAGACATCGAGGATGCGATTGAAGCGAATCCATCATTGCTGTTCAAGCGCGCCATCACGCTGCTGGCACGTCAGCACGTGATCTTCACCAAGGAGAGAGAGCGTCACGCGGTCGACCTCGTATTCGTAGATGATCGGCGCAAGGAACTGATTCTGGTGGAGCTCAAGTTGGGTGTGCTGACGCGGCCCGCTATTGACCAGATCTCCCGATACTTGGACAATGCCTACAAGTCGACTTTGTTGCGATCCTACCTGGACAAGGGCTACAAATTGCTCGGCATGTTGGCGACCATTGAAAAGAGCGACCTCACCGTTGCCAGGCCCGACGTGACGGTGCGGGTGATCGAGCGGAGACGAGTCATCAAAGGGCTACTCGCTTTGCGCACACACCGATCTTGGAAACCTGTCTAATCGAACAGACAGCAGGTACAAATGCATGGGCCGTCAGGAAACGGATTGATGGGGGAAGAGAAGAAAGGAGGCGTGCCGACGCAGCCGGCCCGACGGGGTGATGGCGCAGACAGCAGGAAACCGTTAGACAAGAGCATTGTGACCGACGACATCCGTCGTGCCGTCCGCAGACTCGCGCGCAAGGAATCGACATCATCCTCTGCTCCTTCTGTGCAACCTGAGTCAGCGGCGATCACGTATAGAAGGGATCTGCCGCGGGAAAATGCGCGTGCAGATGTCTATCACCCCACTCCAACCGGCATGGTACGACTGGAAGACGCGGTCACTGGCACCGAAGAAACCGATTCCGGCATGGGCTCCCTCTATACGGTCGCTATCGACGTCGATGATATAGATCGAGCTGAAGCCGTCAGTAATCGATTCCGCGAGATGATCTCTGCCAACGATTCCCCTCTGTGCCAGAGGCTGATCGAACTGGGAGATCCGGCAGACTTCAGTCACGAAGACGTAGTGTTCATGGATGTTGAAAGTACGGGATTCGGCAATTCAGCCTTGTTCCTGATCGGCGCCATGGTTTGGCACGGTGATAGCTTCGAGGTGCGACAGTTTTTCGCTCGTAACTACGCCGAAGAGCGAGGCGTTATTACTATGTTCATCAGGACGCTTGCAGAGCGAAAACTGCTCGTAACTTTCAACGGCAAGAGTTTTGATCTCCCTTACATTCGAGCGCGTTCCGCAGCCGTCGGTGTTCCGTTTGGCACGGATCCACACCACCTGGACCTGTTACACGTCTGCCGCCGCATTTGGAAGGAAAAACTTCCCAACTGCAAGCTGCAGACATTGGAAGCTTACATCTGCAATCGGCATCGACTGGGAGACATCCCCGGCAGCGAAATCCCGGATGCGTACCACGAATATGTACGCACTGGCAATGCGTGGCAGATGGTGGACGTGCTCAAGCACAACATGTTGGATCTGGTTACCCTGGCTGATCTGATGACCCGCTTTCCACCGCTTGACGATGACGACGAGGGGGGTTAGTGGACGCTGAGAGATTCCTGCAGCTTGTGTATGGTGAAGATTTCTTCGACGACCAGGTCGTTCACTCCAAGGAGCTCTCTGCAAAACCAGCCGTCTTTCAGAAAGTAGAGGGTGGTCTGCACGAAACCGTAGAGGAGACGTTGGATGCCCTCGACATCAAGCAGCTGTACTCGCACCAGGCCACAGCGATCAAGGAAGTAAGAGACGGGCGACACATCGTGATCGTCACCGGTACGGCAAGCGGCAAGACTCTGTGCTACACGATTCCCGTCCTCGAGAAGCTGCTGACGAACAGCCTCAGCACGATGCTCTTCATCTACCCGACAAAGGCGTTAGCCCAGGACCAGCTTCGTGCACTGGGCGACTTCCAAGATCAAGAAACTGGCATTCAGTTCATGGCGGGAACCTACGACGGCGATACCCCGCAGAACCTCCGGCGTAGACTGCGTGACGGCGGCAATATCATACTGACGAATCCGGATATGCTGCATCAGGGAATTCTGCCGCAACACACTCGCTGGAATCGCTTCTTCACCAATCTGAAATTCGTAGTGATCGACGAGGTGCACGCCTACCGCGGCGTGTTCGGATCACATCTGGCCAATGTCATCCGTCGCCTGAGTCGTATCTGCAAACACTACGGATCCTCCCCCCAGTTTATCTGTTCGTCTGCAACGATCGCCAATCCAGGGCAGCACGCGGAACGTATCTGCGGCGTGCCGATGCACCTGATAGACAATGATGGCGCGCCGCGAGGTCCAAAGCGCTTCATACTGTGGAATCCGCCTCCTCTGAAGAACGCGGCCAGGGGAGACGCTGACAACTGGCGCATCGGTGGAGACCGGCGCGGTCCGCTTGGAGAAGCCATTCAGTTGATGACGACCCTCGTGAAGGAGGGCATTCAAACCATCGCGTTCGTGCGCACCAGACTGGCATCGGAGCTCATCTTCAAGGGTTGCCGAGAGCGACTCCTGCCCATCTCGCGTCGTCTTGCAGAGTCCGTGCACGCCTATCGCGGTGGCTATCTACCGGAAGAGCGGCGTGAAATAGAGCGTCAACTGTCAGATGGAAAGATCCTGGGTGTGTCGAGCACCAACGCGCTGGAACTGGGCATCGATATCGGCAGCCTGGACGCATGTATTCTCGTCGGCTATCCCGGCACGATCGCCAGCTTGTGGCAGCAGTCCGGACGTGCGGGACGAGGACGTGAAGAGTCGCTGGTGTTCCTGCTGGCACAGAATTCGCCCATGGATCAATACCTGATGTCCCACACCGACTATCTGTTTGCACAGAATCCGGAAAACGCGGTGGTCGATCCCGATAACCCACACATCGTCGTTGGGCACCTGAAGTGTGCAGCCAATGAGTTGTCCTTGAGCGATGAACAGGCTGAAGGCTTCGGACCCGACGCGACTGCCGTGCTTGAAGTGCTCGAGGAAGACCGGCATGTGCAGCACATCGATGACAATTGGTACTGGGCCAGTTCAGAATATCCATCCGCCAATGTGAACCTTCGCAACATAGCCGGTCCCGTCTACACCATTCAGGATCAGTCCCGGGGTGAGCAAGTGATCGGCACGCTGGATGAGATCAGTGCGTTGTCGCAGCTCCACGATCATGCCGTGTATCTGCATGGCGCGGACACCTATTTCGTCAACCGGCTTGATTCAGAACAGAAGATCGCCTTTGTTGAGCGCCGCGATCTGGATTACTACACCCAGTCGGTTCAGGCGTCCGAAATCAGGATTGATGAAACAGAGGTCGAGGAAGACTGGCGCGGCTGCCTGCTCGGATTCGGGGATGTCACCGTGACAACTTCCATCCCCATGTTCAAGAAGATCCGTTTCCATTCGCGCGACAGCCTTGGCTACGAGGAGCTGGAACTACCCAAGCAGCAGCTTGAGACGGTTACCTTCTGGTTTGCCCCTCCCCATGAGATCTCCCAAGAGATGGCCGCTGAGAACATGTTGATGGGAGAAGCGCTGATTGGAATTGCCAACGTGCTTGTTGAAGTGGTACCGCTTTTCGTCATGTGCGATACCCAGGACATCGGCGTGGTCATCGACGGCAAGAACCTGAATCGAGAGGCTGTATTTCTGCACGACCGTTACCCCGGTGGCATGGGGTACGCACGTCGCTGTCTGGCACATTTCGATGACATCATTCGAACCGTAGCGGACGTGATTCGTGACTGCAGTTGTGAAGACGGTTGTCCGTCCTGCGTTGGCTCGGCAGTTACTCCAACGTCAATGACAGACCTCGACGCTTCGGTGCGGGGGCGTATCGCCACCAAAGCCGCTTCACGCTTCCTGTTGGATCGGCTTCTCTAGTTCCGTCAGATGGCGGTTTCTGCGCTTGCGATCAATCCGGCGTGCCCGTTCCCCAATCGATGGCATTCTTGAGAATCTGCCGATAGAATTCACTGTCCCAGGCACCCCGAAAGTGTAGCGGCACTACATGGTCTGCATCAACGTTACTGGCGACGGTCACCTGGACGTTTGTCGTCGGTGTGTGGCAGTGACCGGGTGCGAAATAGGCGACAGCGCCTTTGCCTACCTGGCGAACGTACCCCAATGCACGGTTCTTGCCATCCGGTAGCAGCGAACTGTCTTCGCCGTATATTTCCGCCACATACTGCGGCGCCTCTATCTCCGATGTGGTCAGCAGCACCTCGGTATCCGGGTGGATGACCTCGATCATGTAGGGTTCGTCCTGAATTCGAAACGAGGAGGGCAGGTTCGCCGTGAGTGGGTGGGATTGTGCGCTGACATCCACCGTGAGTTCACGAATTGGCGGATGGGTGAGAAAAAAGCTACCCAAAGCGTCGTGATAGGACGACTTGACCCAACGCCGCATGGGGCTGCCCTCGATTCGAACCGCTTTCCCGCCCGAGCTGCCATGCAGGCCGAGCCAGCGTCCACCCTCGTTCATCCAATCCTGGATGACGGCCGTCTGTTCATCGTCCGCGTACGGGCCGGCGACATAGGTGATGAGAAACTGACAGTCACGAATCCACTTGTTGCAGTCGGTAAAGTCGTTGCTCACGGTAGCATGCACGTTCTCGTTTGACTGCAATGCCTGCAGAAGCTGCATTCTGGCGAAGTCCATGTCGTGACCGGCGTGTTGACCGGGCGGAAAACCTCCAGCGACTAGGTGGGCGCGAATCGGCGTTGTGCTCATCTCTGGGTCCTCATTCTGTGTTTTAATGGATGCGCGTACTGCTGTGGCGATCATGGTAGTGTGATCTTGCGTGCCCGGCAAGCGGAATAGGATGGCAAACCCTCGACGCGATTGTGATTGAGCTCGATTTGAATACTTGAAATGCGAAGACGTGACTTTCTGAGGATGCTTGGGATCTCGTCTGCTGCAGTCTATGCGGACGGGTGCATGACACCGGGCAAGGCCTTGGCACCCAAACGCCCCAATGTCCTTTGGATCGTGGCCGAAGATATGAGTGCGAATATTCCTGCATTTGGCGACGCCACCATTGAGACCCCTCACCTTAGCCGTTTGGCAAACGAGGGGGTGTGCTACGACAATTTCTTTACGCCGGCGGCAGTCTGTGCCCCCGCACGGGCTGCCATTGCCACGGGTATGTACCCGTCGAGGATCGCCGCGAATCATATGCGTACCGGGCCCTGGTATTACCCCAATCCGAGTGAGCAACAGATTGTGGCCTATTCGGGACAGTTGCCTGAGGGGGTGCCTGTCTACGAAGCGATGCCGCCTGTGGGTACCCGCATGATGAGCGAGGTGCTGAGGGAAGAGGGATACTACTGTACCAACAACTCCAAATCGGACTACCAGTTTCGCGCATCACCCCTCGCTTGGGACGAGTCGGGTACGAGCGCACATTGGCGTGGTCGGGGCAGCAGGCAGCCCTTCTTTTCCATTTTCAATCTAGGCGTGACGCACGAGTCCCAGATCTGGAGTCGGGCCAACGAACCGCTGCTGGTGGATGAAGATCTGGATGTGCCGGTGCCTCCCTACCTGCCGGACACGGTAGTGGGAAGGCGTGATATCCGGCGCATGTATTCGAACATCAAGGCGATGGATAATCAGGTCGGCAGCTTAATGGAGCAACTCGAGCAGGACGGCCTGTTGGAGGAGACCATCATCTTCTGGTATACGGATCACGGTGGTCCCCTGCCACGGCAGAAACGATTGCTGTACGACTCTGGCATGCGTGTCCCCATGATCATCCGCTTTCCCGGTAAGATCAACGCTGATACGCGCAACGATGATCTCGTTAGTTTCATCGATTTGGCAGCAACGGTTCACTCAATTGCCGGGATAGAACCATCTCCGCTCATGGACGGCCAGGCGTTTCTGGGAAGCTACCGCGATGAAGAGCCGGCTCGTTACGTTCACGCTGCCGCCGACCGGTTCGATATGCAGACTGACAAGATCCGTGCGGTGCGCGACAGTCGTTTCAAGTACCTTCGTTACTACGATCAGGATAAACCATTCTTCCTGCCGGTGGCGTACCGTGAACAGATGCCCATTATGCGGGAACTGCATCGCTTGCGGGAAGCAGGGGAGCTGACCGTTGCACAGCGCCTGTGGTTCCGTGCGACCAAACCGGGGGAAGAGTTGTTTGACACCGAGTCGGATCCCCACGAGCTCAATAATCTGGCCGATGATCCCGCCCACGAGCGGAAACTGAAGGAACTGCGTGCTGAGTGTGATCGTTGGCTCAAAGACATCGAGGATCTGAACCTTCTTCCCGAGCGAGACCTGATTGACAGATTGTGGCCTGACGGCAGACAACCCGTCGCCGCAAGTCCGAAGATCAGCATCCGCAATCGAAGCGCAGTGATCTCTTGTGCTACTGCCGGAGCTTCGCTCGGCTACAAGATCGTCAGAAACGGTAAGGAGCCGCCAAGCTGGTCCATATTCACTGGGCCGTTTTCGTGTCGTGCCGGGGATCTGATCCTGGCTGTGTCACACCGTATCGGCTTCAAGCGAGGAAGTGCGCAGCAGAAAGTCACCTTGGCGTGAGTTGATGCGGACGTTGGTAGCGTTGGCGACATCCACGTTAGTGTGCACTCTTGTACTATCCATGGACAGTTGCGCTTCTTTGCGCGCCTCAGCTTCGGTAGTCAGCTGATTGAAGTGCTCGACCAGGATCATGCTACAGCATCCCAAGGCTGACAGGATGAGAATCGTCTGTAGCTGATGATTGCCGAAAGAGTCGCCCATATGGTAGGCGGTGCTGGTAAACAGAATTGCCGTCACGGCACCGATCACACCGGCAATCGGATGCCAGGCGAGGAGGATCCACGGTCCAAGGAGAAAGACAACGAACACCGTCCACGAGACGATTTGTCGACCGACACTTCTCGGTCCTTTTGGATCCCAGATGTCTCCAGGGCGGACGAGCCGGAAGAACTCATCAACGATGTTTTTCCACATGAAGCTGGGATACCCGCCGGGCGGGATCCGCCGGGTAGGAATGTCCGGACCGTTACCTCGTGGCCGACAAGAGCAGTTTCTTGATCAGACGATCCTTGTCGGAGTCTGCGTCCTTGGAGACGATTGCGATCGGCACCGGGTTATACGCGCCGCCGGTCACTTTCTCGCCGTCCTCGCTCTGCTCTCCCATGGAGAACTTGAAAAGGGTGATCGACTGCTCGTCCTCTTCAAGGTAGTAGCCCTGGCCCTTCTGGAATTCGTTCAAGTAGCCCTTTAAGCGTTCTCCCACGACGACTCTCCTCTAGTGGTGGACTCAAGTATACGCGCTCGGCCTCATCGGCCGGTGATTTCCTTTATATAACACAATCATAAGGAATCCGACAGAGTTTAATCGAAGGTGAGATTCATCCTGAGAATGGCTGAATGCTAAGAATTAGAAACCGATATCTTGACTAATCTGTCGACGAATGACCCCTCACGCGTCTCGTGTATCGCTTGCTCTCGCCTTGTCGTGCGCTTGCCCTAACATGGCATCCAATTCGACGCGAGTGTTCACTCGACCATTGAAGATGACGTTCGATATCTTCGTCGTGTTCTCGATGTCATCAAGCGGATTTGCACTCAGGATTACCAGATCCGCTATCTTACCGACCTCTACTGTTCCAAGTAGATCCAACCGGCCTGAGAACTCAGCAGCGCTACGGGTCGCCGCCTGGATAGCTTGCATAGGTGTGAGGCCCGCTTCGACCAACAGCTGAAGCTCGTCATGTAAGCTGAAGCCGGGGAAGCAATAGGGATTCAAGACGTCTGTTCCCGCTATAATCCTTACGCCCGCAGCACTCATTTGGCCTGTGATGAACTTATAGTGTTCCAATTCGATCTGATTGACTTGGACTACCCGGGCCTTGATGTAGCCGCTGTACCCAGGATTTTTGCTGGGGTCCCAGGTGTCGATAAGGAACTGGGGGAGAAAAGCCAATCTGTCTCTATCAAGGCCCACTCTTTCAGGGTATGTAGCAAGATTCCTCTGGTAGGTGAGCGTCGGACATTGCCAGGAGTCGTTCTTCTTGAAACGGTCAAACAGGTCGGACGCACGAACTGGATCGTAGCCTTCGATGAAATCAGTACTCCATTCGATATCGTCAGTGGCTTTCGTGGTCGCCAGAAACTCTCTTAAGGATCCTTGCGCCGCAAGGGCGTGAGACATCCCCATTAAATGTTCGAAGCTTCTATGGCCGGCATCCGATGCTTCAGGCGCCGCTATAGCCCAGGGCAGGTGGCCAGCGAAGGGAATGCCCAACGCCCGAGACTCATCAGCAATGGCGAAATAGGCATCGCGCGACAGAGAATTGTATACCTTAATAAAGTCGGCACCCATCTCATGGAAGCGACGGACATACCTTCGACCTTCCGATGCGTTCGTTGCCACGAGCGCAGTTGGCAAGTACTCGTTCGGCCCATCGATGATGGTACTGGCCACGAGCATTCTTGGAGATACGAACTCCGGTTCGTAGTTGATTCGCGTCTTCCATTGATAATGCACCGGGCTTCCCCACATCTGCCTGACACCGGTGACGCCGTTAGCAATGAAGAGCGAGAGATAGTCCTTCTCATACCAATGAACATGCATATCCCACAAGCCGGGAATCAGGAATTGACCCGAGCCGTCTATCGCCACATCAGCCTTGGCGGGAATGGGTTCAGTGCTCAACGCACTGATGTATCCATCCTCGATAAGGACATTCATGCCTTCTTGTGGAGGACTGCCCGTGGCGTCAATCACGCTGATATTGGTGATGAGTACTACATCAGAGCTGATCTTCATGTAGCGCTAATCCCCGTGTCATCTGAGTAAGAATGGTGCAGCATGCCACGAATGCGCTCAAAAGGAAGGTCCGCTTCAGGCACCTAATCAGATCTACCGAGCGCCACTGGTACTGATGCGTGAGCAGCCGTCAATTGGCGGTCAGATTCGCCGCTGTGCTTACTGTTCCGTTAGGTTGCTGATCACTGCTGCTATCCGCAACCAGCCGGCGGCCCAAGTCACGGGCGTCGTTCAGGAGCTGTTCGTTCTTCTTGGCGGGCCCGGCGGCGCTGCCGGAGTGTATGATTCGACCCGATTCGACAAATCCCAGGCCGGTCGCTCCCATGCCGGCCAGGTATCTGACAGAGCGTCGGTACTGCTCATCTTCCTCGGCGCCCTGAGAAATGACCATTGCGAATGGCTTACCCGGTGTCACCGCTGAGCCGTAGCCCCTGGCGTCTCCCGGTGTATAGAGGGAATAGCAGCGATCGAGGAAGAGCTTCATTTGGCCGGTGATCCGGTACATGTAGATGGGGCTGCCCAGAACCAATGCATCGCATGTTTTCATCTCCTCCAGGTGAGGGCTCAAGTCGTCTTTCTGAGCGCAGACACCGGGCTCCTTGCGGCACTTCAAACAGCCCTGACAGCCTTTCATGTTGATTGCGTGTAGATTGACGTGGGTCGTCTCGGCGCCGTCAGATTCAGCGCCTTTAAGGATGGCACGAATGATCCTGGATGTATTCCCTGTGCGTCGTGGGCTACCGTTGATGGCGAGTATGTGCATAACTTCCCCTTGTATTCAGCTAGTCTTACCGGCTTTCGACATTCCCCGAGCCCGTGCAACACGTTAGAGTACGCACATCTCCACACCGGATGGATGATGTCTGACATCCATGGGGCACGCTGTCAATCCCGAGGGTACACTAAGGATAACCATCCTGTCCCCAACATGTCAAAAGTGGGTCGCAGTAGCAGGACTATGCTCAGGTATGTGGTTCTCTCAGGATTTTTGCGTACAATCAGCCCATGGCAGAAGAGGACGTTGAAAAAAGCGAACAGGACCAGGAATCCAACGCACGAATTGGCGCCATTGGCTTCATGTTGGCGATGGTCGCGATGGGTGGCTGGCTCATCATCGCTGGCGTAACGGAATCAGGCAAGGCACTTGACAGTCCCAATTGGCCTTCTACGCAAGGGGTGGTTGATCGGACATCGACCCACACTGGGCGTGATTTGTTCACTTACTCGCCACGTGTTGACTATACCTATGTTGTCAGTGGTCTGGAGTACAAAGGGAATTCTGTTTCACTGTACAAGTGGGAACTGTTTTTCTCGGAGACGAGCGCGCAACAGCGGGCAGATGAGTATCCCGTTGGCAGCACCGTAGACGTCTTTTACGATCCGATCGATCCCGCTTGGGCGGTACTTGAACCCGGATACAGTTGGTTAGCGATTATGGGTATGCCTGTAGTTGGTCTGTTGGTGGCAGCTTTCGGTATTCGAATTGTTGTCGGCGTTTTCTTCGAGGATTGATCGACTCAGGGCTCGTGACTCTGGATCTCATGCTTTGTCTTTGCCTGCTTCGATTCGTCTGACGACAATGATGTCTCTCACAATCACGAAGATTGCCCAGGCTAACGCAATGGCATGCATGCCGCCGATTGTGATAGTGCCCCAGGGACTGAAGAAGAGATCGATGCCGTACGCCAGCCCCCAGAAGAGGAGTGGCATAAAGGGGTTTCCGGGAAAGATGCTAACGCCGCGACGACTGTCTTCAGGCACGTCAGCTCGAGCATCTTCAACGGCGTACTCAAAGAGTGGTGCCACGACAATGGCCAACCAGGTACAGAACAACAGCAGTGGTAACAATATCGTCATCTGTGTGGAATAATCGAAAAGCCAATACAATAGGGAGATGGCCGCATCAAGTACACCGATACCGAGGAATACACGGAAACACAATACAGGGCTCCGATGAATAGTAAAGTCAGATGGTTGTCCTGAACTGCCAGTCCTGAAACACCAGACCCAGAGGAAGCAACGATAGATGCTCAAAAACCTGCTCATCGCCAATCGAGGCGAAATCGCCATTCGCATAGCCCGCACTGCATCGGACCTCGGCATATCCACGGTAGCCATCTACGCCGAGGACGACAGTCAGTCGCTGCATACGCGCCACGCAGACCAGGCACTGAGTCTCGGCGCGGTGGGCGTCGCCGCGTACCTCGACAGCGAACGAATCATCGCAATCGCGCAAGAGGCCGGCTGCGACAGTGTACATCCGGGCTACGGCTTCCTTAGTGAAATCGCTATTTTTGCGAAGGCCTGTGAAAGTGCCGGACTGGAATTCGTCGGTCCCGGAGTTGAAACGTTGCAGCAGTTCGGCGACAAGGCCAACGCGCGGTCCCTGGCTGAGAGCTGTGGCGTACCGGTGTTGCCGGGACTCAGTCATGCCGTGACGATCGATGAGGCAAAAACCTTCTTCGATGGCTTGGGGGAGGGCGGCGCAGTGATGTTGAAGGCCGTGGCAGGTGGCGGTGGTCGGGGCATGCGGCCGGTGGAGCGGATCGAAGAGCTCGATGAAGAGTTCGCCCGAGCGACGTCGGAAGCGGAGCAGGCATTCGGATCCGGTGACCTCTACATCGAAGAATTCTTGCCGCGCGCACGCCACATCGAGGTGCAGATCGTAGGTGACGGCTGCGGCGAGGTCTCTCACCTGTGGGACCGCGAGTGCAGCCTGCAACGGCAGCGTCAGAAACTGGTCGAAATCGCACCTGCATTTGGCCTTTCTGAAGGTTCTCGTATGGAAATCCTCGAAGCAGCCAGGAAGATTGCCTCAGCAGCTTCGTACCGCGGGGTCGGTACCATCGAGTTCCTCGTTGACGATCGTCCCAGGGCAGAGGAGCGCTTTGTATTCATGGAAGCCAACGCTCGTCTACAGGTGGAGCATACCGTCACTGAAGCGGTGACGGGATTGGACCTGGTCGCGATTCAATTGAAGATCGCAGGTGGTGCTATGCTCGGCGATCTCGATCTCCTACAGGCCCAAGTGTCGGCGACTCAGGGAACGGCGCTGCAAGCGCGAGTCAATCTCGAGACCATGACCGAAGATGGAAAATCACTCCCCGGTGGCGGTGTCCTCAATGTCTATGAACCCCCTGCGGGACCAGGCATACGGGTCGATGGCTTTGGCTATACCGGTTACACGACCAGCCCTCATTACGATTCCCTCCTAGCCAAGGTCATCGTACACGCTGATAGTCTGGGCTCGGCTGCACGTAAGGCTAGGCGTGCGCTCGCCGAATTCAAGATCGAAGGGGCACGCAGTAATACGGGTTTCCTGCAAGCATTGCTGAAGCACGCCCCTTTCTCCGACGGGGCGATCCATACGCGCTACGTTGAAGAGCACGCCGCGGAACTGCTCGGTATAACCGCGGAGCGTGCTCGTTATTTCGTGACGCCCGAGCGCGATGTGCGCAAGGCGGGATCACGCGTCGACCCGGATGATCCACTCGCCGTGCTTTCGTTGAAGGGCACGGCTGCATCGCCCCCCACCCCAACCGCTGCTCCTGCACCCCATGTCGTTGGACCCGCGGGCACCGTCGCCGTGCCGGCGCCGCTACAGGGCATGTTGATCTCGATGTCGGTAGCGTTGGGCGATATGGTGCGCAAACGACAGCCGGTCGCCATCATGGAAGCGCTGAAGATGGAGCACGTCATCCTCGCTGACGTCGCCGGTGTGGTGCGGGAGTTCGCCCTTGAGATTGGCGATACCATCTTCGAAGACACGCCGATCATGTTCATCGAGCCGCAGGAGGTCGAAGGGGAGTACGAATCGGGCGAAACCATCGACCTCGACGCCATTCGCCCGGATGTCGCCGAGGTCCAGCACTTTCATCAGCTTACCACCGACGAGGCACGCACTGAGGCAACGGCGAAACGTCACGATGCCGGCAAGCGAACAGCTCGTGAGAATATCACCGATCTGTGCGATCCGGGTTCCTTCTTCGAATACAGCCCAATAGTAACCGCGACCCGTTATCGCAATGATACCTTTGAGCAACTGGAAGAGCGCGTTATCAAGACCGCTGCCGACGCCATGGTGATGGGCGTCGGTCGTGTGAACGGCGATCTGGTGGGGAGCGACAACGCCCGCTGCATTGCCATGTCATACGACTACACGGTCCTAGCGGGCACGCAGGGGGGCAAGAACCACCAGAAGCAGGATCGCATGTTCGGTGTTGCGAAAAAGGCCCGGCTGCCGGTAGT
>CEPV01088100.1_pt1 | contig 17602 bp, 15 predicted proteins | sample 530451 | NCBI WGS metagenome assembly CEPV01 (sample SAMEA2620097, study PRJEB7988) | marine metagenome | isolation source: saline water (ENVO:00002010), including | reverse complement strand
CCCAGTTTTCTTCAGGGTCAATTAATTGTATCCCCACTTTCCAGCCTGCTTCAGCTTTTCCAGCAAAATTAACTCTCGCCTCCACCTCAAGACTTCCTGAATCAAGCCGTTGATTCAATTCTGCACGGGGAAATATGTCTTCCAGAAATGTCTTTCCTGTAGATCGCAGGTAAACACTCCGATGAATGCCTGCCATCCACCAGTGGTCCTGATCTTCCAGGAAACTTCCGTCTGACCAGCGTACCACCACTACGGTTAGCTGATTTTTGCCAGTTTTAATCCAAGAGCTCAAATCAAATTCCACTGGAGTACAGCTATCCTTGCCAAAACCTACCTGATTCCCATTACAGAAAACGAAGAAGGCACTTTCTACTCCGCCAAAGTGAATCACTGTCCTGCGTTCCTTCCAACCTTTCGGCAATGTAAAATTGGTACGATAAACTCCCGTTGGATTTTCTTCAGGAACTTTGGGGGGCTGGTTAGGAAATGGCATCTGCACATTTGTGTAATGAGGGTAATCATGCCCCTGCATCATCCAATTCCCCGGGACCTTGATGCGTCCCCAACCGGATTCTTTCCAATCAGGATCAATAATTCTCTGTTCTAGGTCAGCCGGTTTTTTATAAAGCTTAAAGTTCCATTTCCCGTCCAGTAAGAGATGCCATGTTGAATCTAAAGGTTCCGCTTTCAAAGCCTCTTTTTCACTTGCGTATGTATAAAGATTAGAACGAGGAGGAAGAGTATTTATTCCTACACATTGAGGATTCATCCATGGGACATCAGGTCCAGAATAGAGAAATTTTGGACAGATATTCATAAGGATTTTTTATAGTGTAAAACTGACTGCTCACGCAGTCTTTCTGCAGCTTTTTCGGGAGTTATATCCCTTTGTGCCTCAGCCAGCATTTCATAGCCAACCATGAATTTTTTTACATTAGATGAACGGAGAAGAGGAGGATAAAAATGAGCATGTAGCTGCCAATGTGGCAACTCTTCTTTCATTGGCGCACTGTGCCATCCCATTGTATAAGGAAATGAAGTCTCAAAAATATTATCATATCTAATCAGAATAAGTTTCAGAATTTCAGACAAATCCTCTTGCTCCTTTGAATTGAGATCTGATATGCGCTGAACTGGTCTCTGGGGTAAAAGAAGTATTTCATAAGGCCAAGTTGCCCAATATGGTACGATTGCCAACCAGGAAGAATTATGTTCAATAACTCTAACCCCTGATTGAATTTCACTTTGTGCATAATGATAGAGCAGTGGTTCACCATGTTTCTTATAGAATTGTTTTTGGCTCCGCTCTTCTTTTTCTGCTTCGGTTGGCAGTGAATTTGTTGCCCATACCTGACCATGTGGATGTGGATTAGAACAGCCCATAACTTCCCCTTTGTTTTCAAAGATTTGTACCCAGCGATAGGTTTTGCCAAGTTCGATAGTTTGGTCTATCCAGGTCTTAACAACTTCTAGAATCTCTGAAGTTTCCATTTCAGGAAGAGATTGCCGATGATTTGGGGAAAAACATATAACCCTGCATATTCCAGAGACCTCCTTTGAAAGGAAAAGTTTTGCATTTTTAATTTCTTTATCAATAGATTTAATGGGGTCTTCAAGAAGAGCTGCGAAATCATTGGTGAAAACGAATGTTCCAGTGTAGTCTGGATTTTTTATTCCCCCATTCCTCTCGTTTCCAGGACAAAGATAGCAATTAGGATCGTATTCAGGAAGTTCTCTATTTGATTTTTTTTCCATCTGTCCCTGCCACGGCCTCATCATTCGGTGTGGTGAAATCAGCACCCACTCCCCTGTCAGAGGATTATAACGACGATGAGGGGAATCATGAAAATTCGGCATATATAAGCAGTAATTTTATTACCTTTATTCTTTGATTGCACCCAATGTTAACCCGGTAATAAAATGTTTCTGTAGCATAAAAAACAAAACCACGGGCGGAAGTGCGGCTACAATCGAACCAGCAGAGATGAGGTGCCATGATGCAGTCCATCTTCCTCTTAGGGCTTGAATTCCAAGTGTGACAGGACGTGCTTCATCTCCCTGAACTAAAACCAGGGCCCAGAAATAATCATTCCAGATAAAAGTGAACTCAAGCACTGCAAGAGCTGCTAAGGCTGGGAGTACAAGCGGCATAATAATGTTCCAGTACACCCTGAACTCAGAAGCCCCTTCTATTCGTGCACTTTCAACTAGTTCGTGAGGTAATTCCTTAATAAATCCCCGAAGGAAAAATGTGCAGAACCCAATTTGAAATGACGTGTGAAACAGGATTAGAGCCAACTTAGTATCGTAAACCCCGAGATTTAAAGTCAAATTTCGAACTGGTATCATCAGAATTTGGGCAGGTACAAAATTGCCGGCAATAAATAAGGCAAAGATTAGAAAATTTCCTCTAAAACGATGTTTGGCTAGGGAATAGCCGGCGAGAGAACTCAGTAACAAAGTGCCCAAAACTGTAGGTATTGTGATCACCAGGCTGTTTAAAAAATATTGAATCATTGGGGTAACAGTAAAAACCTGGGTATAGTTTTCAACCAAAGCAAATTCAGTCGGCCATCCCCAATAGTTTCCTGAGTTAATGTCGGCAAGTGAACGAAAAGAAGTTAAAAAAACACCTGCAAGAGGCAGCATCCAGACAATCAGGGTCACGTAAAGAATTATTCGGTAACTTCCTCGAGCAATAAAAGGAGCTTTTTGAATTGGTTCGGGGAACATATTAAAGCCTTCCTTTTTCGTTTTTCCAGACCCTTATCAGGAACCAAACAATATAAACATCAAGAATTAGAAAAAGAATGGTAGCCAAAGCCGCTCCATACCCCATTCTATAATTAAATATTGCCTGTTCTACCATCTCATAGGCAAGTACGGTTGTACTACCCCATGGACCGCCCTGGGTCATAATGGCAACAAGGTCGAAACTACGTAAAGCTCCCAGCACTGAAACGACGACTGCGATAAATGTCGCAGGTCTCAACTGCGGCAGGATAATATTCCAGAACATGCCCCAACCGCTTGCTCCGTCAATTTTTGCAGACTCAATAGTTTCTTTGTTCAAGGCGGCAAGGCCTGTTATGTATAGAATTAGGCAATAAGCAATCTGTGGCCACATAGCAGCAGCGATTATGCCGTAATTGGCAAAATTCTCATCTGATAACAAGGCCAGGGGCTGAAGTCCAAATAATTCAAGAAAAGAATCTAGCAGGCCGTATTTAGGATTGTAAAACCATGAAAAGATAAGCCCCACTACCACTGGACTGACGACAAATGGAAAAAAGAACAATGACTTTGCAAATTTTATTTCCAATATATTCTGATTGAGAAACAGTCCCAGAGCGAGACTGAGAGGAGGTGCCAAAAGAAAAATACCTAGCCATAAAATGTTGTTAATGATCGCTGTATGAACTCTATCGTCATCCCACATTTCAACGTAATTACCAATTCCGACCCACATCATCTCACCAACGCCATCCCACTCGAAAAAACTAATCAAGAGGCTGGAGAAGATTGGATGCAGTACGTACACCGCAAAAAAAAGCATTGCGGGAGTCAAAAAAAAGACCGGAGCCAACTTAAGCTGGTTCCGGTCCCAGAAATTTGCTTGCATAATAAGTGGACAGGAGTTTTCTTCCCTGTAGTGACTATTTCTTGAAAATACGCTTACGCACTCTTTCAATACGTTTGCGAATTTGTTTTTCACGTTCAGGTTTTACCATAAACTCCTGAAATCCTTTCATGCCTTCCTTTGCCATTTCAGGTGTAGTATCTCGGTCGTAAAACTGTGCTAAACCTGCAGACTCACTGAGTACCTTGAAACCAATTTTCAAGAACTCATCCGTTGGTGTTGGAGACTGATTATTGGCAGGCAACATTCCCGAAGCATCTGCAATTATTCCCTGGATATCAGCTCTTGCCAGAAATGCAAGGAATTTTTTTGCATCGACCTTATTTTTTGCCCTGGAAGGAATGTGCATCGAATCAGTCGGTGCATCCTCATAAGTACGAACACTTGCATCAATAACCGGGAATTGAAAGTATCCGATTTTACCACCCAGACCTGCTTTGACAAGATCTGGTACTACGAAGTTACCCATGAGGTACATAGCTGCTTCACCATTGATCATAGGTGCCTGACCTTCCTGCCATGAATAAGATGCATGGTTTTCAATGAAATACCCGCTACGTGCCATAACTCCCCAAAGATCAAATACTAGATCCAGGCGTTTGTCTTCATAGGAAACATTGCCGCCCATGAGATCCATATGAAAGTCGTAACCGTTTATTCGCAGGTTGAGGTAGTCAAACCACCCAGCAGCTGTCCAGAGATACTTTGTACCAATGGTAAATGGAGTAATACTATTTTGCTTGAGAGTCGCACAAATATGCATCAGATCTGCCATACTCCTTGGTTCTCCAAGTCCGTGCTTTGCAAAAATATCCTTGCGATAATAGATTCCCCACTGGTAGTAGGTAGTTGGAACTCCCCACTGTTTATTATTCAAAGTAACTGTGGAGCGGGCTGAGGATAATTTTGCATGAAGGTTGTGCTGATTCCAGACATCGCTGACATCTTCAAAGAGTCCCTGATCCACAAAGAACTTCATTCTGTTACCAGAGAACCAATTCACAACGTCTGGCGGTTCTGCCTGCAAAAAATTGCGGATTGCTGTTTTGTAAGCTTCATGGTCATAAATTGTCATTTTAACTTTAATGCCCGGATTTTCCTTTTCGAACATTGGAATTAGTTTTTCTTTCCAGAGCTTATGGTTATCCGTATTCGAACTGTTGTTCGTAACGTTAATTGTACCTCCCATTGCAGTTGTTACAATAAACAAGGGGACAGCCAAGAGGCTAAATAAAAATTTCATCTTTTCTCCTTTTTTTAAGACTCGATTGAATAGTTTCGTTATGGGAACATTCCAGTACAAGTGGTTTTTATCTCCACAACATCACTCCATGATGAGCTTATTCCCATCACCGCACCACTAATTTAACAAATCAAATTGTAAATGCAAACAAATTTACTGTTAATAAATATACGAATAAATAATTTAATGATAAATAATCCACATTTGTGTATAAATCTTATCAGAGTTCAATAAAAATCTTTTCAATGTAATTTTGGAATCATGCCTCCATGAGCCTCCAAAAGATCATCAACAAGATGCCAAATCTCATCTACAGAAAGCTCCGCAGCAGTATGTGGATCAAGCATAGCGGCATGATACACGTGTTCTTTTTTACCTGAAAGGACTGCTTCTACAGTCAATTGCTGTACATTAATGTTCGTCATCATCAATGCTGCTAGATGAGGGGGAAGACTTCCCACCTTAACTGGCTGGATGCCTTTAGTATTTATGAGACATGGAACCTCCACACAGATATTACCTGGAAGATTATCAATTAGATCTTCATTGGCAACATTACCGTTAATGGTAACTGCCTTGTCATTTTCTAATCCATTAATGATCGAAGCTGCATATTCATGACTCTGACAAACTTCGATTGTCTGATTTATATCTTCGAGTTTGGCCTTCTGTTCGTCCCATTCGGATATCTGTTTTTCACATCTGCTAATGTATTCATCAAGCGGGATATTGAATTCATCTATCAGGTCGGGACGGTCTCTTTTGATGAACCATGGAGTATATTCTGCGAAGTGTTCACTTGATTCAGTTACGAAAAACCCAAGTCTTTTAAGCATTTCATACCGCACCCTGTTGTCATCAGGCACATCTCCTTTATCAGCAATTTCTCTAAGTCGTGGATACAAATTTTCGTTTTTACCTTTGTGTTTTTTTTCAAAACTCAGGTAGAAAGACATGTGGTTTATTCCTGCACATAAATATTCTATGTCTGAAATATTTTCATTGAGATCCTTAGCAAGCAGTTCAGCCGTTCCCTGTACACTATGACAGAGTCCAACCATTTTCATTTCCGGCGCAATTTGATTTATTGCCATACAGAGCATTACCATTGGATTGACATAATTTAACAGTGTTGCCTGGGGACAAAGTTCCTCCATATCCCTGAGAATTTCCCTAATAACTGGAATGGTTCTCAAGGCACGCATAATTCCTCCAACTCCCAATGTATCTGCGATGGTTTGACGCAGTCCATATTTCTTTGGAATCTCAAAATCTATTATTGTTGATGGTTTATAGCCACCTACCTGCATCATAAATATAACGTAATCAGCCCCCGCCAAAATTTCACGACGATCTTTTGATGCAAAAATATGTGTCTTTAATCCAAGTTTTTCCACAATTCTTCTAGTGACAATTTCTGAAGTTCTAAGTCTTTCTGTATCTATATCATGCAGAGCAAATTGTGCATCTTCTGTAAGCTCCGGTGTAAGCAAAATGTCGCCGATCAGGCGTTTAGCGAAAACAGTACTTCCCGCACCAATTAGAGCAATTTTTGGCATAATTAAATCTTGTTTCAGATTGAGTGATATTCATAAATTCCATAAAATTTTATGATTCAAATAATTTTACATACGAATAAATTATTTCATTGTAAAGTAAAGGATTTGACAGGAATCCAAAGGAGAATTTTTATATATTTGAATGGAGTACTGCCAGAATAATACCTCCAAAAATAAGCATGTCTCGAATGTGTCCGTCAGTTCATATTTTTAAAAACTGATATTGAGTGTGTTGGGAATAAACTTCTCCAGGAAGGAGGAATGGCGAGGCAAAGTCTGGCCGGTTTGGACTGTCTGGCCATAACTGCGGTTCCAGGGCTATCCCCGCATAAGCTCCCAAAAATCTTCCATCTGTTCCAGTAACTTGCACATCCAGCCCATGACCATCATATACCTGAATGCCTGGTTCTGTCGTATTTATTTGAAGACTAACAGAGTTGGATTTCATCCACGCCACAGGTCGAATTTCCTGAGAATCTAAACTCAGACAATAATTGTAATCTAGTTTTGAAATTCTGCTTGAGTCGTTTTGAATCGGTCTGAAATCTCTGAAGTCATGTACACTATCTTCCACGGATTGAGGTTCCCCACGTGGTATCAGTCCCTCATCAACTTCAAGGAAAGTTGATGCATTGATCTTTAGTTCATGTTCTAAAATCGTTTTTTCGCCTGAGAGATTAAAGTAGCTATGGTGTGCAAGATTGACAATTGTGATTTTTTCTGTTTCTGCCGTGTAGACAATGTCTAATATTCCAGGTTCTAACAAAGAGAACTGAGCATTTATTTGAATCGGCCCCGGGTAACCCATATGTCCGTCAGGGTGGACTATTGAAAGTTTGAGTTCATTGCTTTTTGCCTGGTCAACCTTCCAAGCCCTTCTGCCGATGCCTCCTGTTCCTCCATGAAGATGATGCGTGTTTTGAAAATTGGTTTGAAGCTGGATTTCATTCTCATTAATTCGAAATCGTCCCCTGTCTATCCTGTTGGCATATGGACCAGCTGTAGCACCAAAATACCGGGAGTGCCTAATATAATCCTCTAATTTTTCAAGTCCCAGTACCAATGATTTAGAATCACCTTCAAACCTGAGATCCTGTAGCACAGCCCCCCAGTTGATGAATCTGGCCGTCAGTCCGCCACCTGAAAGTGTAAATCTCTGGATTGATTCATTATCCGGGGTTGTACCGAAAAATTCTGTCTTCATTCTATCTGTTCTTACATTAAACTTGACACTACTTTACAGCTTGAATGATTTTTTGTTCAAGCCTGAAAAAATGTTAATGAAACGTTTGAGAATATCTGTTTTTTATAAAATTAATATGTATGTACTTTTGAATACATTTGAAATCTACTAATACAAATTACATCCAAGAAACTTCCTTAACTGTCTCAATTGTCTCTTGCCTGCTGTAATTATGAATATCGGCCCTGTGATTTTTTAAAATTCATGCATTTTGTTGTAACCTATCCATGACTAATCTCGTCCTGCCTCAAATATTTTGCAGCAAGCAATCTATCAGTTAATTATATTCAGGTAGCTTCCCAATTCTCTTTTTAAAAAAATAACTGTTACATGACCAGCCCCTTTAAGTATTTCAGGCAATGTGATAGGTTGAAATGCATTTTGAAAATTAATCTACTAGTATTTCAATCGTTACACAAAATCTTTGAATTATTCAGAATAAAAAATGGGAAACAAGACCATAGCTTTTTTTCCTGAGGCCGCATTCGGCCCTGCATTGAATTCAGTCGGTATAGCTCAGGCGTGTGAGAAACTTGGACACAAAGCAGTATTTTTATCCGATCCGGGAATGCAGGGCGTTTACTCCGGGTATGGTTTTGAAGAGCATCCGGTTAATATGTCTGAACCTATGCCACCTGAGGAAATGGCAAAATACTGGACAGACTTCATCAATGGACACATCCCGAACTTCGATCTTTCTCCATACGAACAGATCGACAACTACGTAAAAGAATGCTGGGAAGCCATTGTTGAGACTTCAATATGGGCAGAAAAGGAACTGCCAGAGATACTTGAGAAAATTAAACCTGATATCGTCTGCGTAGACAACGTGATTCTCTTTCCGGCCATCAAACGCTACGCCAGAGAGAATAACAAGTTTTGGATACGCATCATTTCCTGCTCAGAAAACGAGATATCTGATCCGGGAATACCTCCGCACCTCTCTGGTTGTGGTGAAAACGATCGTAAGTGCTTTGAGGCTTATAGAAATCATTTCAATGCGGTAATCAAACCTATCCACGAACGCTTCAACGATTTTCTGGAAGAGTGCGGTGAGTTAACTTACCCTGTAGGTGAGTTCTTTGAGACTTCACCAAATATGAACCTGCTTCTCTATCCAGAACCAATGAAGTTCAAGCGCCGAAATCCCCTCGACCCGCGCTTTTTCCAGTACCTTGAAGGTTGTGTGCGCGAAGAAAATGCCTACAAAGTCCCTGTATTTCAATCCTGCAATTCAGAACCGTTGCTCTACGTAAGCTTCGGAAGCCTTGGATCTGGTGACACAATTCTGCTGAAGCGCTTGATGGAAGCAGTAGAAAACATGCCGATTCGTGCACTTTTCAATGTTGGGGATTACGAAAGCGAATACGACAGTGTACCTGATAACATCTCCATTGCATCATGGTATCCCCAGCCTTCTGTAATATCGCAGTCCGATGTGGTGATTCATCATGGAGGCAACAACTCCTTCACAGAGTGCCTGTACTTTGGGAAACCGGCACTCATCATGCCCTACGTTTGGGATGGACATGACAATGCAAAACGTATTGCTGAAACCGGTCATGGCCGTCATATTCACCGAACTAATTGGACTGAAAAAGAACTAACCAACTGTATAAATCAAATGCTTAATGATAAATCCATGCAGTTACGCCTCGATGAGACTTCCCGACACATGCAGAGTCAGCATGGGCCAACCAAGGCGGCTAAAATACTAAACGAACTTCTTTCCTGATTTCATCATGCAGGAACAAGTATGAGTATTGCGATTCCCTTTCCTGAAGAACTCCCTGAGGGATATCAATGGCTGGAAAAAGAACCTCCCTTTGATCCGGTAAAACACCTTTCATTGGAATCCCCCAGACAAATGCTTTCCCTTGAGGATCTCGGTTATGCTAAGGAAGAGATCAGGTACAAGGCAACCAAGTTTGGGGTTTCAGAACCATTCAGGATTCTTTCCGAAGAAGGTTCGGAAATATTGTTGGAAACCGCACATAGGCTGAAGCCTTTTAGCAGGAGAGCGGGAAACCGGATCGAAAACACGGTTCGTAGCGGCTGTTACCGCTCACGCTGGCTAAGGGATCTCTGCACCAGTCAGGATGTCTGTGATCTTATGGCATCCATCTATCAAACTGAAATTTCACCTCACAGCATGCCAGTTCATCTTGGGCACCTGAATTACCAGCCCTCTAAACTGGAAGAAGCTGTGGACAAGTGGCATCATGATACTATCCCGCTTGATTATGTGATGATGGTCAGTGATCCGAAAAAGCTGCATGGAGGAGGATTTGAATATTTTATGGGGACCAAAATGGAAGTGGAGGAGCTTGCGAAAAAAGGCAAAACTCCACCTCGTGAACGGGTCAAATCGCCAGTATTCCCTGGTCCGGGCTATGCTGTTGCACTGCATGGGAACATGGTGGTTCACCGCGGCGCACCGCTCATAAAGCCTGGAGAACGAATCACCATGGTCAACGCCTACGTCAGCATGAACTGCTTGGTCGATGATCAAAGCCGCAGCAGGGATTTGATAGGAATTGATGACCCTGCCTCCCTTTACACCGAATGGGCAAAGCATGCATCATGGAGAACACAGAACCGCCTGAAAAAGATCATCGACCCCATGGCTTTTGAACAGGATCCGAAGCAAGTCCTGGACAAGCTCGAATCTGCGGCGAAGGATTTACTCAAAACTATTGATGATATGAAAGCCGGCCCCCGAGAAGCTCAGCATTATGAGCAACAATCCTAAACTGAGTCACAATCTTGCGATATAACAAAATTTTTTATTGCCGTTCTCTCATGTTTTTCAAGAATATGATGCTGTAATTAATTGGATATTTGGTACTGCAAAACAATTTTTAGGATTTTTGGAGTAAATACTAGAATAGCTATAATTATTAGCATTTTTTAGAAATTTAGACCGGATTCGGCACCATGTTATATGATATTAGGTGTCTGTAGCTCCTTACAGTTTTCCTTCCATGACATATCGGAATATTTCTACAACTTTTTGTGCATCATCAACAACTGCTAAAGCCGCCGCATCGACTTCTTTAAGAGCGTGTTGATGTTCTTCTGAATGAATTACAATTAAAGATTTTCCCAAAGCTGATGCATAGCCCGCATCAAAAGCAGCGTTCCACTGGCGGTATTTTTCACCAAACTTAACTACAACAATATCAGAATTTTGTATGGCTTTTCTTGTTCTGATTGCATTAAGTTTAGCTCCTTTATGATCATGCCAAAATTTTAATTCTTCTTTGCCTAAAATATTTGCTCCACAATCATCTGAAGCTTCATGATTAGTGACAGGACTTGAAAAAATTATTTCTAAACCCTGGTCTTTTGTTTGTTTATATATTTCATCTCTCCAGTTTGTGTGGATTTCTCCAGACAAATAAACATTCCAATTCAATGGTTCCTCCAAATTTATAAAGTTAACATTTAATTATTGACAAAAATCAGCAAGATATGGTTTGAAAATATCTAAACCTCTGCCTAAATTCTCATAATAACAGTAATCTGAAACCCACCAAGAAAATTCCCAGATTCTTATCAAAAAATATTGAACTCAGAAGGCAGGGATCATCTTTCCCCTTTGCGGTAGGGGATCATCAAGGCTTGCGGAATGGCAACCCGCCTGGAGATGAGAATGAGCGCAACTATACTAAGCAAGTATGGAAGCATTAGGAAGACCTGATAGGGTATTTCAGAACCAATGACTTGCTGAAGTCTCATCTGATATGCGTCAAAAGCAGCAAAGAGCAGAGCACCAAACAAAGCTTTTCCAGGGTGCCATGACGCGAATACAACAAGCGCGATACAGATCCAGCCTCTTCCGTTTACCATGTTGAAAAAGAATGCATTGAAAGCGGACATGGTTAGGAAGGCTCCTGCAATGGCCATCAAGGCGCTTCCGAACATCACCGCACCTGTCCGGATTCCAATCACATTCATTCCCTGAGCCTCAACGGCTGAAGGATTTTCTCCGGTTGTCCTGACAGCAAGTCCGAGGGGAGTACGATAGAGTACAAAGCCTACTATAATCACCAGTATGATGGCCAGGTAAGTCAATGGACTCTGGTTGAAGAAAGCTTCTCCAATCCATGGAATCTTGGAGAGGAATGGAATCGGATAATTTGTAAAAGCCTCAATGCGGGGGGGGGAAGTCACTTCAGGAAGGACCAGCCTGTAGATGTAGTAAGTCAGACTGGAAGCCAGCAGGGTGATCCCGATGCCGGTAACATGCTGTGACAAACCGAGTGAAACCGTGAGCAGTGAATGCAATGCTCCCAAAAGCGCACCCACCATCGCTGCCAAAATAACCCCGGTCCAAAGATCTGCTCCCATATAAACCGACATCCAACCGGCCATCGCACCCATGGTCATTATTCCTTCTATGCCGAGGTTGAGCACTCCAGCCCGTTCGCACACTAATTCTCCTAAAGTTCCTAAGATCAACGGAGTTGCAATCCTGACCGCAGCAACCCAAAAACTCGTTGTCCACAAAATCTCGAACCAATCCATACCTATTGCCAGCGTATACGATATTTTAACTGAAGCATGGATACCAGCATACAAAGCAGGGAAATGGCGACCACCACGTCTGCTATGTAGTTAGGAACCCCCACCGAACGGCTCATGGCATCTGCGCCAACAAAAATGCATGCCACGAAAAAAGCGGAACCAATGACACCAAGAGGATGAAGCTGAGCTAGCATCGCAACAACGATCCCGGTGTAACCAAAACCCGGACTTAAATCAAGTGTCAGATTTCCTTTCAATCCTGTGACTTCACTGTAACCAGCCAAGCCAGCCAGACCACCTGAGAGCAATGCAGTGATCAGCAGAATATTACCGACACGCATTCCCGCAAATTTGGATGCATCTCGGCTGAAACCAACCGCCCGCATTTCGTAACCTAGTGTAGTCCGTATCTGAAGTTGCCAGATCACTATTGCAAGAATGATAGCGATAATCAAACCTGCATGGACCCTCAGACCCTGAAATAACCGCGGCAATTCAGCAGATTCCAAAACCGGAGCTGCCTGAGGCCATCCCAATCCCATGGGGTCCTTCAATGGTCCCTCCAGCAGCAGGCTAACCAGCAGTATCATGACAAAATTCAAAAGCAGGGTGGTAACGACCTCATCCACTTGAAATCGGACCTTGATCAGCGAAGGGAAAAAAAGCCAGAGCGAGCCTGCAGCAAAACTTCCAATAAATAGAATTGGAGGGAGAAGCCCCTCATGGATGTTCATTTCTCCCGTTCCGAGAAATGTGACCATCAGTGCTCCTGCATAGAGTTGCCCCTCTGCTCCAATGTTCCAGAATCTTGCCCTGAAAGCGACCGCCGCAGCAAGACCTGTAAAGATTAGAGGAGTTGCGCGGGAAAGGGTTTCGGCCAGAGCAAAAGCGGAGCCAATGGAACCGGACAGCATCATCCAGTAGGCTTCGAAAACAGAAGCCCCACTCCACAGAATCAGGCCTGAACAAAGCAGCAGACTTGAAATGACTGCGACAATCGGAGCCAAAATGAAGCGGATAGGAGAAACTCCTGATCTAGGTTCAAGACGCATCAGCTTGCCTTCCGGCCATGAGCAGACCCAGATTTGTGGTTGAAAGCGTACCTGCCTTCCCTGCTTCAATTATTTTTCCCCTGTGAATGACAAGGACCCTGTCGGAAATCCTGAGCAATTCTTCCAAGTCTTCAGATATCAGCAGAATTCCACACCCCTGCATTTTGGCATCGAGCAGGCGTTCATATACAAAGGATGCGGCTCCAATATCCAAACCTCTTGCAGGTTGATGGGCAAGAATCAGTTTTGGTTTCTGCATCAGCACACGGCCCAAAATTAGTTTTTGCATGTTTCCTCCGGAAAGCAGCCTTACCGGAGCATGCTTTTTTACACCCCTGACATCAAATTCCTGAACAACCTTTTCAGAAAAATTTTGTCGATTTTTGAGATTAAGAAATCCTAATTTACTGTAATCCGGATTTTTATATACTTCAGTGATTACGTTCTCAGCCAAATTCATGTCCCCTACAACACCAAAACCTTGACGGTCTTCCGGGATTCTACCAACCTTTTGCATGAGCATCTCTCTGGGATGGAATCGTTTAATTGGTTTCCCGTAAAGAAAAACCTTCCCGGAAGTTGGAGATTGCATTCCGCTGATGATATCCGCCAAAATCCGCTGTCCGTTTCCAGAAATTCCAGCAAGACCTACCACTTCCCGGGCATGAACTGAAAAACTCGCTTGATCCAAATCACTAACCCTGTTAGAACCTGACACCGTTACATTTTCTAAGGTCAGTAAACTTTCCCCGGCAGGAACCTCTTTCCTGATCGGCATTTTGAAAGATCTGCCTACCATTGCTTCAGCAAGTATTTCTTCTGATGCTTCTGAAACATTCACTTCCAATACAAGTTTACCGTCTCTGAGCACTACTATACGGTCGCTGACTTCCAGCACTTCCGCAAGTTTGTGAGAGATGAATATGATGGAAAGCCCCTCATCCAGTAACTGTCTCAGGGTTTTGAAGAGTGTTCTTGATTCCTGTGGTGTAAGCACTGCGGTCGGTTCATCAAGAATAAGAATCCTGGCATTTCGGTAGAGTGCCTTGAGAATTTCCACTCTCTGCCGCTCTCCCATCGAAAGTTCAGCAACACGCGCATTGGGATCGACTTCCAGTCCAAACCGTGAGCCAAGATCCAGGATTCTTTCCGCAGCTTCTCCGTGTTGAAGCCGAAAATCCCAAATGGGCTGGGTCCCAAGTATGATGTTGTCAAGAACACTGAGATTGTCTGCAAGAGTGAAATGCTGATGAACCATCCCCAATCCTGCATCAATCGATGCCTTGGGGGAGCCTTTGGGCAAAATTTTACCGGAAACCTCTATTCCTCCTGAATCAGCGACGTAATGACCAAACAATATGTTCATCAAAGTGGTTTTTCCTGCTCCGTTTTCTCCAAGCAAGGCCAGAACCTCCCCTCTTTTCAGAGAAATTGAGATATCATGATTTGCGTGAAGATTCCCGAATTGTTTGTGGATGTTCTTAAGAGAGAGGACTTCTGGAACCACAGGAGGAGAAATTTTGGGAGGGAACATGGGGGGTTCCGGCTTCCCGGAACCCCTTTTGACTACATAGTAGATTTAGGCTCCTGGTCGTTCACATTGACCCGGAATAAACCGTCTTTGATTTCCTGCTGTCGCTCAGCAACTTTTTGTTTGAGAGAAGAAGGAATTTTTGATTCAAAGGTACCGTAGTTAGCGAGGCTTGCCCCTCCGTGGACCATGAAAGAATAAGGACCGTAATCCTCAGGTTCAAAGCTACCAGACTTTACCTTGCCAATGGCCCGGTTAATGGAAGGCTCCATATGCCAAAGTGCAGATGCCACAACGGTGCTTGGATAGTCAGATTGTGTATCAATAACATTGCCAATCGCAAGAATTCCCTTCTCCATGGCTGCATCGGAAACACCAAAGCGTTCGGCGTACATGATATCGGCGCCTCTTTCGATTTGAGCAAAAGCTGACTCCTTGGCTTTCGGTGGATCAAACCAACTACCAATGAAACTTACCATGAATTGTACGTTTGGATTAATTTCCCTTGCCCCATCCATGAATGCGTGTATCAGGCGGTTTACTTCTGGTATAGGATAACCGCCGACCACCCCGATTTTGTTTGTCTTGGTCATTCCACCCGCAATCATGCCTGTCAGATAAGAGGGCTCATGAATCCAATTGTCAAAAACTGAAAAGTTTTTCCCGCTTGGCCCAAAACTCGAACCCATCAGGTAAGATGTCGAGGGATAATCCTTGGCGACTTTTCTGGCTGCACGTTCGACACCGAACACTTCTCCGACCAGAAGATGATTCCCTTGCTCAGAATATTCTCGCATCACCCTTTCATAATCTGTGTTAGCTACATTTTCAGAAAATGAATATTCAATCTCACCCCTGGCTTTCGCCGCATTGAGCGCTTTGTGAATTCGGCTCACCCACTGCTGTTCAACAGGAACTGTGTAGATTGCCGCGACTTTGACTTTGCCTGAAACTTGTGCCCATAAACCGCTGGTAGTTCCCAGTATCAGGGCAAAAACAAAGGGGACTAATTTGATCATATACATTAATTTTTTCATAACATCCTCAATTTAGATTTAGAGATTTAAAACATAGAATCACTTTTATAATTATTTTTTTAATTCTAGTCAAGAAGGTTTTCATCTCATGCAAAAAAAAATGATTTTAAAACCTATTACTGGCATAACCTAGATAAAAGACCAGAGATAAAGACAAAATGATGATGAATATTTTCTGTTTAGATTTTGGTCTTCAACTGTTCTAGTACATCATTGTAACATCCGCGTTGGCGGCGAGAGCAATCACTCCAGGAGGGCCGCTCCAGTTTAAATTGACACCATCGATGAGAGCTTCAGGGGAGTCCTGAGTTACTCCAAAATGAGCTTGTGATTGTGTTGAGCAATGAATTCCGTTTGCTCCTTTCTTGATTGTCTCTATAAAACTTTGGCACATACCAGCTGGAGCATCAATAGCTTTGTCCAGTTTCGAAAGGTACTCTTCATGAAGCATTTGAACTGCGGCTGCTGCGAAGAATATATCCACTTTGTGCCCATCATTGATGGCTTGTGCTGCGCACCCCAGTCCTACTAAGCATTTGAAAGGGTCAACATCTGGGCTGGTTACAAACTTAATGAAGAAGTTTTTGCTCATAATATTTGCTTTTGAAAAGTTGTTTGGAAATACCACTCAATTTACTATAATTATTAGTAATTAGAGGTATGAAAGTGGTGGCTCGAACTCAGGACAACCTCAGTAATGGCATCTTAATCTGAATGTTTCACAATCTCCAGAAAATAATTGCACACTACCGATATATCTTGACTTTATAGATAAATATTCTCATATTTAAACACTAGGAGTTTTCAGAAAAAAGGATATTTATAAGGTAAAAATAAGAATTACATTTTACTCTTGACACACATTATATACAGTGATAAATCACATAGTACTAATTTAATGCTATTTTAAAAAATATTGATTATAAGATACTAAATCAAAAGTCATTAGGCTCTGTGAGTTTTTGATAAATATTTACTTTCATTTGAATAATTTCATGAGCACCAAACAACCCCATCCATTGATTCCAGATAAATACATCCGTTTCATTTTTGGAATTATAGTATTTTCTGCATTGATTAGCGGAGGTACTTACTACCTGCAAAGTTCTTTGACTCTACTAAAGGCTTTTGGACTATTTGCACATTGGGGAACAATTCTAATTTTACTTCCAGTGTTATCTGGATTGGTTCAGCATTTGATTGCACCACCAGCAAAGCTGCTGGTTCCTATATTGGGAGGGCTGGCGTCTTCAATAATACTTTACCCTCTCTATGCTGAGCGCTTCTGGGCTATTCCTCCAAGCTTTACGGATGTGATATTTTTCACTTTGGCCGTTGTCGGAATTGGGTTCACCTCAAGTATCAATCCACTTGATCGGCATGTCAAACAAAGACGTGTAATAAGAAGTCGCAAAAAGTCTTTACACAAAAAAGAAGCTAATGAGCATGTCGCCCCACATGGAGATGGATTGGTGGATAATCTACTTAATTCATCATTAATTCGCTCCTTAGAATTAGCCCTCTCAATTTTTTCCATTATTGCTGGCATATGGGGTACTATTACCCTTGGCATGTCTGCACTATAGTAACACCACCATTCCTACATAAATTTTTTCAGGGAAAATATTTATTTGCCTAACAGGTTCCATCAAAATAATGGGAACCGGATAAAGCTTATTGAAATCTTTCTGAGAGGGACCACTTTATTCACTATAAAATTTAGCAAAAAGTGGTGGGTCGGCGGGGGCTCGAACCCCGGACCACCTG
>CEPV01043827.1_pt1 | contig 17644 bp, 14 predicted proteins | sample 530451 | NCBI WGS metagenome assembly CEPV01 (sample SAMEA2620097, study PRJEB7988) | marine metagenome | isolation source: saline water (ENVO:00002010), including | reverse complement strand
TTATGCCTACAGCTCGGACGGGACAAAAGAAGAGGTGTGGCAGTATAGAACCGTGCCCGTAGGCGGGGTGACGCTGGAATTTTAGAATGAAATGTTGTCACAGTGTATTCAAAGGATAGAAGCGGCATCGTGCTGACATACTTTCTCTGGATTATCCTGTTTGCAATACTGATTCTTTTTGCCGGCGCCATGGCGTGGACGCTGAAGCGCCCGCAGGAAGAGTCCGGCGAGAGCGAAGAGGATCTGGAGGAGTGGACCTGTCCATCCTGCGGCTTCCAGGTACAGATGGGGACGGAATGTATCTATTGCGGCGAGAAAAAGCCCATAGTGTAGGTTAAATATTCCTGGAGCAGTGCTGTTCGAAACAATTGAAAATGGCATAATCAAGAATCTGTTCTTGAAGATATTGGACAGACATACCCTGGAAGTGATCGCATTAATCATTTGTTTTTCACTTTCACCTTCCTCTATAAATTGTGTATAATCGTTTTGGATGAGACAGAAACGCTTATATGAACCGATGACGTTTTATACCAACATACTTCTGGCACTTCTCGCTATCTATTGCGGACTCCGGATCTCTGAGCTCTACTGGCAGAAGTTCCACCTGTTTCATTTTCATCTGAGCTGGACGTTTTACACTCTTGCGGCTGGGGCACTGCTGGGAGCCATCGCCCACGGCTTTAGCCCCAACTTTCCTCCTATACTCAAGATGCTTGTCTGGAAGGCGACAGTACTATCGGCCGGCCTGACAGCAATGTTTTTTGTCCTCACCTCTCTTGCGGCCGTGATGTCGTTTGAGTCCTACACCCTTCTACGCTGGATTCCCATCCTGGGACTGATAATCTACGCTGTTATCATCTGGCGCGACAGTCAGTTTATCCAGGCGATGAAGTTCACTGTGCCGGCTATGATATTCGTGCTGGCGGCAATGATCTATATATTCGGCACTACGAAAGATGCAGGGGCGGGAAATATCATCCTTGGACTTCTGATTACTTCTGTCGGGGCGGTACTCTGGGCGGTTCGTTTCTCCCTCCACTCTCACTTCAATCATAACGATATTTATCACCTTGTTCAGATGGTAGGGCTGTGGTTTATTTACAGGGGCGGGCTTGCTATTAAGAATATTCTCAACTGACGACGATCCCAAACCAATTTCCGCCCCGGGTCCGGGGTGAACTGGTTTGAGCAGACTGCATGATTAACTTCACCGATATTTCCGTGGAAAATGATAAATACGGCTTTCCATTTGTCGAGGGGCACTAATCGTTGTAAATTTCCCGGATTCCAATCAGGCAAAGTATGGATATTCAAGTCAGAGAAATCAACAGCTACACCCGCGAGATGGATATTAGCGCTCCCTGGGAAGAACTTCAGGAATCGTTTAACGTTAGCATCGATCGTTTTCGAAAGAAGGTAAAGTTACAAGGATTCCGCAAGGGGAAAGTACCCAAGAAGATACTGCTGCAGCAATTTTTGTTAGAGATTGAGGCCGATTTTGCTCAGCAAACTGTGGAGCAGCTCTATATTGAAGCCCTGCGGGAGAAGGGTTTTGTACCGGTGAACCGTGCTGAAATTGAGGCGGTAGATTTTAGTCAGGGTCAGCCGCTGACATTTACCGCCACTTTTGAGGTGGAGCCCACAGTAACCCTGCCGAAGTACAGCAAGAAAATGAAGGTCAACAAGAATGTCTATCAGCCTGATGAACAGGATGTGGACGATTTCATTGAAGAGTTGAGGCGCCAGTCGGCGCGGCTGGAGACCAACGAGACGGGATCGGTGGAAGGGTCATTGCTTTTTGTGGACATGCAAGAGCTCGATTTTTCGGGCGTTCCCATCATTGGACGAAAGGTAGAGGACAGGTATATCAAAGTAGGAGACGGTGTCTTCGGCGGTGAGAATCTTGATCGCCTCACCGGTTTGAAAGTCGGCGATACAGCTGTTGTAGATGTGGCATCACCAGATGGGAAGGAGTCTACCCGCTATCAACTCACTATCAAAAACGTTCAGGAAGAGATCATGCCGCGGGTAGATGAGGATTTCATTAAGAAAGTGGATGGGGAAGCAGAAACTGAAGAAGCGTTCCGCAGCAACATTATGGAGAGGATTCAGAAAAGGCTTGATCACGATGCTGAGGCGCAGTTCGAAGATGAAATTATCGCCTATTTTCTGCGCGAAACTGACCCTGAAGTACCACCCTCCATGATAGATGGCTACATCGATAATTCATTTGAAGATGCCCGCAACAGGAACGGTGAAACGCTCGATGAGGAACAGTTTCGCACTGAGATGAGACCGTCGGTCGTCAGGAATCTCAAGTGGTACCTGATCAGGAAAGAGTTGATCAGGGGTGAAGAAGTGTCAATTGCCGATGAACGGGTGGACGAGAGGATAGACGAAATCGTAGCAGCGGCGGGCAAAGAGTCGGGTCAGATACGGCGCTTTTATCGCAAGCAGTCAAACAGGGAACGCCTTCGGGAAGATCTTATGGATAGGGAACTGTTCGAAAAAATTAAATCGTATGCTAAAGTAAGCGAGGTCAAGATTGCGACAAGCGAGCTCCGCAAGCAGAAGAGCCTTGCTCAAGACAGGCCAGCATAGTGGAGGAGAGTATGAGCATTCAAGCACAAATTGTACCTATTGTAGTTGAACAGACAGGTCGTATGGAGCGGGCTTATGATATTTATTCCCGCCTGCTCAAAGAGAGAATTGTATTTCTGGGGACACCGGTTGATGATACGGTTGCGAGTCTTGTCATCGCCCAACTTCTGTTTCTGGAAGCGGAGAAAGCCGACAAGGATATCTCTCTCTATATCAATTGTCCCGGTGGATCTGTGACGGCGGGACTGGGAATTCTGGACACAATGAACTACGTCAAGCCGGATATTTCTACCATCTGTATGGGGCAGGCCTCCAGTATGGGCGCTGTTCTCCTGGCTGCGGGAACCAAAGGGAAGCGGTCAGCGCTGCCCAATGCCAGAGTGATGATCCATCAGCCGTGGGCCGGCATGCAGGGGACTGCCAGCGACATCCAAATCCATGCGCAGGAACTTCTCTCCATGAAGGATCGGCTCAATAAGATCCTTGCTGATCAGACGGGTCAGACACTCAAGAAGATCGGCAAGGATACGGACCGCGACTTTTTCATGACCCCCAAGGAAGCGAAAGATTACGGCATCATTGACAAAGTACTGGCGAGCCGGTAACTCCCGTTTTTGCACTATCATATTGCTAGATCAGAGAGAAAACAGATGATATTCAAGACGACTGATTTATACCCGTTGTGGATCGCTGTCTCACTTGTCTGCTGGAGCGAAGGCGGGGAACTGCCGCGGCATCAGGCGCATCCCTCCACTGAGATAGCCTCATTTTCCGGCAGGACTGTCAACTCGAATTCAATTAAGCGCGCTACAGTTTCTGACACGGTTACCGTCTGGTTTGAGGATTTCGAATCGGGAGCAGACGAATGGGCATTCGATCCTGGGTGGGCGCTGACGGATGAAGAGTCGTACAGTCCGATACACAGTGTGACAGCAGATGATGACAGTTTTGGTGCTGTCCTCTCGCTGATTTCGCCGTCAATCGCAATACCAGAAATTGAAAAAGATGAGAAGGTACATTTCAACTTTGCTGTCCGGGCTGACATTCCGGACTACAACGGCAGCGGCAGCGAGGGGCTGGAGGACAGCTACAATGTGGATGTGGCGAACGCCGATGAGATCCCGTGGCACCGTTCGGAATTCGAGGCGTTTGACGGCAAGTCGTGGTGGTGCGGCGATGAAAATCTGAACGGCTACGGTGACGGCTGGCTGCAGTTCCTCGATTCTCCCGCAATCGCGATTCCATCCAGCGGCGAGACCAAACTGACTCTTAAGCTTCAATATGCCATCGAAGCTTACGAAGGCGGGTCGACCTCTATCGACAACTGCCTTATCGACGGGTGGGACGCCGCTAATGTGCGCCTGTCTACGGATGGCGGTACCACATGGCAGGTGATCAGCGGGTCGCCCAACTATGCCTCAGGCAGCTGTTTCGGCTTCTTCCACAACGGTGAGAGCTGTTCCACGGCGGGATGGGGCGGCACGTCCAGCGGCTGGAAAGATGGATCGTTCGATCTGTCCGGGTTTGCCGGGAATACGGTTATCATCCGCTTTGCCTTCGGATCTGACCCGGAGTATTCCACTTCTGACGATGTATCACTCATTGGCTTCTTTCTGGACGATATTTCGGTGGACAATTCTGGATCCGGAAACCTGATGCTTGACAATGCCGACGATCAGGTGGTGATGCAAAATCAGGCCGGACTGGCGTGGCAAAATGTATTTTATGATTACGGCGGTGGCGACAGGCCAGGAGCGTTGCAGTGGGAGATCTATCAGCCCGGCTACCCCTACAATGGTAATGTCGATCTCGACCTGTCTGACTTTGCCGGCAAGAATATCCGCCTGCGGTTTCAGACCCACTTTGATGAGAATGATGACGGCGGTAACGGCAACGGGCTGTTCATCGATGACGTGCATGTCTGGAAAAAAATATTTTCACCGTTCTATCCCGTGCCGCAAGAACTGTCAGCTGAAGGTGGCGACGGAAAGGTGACGCTCACGTGGGACCCCGTTGAGACAGGCGTGGGGGGTGAGCTCTTTTACGACAGTGATGACGGTATATCGGGTGATGTCTTTACTGAAGGGATCTATACAACGCAAGGCTTCTTCTACGCCGGTGAATACTTTAACACAGCCTTTGGCGCTGAACTTGAGACGGCAAGGATTTTTGGCTACTTCAGCAACACCAAGACTTCCACCACACTGGCCGCTTTTGACGCCGTCGGCGGTAAGATAGAAAGCGAGCCCAAGTACAGCAAGACAGTCAAAATCGAAGCAGGCGAGTGGAACGAGATAGACCTTTCGTCCGATAGCTGGAGTTTCGAGGGTGAGTTTGTTCTCGCCATGGAAGTGGGTACCTACGAGAATGATTCGCTCATGTTTGTGGCGCTGGATGAGAGTGTTGCGCCTTCCGGCAACAGTTACACGCTGTTTGACGAATGGTTCGCGTGGCAAGATATAGCTGTGGCAAACGATATCTCAGACGGAGAGTGGGGCATTCGCGCCGTGGTGAGTCCGGGTGAGAGTTTTGCAGTGGCATACAATGTCTACCGCCGCAGTGAGGGCATATCTTTTGATGAACCGCTCCTGGCCGGGACGGGGGTGAGCGAGGCTTCGTTTAAGGATTACGATGTGATGAACGGGCAGACCTATATTTACGCGGTCTCGGCCCTCTTCGATCTTGGTACCGCTGTGGTGGAAAGCGGTTTTTCGAATGAGGCGGCAGCCATTCCGCTGACGGCAGGAGCCTATATCTTGGCATACGATGACGGTAGCGCGGAGTCGGGCGCCACTTCGCTGGGAGAGGGTGGTCATTATGCCGTCAGGTTCACACCGACAGGTTATCCGGCGGGTGTACTGGAAGTGGAGTTGTACGCCAAAACCGGGGGCGGATCGGCCTGGGTCAGGTTCTGGGATGATGATGGCGATAACGGTTTCCCCGGGAATGAATTGGGGGGAGGCGTACTGGTCGAAGGGATCGTTGAAGGGTGGAATGAGATTTCTGTCACCGACCCTGATGTGACGGTAAATGACGGTGATATCTATATCGGCTGGGAGGAGACGGCCGATTCGCCAAATCTGGGACTCGACTTTAACGATGATGTAGACGGCCGCAGCCACTTTCGGGCTGCAGGTGGTTCGTGGGAGCCCCTCTCCAATCTCTACGCTGCTGACCTGATGATCCGGGCGCTGATGGAGGGTGCTGTGAGCGTCGCTTCGCCGCAATCTGACGCCGTGCCGCTGAAATTTTCGCTGGGACAGAATTATCCTAATCCGTTCAATCCGATGACGACAATTCCGTTCGCCCTGCCCCGGGAGGGCCGAGCCAGTCTGATTCTATACGACATTAACGGCCGCTCCGTAAAGACGCTCCTGGACGAACATATCCAAGCCGGTCAGCACCGTGTATTCCTCGATGGTAGAGATTTAGCATCGGGAATTTACTTCTGCCGCTTGACAGCCAGATCTTTCTCCGCCAGCAGAAAAATTGTCTTCCTGAAGTAGATGTTCATCCGGTGATTTCTGACCGGTCTACTGAGGGATCCCTTTGCTTATCTGTTGCATTTATCACAGTTTTTCTGTCCCGCATGTGTTAACTTATTTGATGATAGTCTATGAAGAATTACCACAGGAACACAGGGTCGGGATGCCCTGTGCGATGGTAGAAGAGATTATACAAATCCATCTCAGAGACTAAGTGCCGAGACAGCTGAGATGACTTCATGAGAATAGTAAGAACGATCGTTGTCCTTCTTTTCATGACCGGATCGCTCCTGGCCATCATTGCCAAACCGGGGATCATCACCAAGCGGCAGCCGGACGGAACAGAGATCCAACTTGTGTTGCAGGGTGACAAGTGGCAGCACTGGTACGAAACCGCTGCAGGATACTCGGTAACGGAAAACGAAGAGGGTGAGTGGGTATACGTTCAGCAAGTGGTTGACGGTAGACTGGTCCCCGGCGCTGTCAAAGTTACAGGCAGGATAGAAATTGATAGTGAGAAAGTGCGTGATTTGCCAAAGCATCTCAAGCCGCTGAGAAGGGCGATTTCCGGCGCATTGCCGGCCGTGGATATTGCCGCAACCGGCGTAGAAGATTTCAATATTCCCGTATTGCTGATCAATTATCCTGATATGGAGCACAAGTACCGCAAACAGAACTTCCTTGAAATGATGAATGAGGATAATTACAAAAATACGGGGAGCTTCCGAGATTACTTTAGTGAAGTATCTTATGGTCAGTTTATGACCATGGCTACCGTTCTCGGCTGGTTCACGGCCGAGAACGAGCACGACTATTACGCGGAAGAGGCGACCAATGCAACCAATCGGCAGGTCGACCTGGCGCGTTACGCGGTTGATCAGGCTGAGGTGGCGGGCATTGACTGGTCACAGTACGATAATGATGGCAACGGTCGTGTGGATGGTGTTGTCATTATTCACGCCGGAAGAGGTGCTGAAGAGGGTGACGACTCCAATATCTGGTCGTTCAAGGGAGATCTGAGACACAATAACAAACAGATTCAGTACGATGGGGTTTGGATTGACGTATTTTCCATGCAGCCGGAGAAGTATCACAACTCCATGAGCAGTATTGGCGTATTCGTTCATGAGTACGGACATATAATTGGTCTCCCCGATCTTTACGATACCGATGACAGTTCAGATGGTATTGGTAACTGGGGTCTGATGGCCGGCGGCGGATGGGGCGGTGACGGTGGTTCTCCGTGGAAGCCGTCGCATCCCTGTGCCTGGGCTAAGATTAAGCTTGGATGGCTGGAGCCGACCGATATTGACTCGTTTACGACCGATCTGGAGATTGTGCCTGTAGAGAACAGTCCTGTTGTCTATAGAATCAAAAGTTCAACTGACAGTTCGGAGAGGTTTCTTCTATCCAATCGTCGCAAGACAGGTTTTGACGAGAATTTGCCTGAAAGCGGTCTTTTGATTTGGCACATCGATACGGAAAAGACATCGCACTGGCCCGGGTCCAACAACATCAACAATGACGAACCCCACTATGGCGTCGGCCTGGAACAGGCTGATGGACGCTTCGATCTTGAGAACGGCAGCAACCGCGGTGACAAGGGCGATCCGTATCCCGGTATGATAGGAAATCACATCTACGACAATGAATCAATGCCCAACTCTCGGAGCTACTATTCCGAACCGTCGTATGTTGCGGTCTACGATATTGCCGAAGAGGGAGATCTCATAAAAGCTAAAGTCTGGGTACCGAACAGTGAAGTCCCTTATCTCACTCTGGAATCGTACAGTTTTCAGATTATTTCGGGCGACGATGATGGACTGATCAATCCGGGAGAGACGGCGGCCCTGCGCGTGGTGCTGGCCAATTCAGAGAATGCAGGTGTGGCTGCCGGTGTATCCGTTGAAGCGTCGGCCGATGACCCCACTCTGTCAATTATATCCGGCGTAGCGAATTTCCCTGACATCAATCCCGGTGTGACAGGGGTAAACATAACCGAAAAAATTGAATTTGTCATCGCCGCCGGTATTACGCCGCGCACCATACCGCTGCATTTACAAGTTTCCTCGGGAGAGGGAGCAACTCTTTTTGAATTTCAGCAGACAGTTGACGTAGAGGTTGTTCTTGATCAGGAAGGTTTCCCTTTTGTAGAGTCCGGGGCGGTCATGGTTGCGCCGGCCATCGCCGATATCGACCTGGACGGAGATCCTGAGATAGTGGCTGCATCTGACGACTTTGACCTCTACGTGATTGGTTCCAACGGCGAACTGAAGTGGACTTTCGCAACGGGGAACAAGATTCGGTCAACGCCTGCCATCGGGGACCTGGAAGGTGACGGCACTGTGGAGATCGTTTTTGGTTCTGTGGACAAGAATCTTTACGTTCTTGATGATTCAGGCAAGGTCAAATCGCAGTACGAGGCCGAAGGTTTTATCAGGTCCACAGTTGTACTCAAGGATATGGACAGTGATGGTGATCTTGAGATTATTTTCGGTGATCTTGCCAGGAAGCTGTATGTGATCAATCACGATGCAACTGACTACGGTTCATTTCCTGTAGATATGGGCGAGTCGCTCATGACGTCGCCGGCCGTGGGTGATCTCGATGGCGACGATGCAAGTGAGATTGTGGTGGGGACGTGGCAAAAGAACGTCTATGCTCTGAAAAGTGACGGCTCGGTTGTTGCTGGGTTTCCCTACGCTACCGGCGGCAAGATCGATACCGATCCGGCACTGGCTGATTTGGACGGCGACGGCAAGCCTGAAATCATCGTCGGCTCGGCTGACGATAAAGTGCACGTGATTCAGTGGGACGGGAGCGCTCGCTTCGTATACGCAACGGGGGCTGACGTCCTCGGGTCTCCGGTGGCAGATGATCTCGACGGCGACGGCTCGCTTGAAATCTTCTTCGGTAGCAACGATCAGCTGTTCTACGGCATTGACAGCGATGGCAACGATCTTCCGGGCTGGCCGCAGCAGGTAGAAAGCAACGTCCAGACGGCGCCCGTCTTCTTCGATTTTGACAATGACGGTGTCGCCGAAATCGTCAGCGCCGAAAGGGGTGGTCTGTTGTCTGTCTTTAGTCTGAGCGGAGAACGCCTGCCAAATTTTCCCGTGGAAATCTCGTCGCCGGTGCAAGGCTCCTTCACTGTGGCAAATGTGGACGGAGATGGCGACGCAGAGATCGCCGTGGGAACAGGGAGAGGTATTGAACTGATCGATATCAAGAGTTCCTCCGGCATAGGATATTACTGGAGTAGCTACAGGGGCGGTCCGCACCGGACGGGATTTCTTGGCGATTCGAAGCTCATAGTCGACGAAAAATTTGTTATATTGCCGGCGTCGTTCCAGCTCTATCAGAACTATCCCAATCCTTTCAATCCCACGACTGCCATCCGATACGATCTGCCGCAGCAAGCGGATGTGGAGCTGACGATCTATAATGTACTGGGCCGTCAGGTGGCAGTAGCAGTTAACGGTTGGCGGGAGCAGGGTCGGCACGAAGTGATGTGGGACGGGACGGATAATTTCGGTAGGTCTGTAAGTGCCGGAGTTTACCTTTATCAGATCCGGGCGGGTGATTTCAGCCGCACGCGCAAAATGCTGCTGCTGAAATGACCTCCAGAACGATCGCTGCTTCCAGCACACGCTGATTGGATTCTTCACCCGAAACTTCGGGATTGATCCCCGCCAGCCGGGATCTTCGACATTTTACTCCTTTCTATATGCTGTTTTCGTTCTGTAAAGTGCCATGGTGATGAAGATTTTTTTTCACACCACCGGTCTAAAATCGGAGTAAATTAGAAAGTAGTTGATTAACAAACCTTGCACCGGAAAAAATAGTATCTGATCGAACTTTAGTCCAATCAAGGGGTGATACATGAAATCCACTCACGCAGTTTTCATCTTTATGCTATCATGGGTCTTTTGCCAGGAGACAGGCGAACGGATCACTTTTACCAGCGCCAACCCATTTTCATTTTTTGATATAATCACAGATTTGCCAGACCAGGAATCCCAGGAGGTTTACGGGATTTTGCGTTTTCCCCAGGGTGTGGAGCATCAAGATCTACCTTTGGTTCTTGGTGTTGCGGGGAGCCTGGGATGGAGTGAGCACCATTACGAATATATGTCCATGTACCGGGAGATGGGCATGGCTACCTTTGAACTTAAAAGTTTTGCCAGTCGCGGCGTCACATCCACCGTAGGGGAGCAGATATCCGTTACCACGGCCATGATGATTCTGGATGCCTACCGGGCTCTGGCGGTCCTGGCGGACGATCCTCGAATTGATAGCGGTCGTGTGGCCATCACAGGCTGGAGTTTAGGCGGTGGTGTTACACTGTTTTCCGCATGGCAACCGTTGAAACGTTCCATTACGGATGAGAACGGTTTTGCGGCCCATCTGGCTTTTTATCCGCCCTGTTTTGTCGTGCCGGAATTGTTGGATTTTACAGATGATCCGATCCATATTCTTATCGGTGAGCTGGATGACTGGACGCCGGCTGCCGCCTGTGAAGAACTGGTGTCGGTCATGGAGGCGAATGGCGCCCAGGTTGAGTTAACCGTATTTGCAGATTCCCACCACTCCTTCGACCGTGTCGGGCTGCCTGTCATTGATGAGCAAGGTTACTCCTTCACGGACTGCCGCTTTGCCATGCGTCAGGATGGAGCCGTACTAATGAATTTTATGGATATTCCCATGACATCGTCATGGCGACAGAAGATTGGATTAGCTCTCTGCGCAGGACGGGGCCCCACCTATGGAGGTAATCCTGATTCACGGGCAGAAGCGCTTAAAATCGCAAAAAGTTTTATGGCGCGCCATTTACTTGATAACTAAAATTAGTCAGGAATGGAGACAGCGAGAAACAAAAGAGTGAAAATCGTGGAAACTGTTCTGTTATTCATCATCATTATTTCCCTTCCTTATCAATGCTGGTTGAAGACAGTTAGGTGCTACTCTTCCCATGCCGGACAGGTGAGATCTTTGTAGTCACACCAATTGCAGTGGTGACCAGTGGTGGGTGTAAAATTACTGGAGCGGACGCCTTGAGCGACGGCGGCGATGGTCTCCCGTGTGGCCGACAGCTCTTCCGGGGTGAAGCTGTGATCCCTTGCCGGCTGCTCTTCATCCCGCAGGTAATACAGAGTCGATGAGCCGGGGGGACCGAGAAGTTCATCTTCTTCGCACTCTTCCAGATAGAGGCTGTAGATGGCCAGTTGAGTACTCTTCTTGGCTGGTGTGACCGTTTTACTCGTCTTATAGTCTACCACTCTGACGCTGCCGGCAGTGCGGTCAATCCTGTCAATCATTCCCTGAATGCGAACGTCATCGAGGTCAAATATGAACTTCAATTCCCGCGCCACAACATCCGGTGTAGCATCGCCGATGTCATTTACGTAACGCACGAGCATCTCCACCGCTTGCTCTTTCAGTTTTTCTTCTCTCTCCTCGTACTGGAATTCTCCTTCGCGCCATTCTTCGTCTAGCAGTTGAAGCATTCTTTCTTCAGATAGCGGTTTGCCGGGGGCGTGAAAACGTTCCAGTACCCTGTGGACGATGCTGCCGAAAGTGAGCTGGGGCCGGCTACCGGATTCTGGAATTCTGTCCATTTGCTTGAGTCGGTACTTCAGTGAGCACTGCAGGTAGGTCTCGATCGCGCTGGCAGAGAGGCTGATCCGCTCTTTCGCTTGCGGTGTAAACTCTTCCAGCAGCTCCTTCTTCAGTTCATGCTGCCACGGTTCATCAGACCATTCAATAGTCTCGCCGCTGTCTGTTCTATGGATGATACCCAGCGCCTTTACCAGATTGCCTGCGTTGACAAAATCGTCCCGCGCCACGGCCCGTTGCAGCCGCTCCTGATACTTGCGGCGCAGCGGTGAGACGTGTGACTGTTCTTCGGCTGTCTCTTTTTGCATCTGAATCTCCTTGACTATCGATTTGTCCAATGATTTAATAAATGGTGACGTCGCCTTTTCAGGAGCCAGAAGGTAGAGCCGCTCCTGCGCCCGGGTAATAGCGACATACAAAAGACGTCTTTCCTCCTGAAGATGATGATCTTTTGCTGTCAAACCGGTGTGATCTACATAATGCAGCCAGGCGTCCGGCGGACGCCTGATGAACGGTTCGGTCTGGTATGAAAGGGGGAAGCTTTGAGAACGGTTGAAGGGGACGAAGACAACAGGGAACTCTGCGCCCTTCGCACCGTGGATAGTCTGCACAGTAACTGCGTTGACACTGCTGTTAGCTACTGGTTGCTCGGCGGCCCAGTTTCCGTCGGTGAGCATGGTCTCCAGGTATAGGTTGAACCCGCGTAGTCCCCGTTCATTCGGTCTGCCGCTGCTAAAGTCCTGAGCACGGCGCATCAGGCTGCTCACATTCAGAAGAGCCACCTGATCATCGTACTCGTGTCGTTTCACCAGCGGCAGCATAAGTTTCGCCTGTTTGCATATCTCCCACACCATTTCCCCGGCACTCTTCTTCACAGCCAGCCTCTCCAGAGTATCAATTTTCTGCAGGATCTTTTCAGCCTCCACCGGCAACTTTCCATTAATAGAATTGATGAGTTGTCTCCGCGGTGACCTGTCCCGCGGATCGAAACGGCTAAAGAGGTCAAACGCGGTCTCTTGATCCGTCTCTTCCCTGATCAGGCGATAGAGAGCCACCTCCTGCAGGTTTCCGCCCCCTGCAACCTGACACCACGCGACCAAAGTTTTGATCACGGGAATCTCGAAGAAGCGCTGGAACTGTGATATTACGGGGATGCCGTCACCGGAGAGTACAGATGCCACACTCTTTGCCTGGTTCCGGGTGCGGCACAGAACAGCCATCTGTGAATAGTCGTGCCCCTCTTCTGTCAGGTCTTTGATCTCATGTGAAATGATACCGGCGTGTTCTCTGTTTTCGGCCCAGATGAGACGAGGAAGGGGTCCCCGGCGGTCTCCTTCTGCCTTCAGCCATTTTACCTGTCGGTCTTTGTTATGCTGGATAATATTGTTGGCTATATCGAGGATCTCTTGGTGTGAGCGGAAGTTTATCTCCAGCGGTGTGGAGAGGAATTTGTGGTGATCGCCGTAGGTATCTTTAAATGCCTTGATGTTGTAGGCACTGGCGCCACGGAAGCTGTAAATAACCTGATCGTCATCGCCGACCACGGTCACACTCTGTTGCTCACTGGCCAGCAGGCGGACGATCTCGTTTAGAGCGTAGTTGTTGTCCTGAAATTCGTCAACCACAATGTGCCGGAACTGTTCCTGCGCCGCGGCCAGCGCGACCTGATCCTCTGCCAGAATCTGATGTGCCTTCAAGATCATATCACCGTAGTCCACCACGTTGATCTCAGACTTCATTCGCTGGTAGAGTTCGTAGACGCGCCGCAGATCTTCAATTTGGTCCATGATCTCAAGTTCTGTGGTTTTCTGGTCAGGATCGGGGCTATCAGACGGGACTATCAGTTCGTCCCGGCAGCGGTTGAAAAAAGGGAGGAAACTGTTCACCACCGCTTTCTCCGGGTTCAGTGCAAATTCAGTGGAATAAAAGGGGCCGAGACTGTCAAAATCTTCCAGCAGCAGATAGACAGCCTCACTTTCATCCAGCAGTCTCGGTTGAGGGATGATACCGCTGAATTCCTTCACCAGCTGGTAACAGACGGCGTGGAAGGTACCGATGGTCATTTTTTGTGCCGCCGATCCGATGAGTTGTCGCGTTCTGCTCCTCAATTCAGCAGCGGCCCTCTCCGTGTATGTGATGACCAGCAGATGGGATGAATTGACCTTCTTCTTTTCAATCAGATAGACGATCCGTTCTATGAGGGTAAAGGTTTTGCCCGTGCCGGCGCCGGCCAGGATCATGAGAGGGGCAGGCTGATGTTCGATTGCTTTTCGCTGCTGGGGAGTGGGTAGCTTGTCCACGGCGAAAGTTACTCCAACTGTAGCTGAGATGGAATGTCATTCCTCAACTTGGGTCAGGTCTCATCACGAATTTGAGGTAGTCTCACCAGGATGATTTACAACCATCCGGAAAGAGGAATCTTTCAGCCATTCCTAAATCGATTTGAAATCTTAGCGGATTCTTTTAACCTTTTTAGTACTCATGCGTCAAAAGAGGGAAAATGCTGCATGACAGACCAAGAGCTGATACAACAATTTCAAACCGGAGAAGAATATGCGTTCGATGAGCTGGTCAAGAGACATTATCAGACGACTTATCAGTTCTTTTCTCGCATGCTTAAGGATCCTATGGAGGCAGACGATCTCTGTCAGGAGACTTACATCCGTGTCTACAAAGGTCTCAACGGTTTTCGTATGCAGTCCGAATTTACCACATGGCTTTACCGCATATCTGCCAATGTTGCCAACAACTATTTCCGCAAACGGCGCGTCCGTAATATTTTTACCTCGGGAGAGCACATTGAAGAAGTCTCGGCTGACCCGGCGCAGGAGGATCGTAAACTTGATGAATGCACGTGGCACGCAATTCGCAATTTACCGAAGAAACAGAGAATGGTGCTGATGTTAAGAATTTTCCAGGAACTGCCATTTAAAGAAGTCGCCGCCATCATGGATATCTCAGAAAATAGTGCTAAGGTAAATTATCATTATGCCATCAATAATCTCAAGAAGCGGCTGGGAGAACAATCATGACATTGCTGGAAGAACGGTTGCAGGATTTAGCCGGGGCGCGGGTGGACGTTCCTGAGGCTGGCGACTTTATCACCCGGCTGCACAGTGAACTTGATCGGCGCAAGGCAAGGAAACAGTCATTCCTTAATGCGGCCGCCAGCTTTGGTGCGGTCTTGCTCGTTTTTATCGGGGTCATGCGGGATCCCGGGGTGGGCAATGAGGATTACTATCCGATATTCACAGAGTATCAGGCTTTGCTGAGCGAGGACGAGACCGCTGACGCCGCCGATATCTTTACAGATGAAACCTTTGTGTTTGAAGCCCTCGATTATCTTGTGGAAGGGGAGAATTTTATCGGCAACGGCTGGGATCTTTTGCAAGATTTAGATGATCTTGGTTTAGTTGATTTACTAACAATACAGAATAAGGAGAAACCGTCATGATAAAGCAGTCAGTCCTTTTAGCCTTTCTCATAGGAGTTGCGTCTGCTCAATCGCCGTGGCCGCATACTCCTGAAGCTCCTCCTGGTGGTGCTGTTCCGGAACCGCAGCGCGAGCGGCTGGAAATGATGAAAATGTGGCATCTTACGGAAGAACTTGATTTAAGCGAGGATCAGGCCAGCAAGTTTTTTCCCCGCTACAATGTCCTGGAAAATGAACTCATGGATATTGGAAAACAGCAGAGGGAGCTCTTAGTGGATTTGAAGAAGAAAAAGACTGAAAATAGAGAAATAACCCCGAGCAAACTGGATCAGATCACCAAGAAAATGTCTGAACTGGAACAACAAAAGATACAGAAGAAGCAGCAGTTTTTTGAAAATCTGGACGATATCCTTACGCCTGATCAGAGGGCCAGCTATTTTGGATTTGAACTCCGCTTCCGTAAGGAGCTGCGTGAGGGCATCCGTAACCGGCGTGGCCCCGAGGAAATGAAAAAGCGCGGGAAAATGGGCCGCATGAAGAAGGGTAAAAGGTGACTGTAGTCCTGATTATCTTTGATTATCTGAATGTCTGATTCCTTAAACAAGGCTATCGCTCAGGCGCTCTGTCTATACGATCGCAAGATAGGAGAGGGTGATCTCACCATGGAGACACTCTTGTCTTACCCTCCTCATGTGGTTGTGAATATCAGGAATACCAAACCCGTGCCGGCGTGCATCTTGCCTCTCTTTGAACAAGTGGTGAAATACGGTGATCCATCACTGCAGTTTGAAACAGACGCTGCCACTGAAACGGTGATTCCGCGGGGTGATATCACCATTCACCTGGAGGGGAACGGCAGCGCGATCCTGACGGGCTGGCAGGTGGCAAGGCCACTCGTATCGCTGATGGCAAGAGTATTTGCCAAAGTCCGTGCAGCGGTTGAGACGGTTGAACCTTACGGGATAAAAGTTGGTCACAATCTAGATTTACCCACAGGGTACGGAAAGATCATCGCCCACGCCGTAGAAGAGGCGGGCGGAATGACGCTGGACACCGGACTCAACGAGCGGGTCTATATTACATCGGATCATCTGAAAAGTGTGGGATCTCTGAATAAAGCCGTAGCGAAAGTTATCGGCGAAGTGGGCGACCAGCGGTCACTGATCAAGATTGTGGTGGAAGTCCGCTCGGCGGACGAACTAGCGCAACTGACGGATAAAAAGGTTGACTGGGTCTACTGTCGCGGCTTTAGTGCTGATGAAATCAAAGAAGGAGGCAAACTGACCAAAGGGTGGGTCAGGATGATGGTGGATGATTCGATTGGTGTTAAAGAGGTTGTCGCTCTCAAAGACGCGGGTGTGAAGTGTTATGCCGTCGGCGTTAATGAACTGTTTGCGGTTGAAGACTTCTTTACGGTGGAGTTTGAAAGAGAACAGGTAGAATTGAAGCAAGAAAACAGTGTAGCAGTTTAACTTTTTACCATTCTAAGATGTTTAAAATGGTCAAATGAAAAACGTGACTAAATCCATTACAACAGACGATCTGGCCTTTTCGGCCTATCTGCGGATGAAAGAATTTCCACTCATCACATCAAATCAGAATAACGGCAAGAGCACTTTCACGTTTGAAATCAGGGAGTGTGATACCGAAGCGCTGAAAGTGGAGTTCGTTAATAGTCGCTTTTTGAGCTACTATAACGAATTGAGAAACTTAAAGAAACTGCTATAACTATCAGGAGGTAACAGAGATGAGAACAGTTTTTCGAACAGCCGGTTTAGTGACAATTATGCTGGCTATGATATTGGGCACTGGCGTGATTGCACAGGGTCAAGGTCCTGGGCATGGATCCGGACACGGTCCCGGTATGACAAACGGACACGGCCCAGGTCACGGCATTTTACGGCAGCTGACCGAAGAGCAGAGAGACGCCATTCGACAGATGGTAGATCAGATGCGAGACGACGGTGCAACAAGGGAAGAGATACACGATGCTGTGGTGGCGCAGCTGGGGGCGTGGGGCTACGAAGTTCCCGACGATTTCGGGAAACGCCGTCCCTTTGCCAGGATCATGCGCCATCTGACTGAGGAACAGCGGACGGCCATCAAGGCGTTGGTTGAACAGATGAAGGGCGACGGCGCCTCGAGAGAAGAGATTCGCGACGCAGTCATGGCTCAGTTGGAAGAGTGGGGCATCGAACTGCCGGGCAACGGAGCTATCAGTGAGAGAGAAAGGCTCCGGGCGAAGAATCATCCCAATCCTTTCAATCCTGAGACGAGCATTACTTACACGCTCACAGCACCGGCAACCGTCGACGTGCGAATATATAATATGGAAGGTCAACTGGTTCAGTCTTATCGGATGGGATACCAGAACGAAGGTACCCACTCTCTGAGATGGGACGGCGTCATGAATGACGGTCAGGCAGCACCTTCCGGCGTCTATATTTATCGGATCACGGCTGGTGATCAGTCATATTCCGCTCGAATGTTGCTGATGAAGTGAAAA
>CEPV01019036.1_pt1 | contig 17646 bp, 18 predicted proteins | sample 530451 | NCBI WGS metagenome assembly CEPV01 (sample SAMEA2620097, study PRJEB7988) | marine metagenome | isolation source: saline water (ENVO:00002010), including | reverse complement strand
AAAAATGTTTTCAAAGTGCAGCTTGGGTAAGTTTTATCTGAGAGCTATAAAGGTTTATCTATCACTCTCATCACAGTGCTCACCCCAACCCTCAGTTCGGTTGCAATTCTTCTTATGCCTTTACCGGTTGATCTGAGTTCTCTGATTTTGCTTTCGACTACATAAGGCACTCTGGGTCTACCCAGCCGCTGGCCACGGTTTTTTGCCTCTTTCAAACCTGCTTTGACTCTTTCCTGAATCATGCTCCTTTCAAATCCAGCGAAAACATCAAGCATTTGAAACAGCATTTTTCCTGCGGGTGTGGTGGTATCCACACCCTGCTTGTTGATGAACAAGTCAATATTTTTGGAATGGAGTTGATCGAGGAAACTTATGAGTTGTCGAAGTGATCGACCTAAACGGTCCACGTTCCAGACCATAATCAGATCAAAATCCCCCCGTTTTACGCCATTGAACATTTCATCGAAGCTAGGTCCTTGACCTCTACCTTTGGAGGGGTTGATATTCTGGTCCACGAATTCCCGGGCTATCTGCCAGCCTTTTTGGTCCGCGATTTTTCTAAGTTCATGTAGCTGGTTTTCTGTGGTCTGGCCATCTGCGCCCAATTTCGCGTACAAAGCGACCCTTTCTCTTTTCTTGCTAATATTTCCCGCTGCAAACCTAATCTTTTCTTCCATTGTTTTTCCTCCAAAGCGTGCTGACTGAATCAGCGTTGATAAATAGTGTTCTAAAACTAAGTATTATTAGAACATCAAAATCCAATATGTACCATAATTAATTAATATTCGAACACTAATTAAAGCTATTAAAATGGGTTATTTGACTGTTTTAGGATTAAAACTGGAGGGCTGTTCTAATAATATATAATTTTAGAACATCTCGGGCGAAAAGTAACTAGGGATAAGTTTTTGGGAGAGATCAAAAAACTCAGGAGCAATATAATTTAAAATACTTCAACTTTTGCCTACTTACTGGACCCCTGGTGGGTAAAGAAAAGTACCAAAATACTCGTCAGGTTCCGCAGAAGGTTTGGTGGGGGATGTTGGTTGCCGGAGTGGGTTCGGCATAGGCTTCGTTTCCCTCAACTTCTTCGAAGGGACGGGTCAGAATGATCAGCAGTTTTGAGAAGGCCGTCATATCTGCTTGGTCGGTTGCGGCTGCAAGGGCTTCCTCAACTTTATGGTTCCGTGGGATATAGATTGGGTCGACCCTGTCCATTGCTTGGGCCGTTTCCTCTGTTGCAACGCCCTCCTGCTCCAGGCGTTTTCGCCAACGCGGTTCCCAACCCACAAACCACTAAAAGTTCTGGACCGATTAACAAAATTCTGGATTTAATATTTGCATTATTTCAGGAATCAATCTGAATGGGCGAAGTGATTTTTCTTAGAATGACTTCCAGTCGCTGGCTGTCGTAAAGGAGCAAGGCCAAATCGGTCAACCCGTCATCATTAAAATCTTCTCCAATCATGGCTCGCGGGCTGGCACCCACAGGATAATTGAAGTGAGGGAAAATAAATGTTCCGTCCCCTCGCCCTTGCAGGATTGAAATCGAAGCATCCCTGCGGTTGGCTATTGCCAGATCGGGGATACGGTCGCCGGTGAAATCACCGGGAACAATGTATTGAGGCCCCTTCTCAGCGGCGGCATCCTCAGCTGAAGTAAACTCACCTCGACCGTTGTTGAGAAACAGTTTGATCACGTCGTTCATGGTACTGGATGTGAGCAAATCCTTTTTTCCATCATTATTGATATCATACTGAGTGATGAAGGATGACTGTTTTCCTCCTTTAACCGTGACCGGATTTTTTAAGGTTCCGTCTCCGTTGCCATAAAATATACGAATAAAATTGACTCGCACAGCGTTGAACGCGACTGCCAGGTCTATATTTTTATCGTAGTTGAAATCACCGACGGTCATATAAGCAGGTGTACCAGAGGCTTTGTAGATTTCGCCCGGCTTGAAGGTGCCATCACCCACACCCAGTAAGATGACCAGCTTATCGAATCGAAGTGTGACCGCCAGATCAAGTTTTTCATCATTGTTGAAATCACCAGCGGCAACGGCAATGGGAAGGCGTCCTACTTTGACGTTGGATTTTAGCTTAAAGACACCGTCCTTTTGTCCGAGCACGATAGATATTTCACCGTCACCGTAATTGCTGATAGCGATGTCTGGAATTTCATCGCCATCAAAATCACCCACTTCCAGCGCAACCGGTTCGCGACCGGTGTTCATGGTAAAAGGTTGTTTAAAGGTACCGTCACCTGTCGCTTCGAAATAACTCAAGGTATCACTGCCGGAGTTGCATACGAGAATATCGGGAAAACCGTCGAGATTCATATCTCTGGCCTTCAATTCGGCGGGTTTTTTCCCGACGGCATAGTTTGTCGGCAGGGAAAATAAATCGGGGGCAGGTTCGTTCTGGTCACACGCGACCAGCAAAAGAGCCATTATGAATCCCAAAAATATCTTGAGCGAAGAGGCTATTTTGAATTCAGATGAAAGCGTGCGAACAATAGCTGACGAAGGCATGGAACGGTTATACCGTATGCCTGTCATTATGTAAAGTGAAGCTATCTGATTTATGGAGCTTGACACTTGTAAGGCGGATGGTAAAATTTTTCAAATACTTGCAGGTGACTAACCCCCCTGGCGAATGACCTTCAAAAAACAAATACTCAGACTACTTCTTCTCTTTCTCCTACTTGCAATCTTTTCAGGGTGCCAGGTTTTTCGCAATCTGGGTATTTTCCCACCTGATCAACAGGGGGTATATCATACGGTTCAAGAGGGGCATACGCTTTACTCTATTGCCCGGGTTTACGAGATCGACATCAACCGACTAAAGAGCATAAACGGCATCCATGATCTATCAAAACTTCGAGTGGGGACACGGTTGTGGATTCCGGGCGCAAGGCGGGTTCTGGAGGTAGCCTCCAAAAAAAACAAGCAGGTTGCGGGAAAAAAGAAAAGAAGAATTAAAAAAGGTGCACCGGGCAAGACCGTCAAGGCGGTGCAAGGCTTTTTAATCTGGCCGGTTAAAGGACAGCTTACATCAGGATTCGGCAATCGAAATGGACGCCATCACGACGGGATAGATGTGGGTGCCCGCAAAGGAACCCCGGTTGTTGCCGCTGCCGCCGGCAAGGTCATGTTCAGTGGATGGGGGCCGACCGGATACGGACTCATGGTCATCATCAAACATAAGAACAATTTGACGACGGTTTACGCGCATCATTCACACATTCATGTACAAAAGAACCAGAAGGTCAAGCAGGGGCAGAGAATAGCGTCCGTTGGCAGTACAGGCCGTTCGACAGGACCGCACCTCCACTTTGAAGTGAGGAATGACACTCATCCGCAGAACCCATTAAACTATCTGCCAAAGCGATGAGCAAAAAAGGCGGAAGGTTGAATATATTTATAAATTTAGTAATCCGACCATGGGCCGATAAACTATTTACCAAAACAATAAAATGAAAGGCGCAAACATGGAAGCATTGAAATCGATTATTCGCGATGTCCCCGATTTCCCAAAGGAAGGCATCATCTTCAAAGATATTACCCCGATGTTGTCCGATCCGCGTTCGTTCCAGACCGTGATCGATACCCTGAAGGAAAGATACCAAGATAAAAAAATCGACCGGGTGGTGGGGGTTGAGGCGCGTGGATTTATTTTTGCTTCCGCATTAGCTTATGCGTTAGGCGCAGGAACGGTCCTGGTGCGCAAACCGGGCAAGCTTCCGTATAAGACCTATGAGAAAACATATAGTCTGGAGTATGGCGAAGACACCGTAGAAATTCATCAGGATGCGTTTGAAAACGGACAACGCGTTGTCATCATAGACGATGTGCTGGCGACAGGTGGAACCTTGGCCGCTTGTGCCGATCTGGTGCAGAACAACTTTCATGTTGACCTGGTAGAGGTTGCTTTTCTCATCGAACTCGATTTTTTAAAAGGACGCGAGAAACTGGGGGACCTGCCCATCCATTCAATGATGCATTTCTAAAACCTTTCACCTATGAACTATGAGCTAAGAACTGGAGTTTTCAACTTTCCTGATATAAATTTCCTTCGATAAGGCATCGACCAGTTGCCGGGTATCTTCCAGGTAGTCAGGGGAGATGATGAGTTCGATGATGCTTCGTGCGGGATCAACCGTGCGCACGACAGCGAGATTGTCGTATCCTTCAAAAACGCTCACGATGTAAGCGATTTCTTTTTTGTCGACTTCCAGCAACCACTGGATGGAATCTGTGTGAACCATGGTCAGACTTTCGTGGGCCGTTTAAGCATTAACATGACAATGGACACGGCGGCCGGGGTGACGCCAGAAATGCGCGAAGCCTGACCCAGTGTCGTTGGGCGAATTTCTTCAAGTTTCTGCACCACTTCACAGGATAGACCGGATATCCCTTCGTATTCAAAGTCGGCGGGAATTTTGATATTTTCCAATTTGCTTTGTTTGGCGACAACCTGACTTTGTCGCTGGATGAACCCTTCATACTTGATCTGAATTTCCACCTGCTCGCCAACGAGTTGCGATACGTCAGCTCCATTGAACGTTTCTATGAGTAGATCGTAGGTGACTTCCGGACGCTTTAGCAATCCAGCCAGTGTTGTCGGACCTTTCAAGCCCACTCCCAGTTTGGAAACGAGTTCTTTTCCTTCCTGATTGGGCACGACTCTGGTTGTGTTGAGCCGCTTGATTTCTTTTTCCACCGCGCCCTGTTTGGCCAGACAGAGTTCATGAATTTCGTCGGCGACCAGACCGAGTTCATGTCCTTTTCCCATGAGCCGCGTGTCGGCGTTATCCTGCCGGAGTAACAGGCGGTTTTCAGCACGCGATGTGAACATGCGATAGGGTTCCTGCGTTCCCTTGGTCACCAGATCATCGATCATCACACCGATGTAACTTTCCATGCGGCTCAACGTAAACGGTTCGCGGTCGAGTGAACGCAATGCCGCGTTGATTCCCGCTACCAGTCCCTGCCCTGCCGCTTCTTCATAGCCGGAAGTTCCATTGATCTGCCCGGCGTGGAAGAGTCCATTGACCCGCTTCGTTTCCAGCGTCGGTAACAGCTGGGTCGGTGGCACAAAATCATATTCCACCGCGTAGCCCGGAGCGACAATCTCGGCGTTTTCCAAACCGGGAATAGTCCGCACCAGTTGCCATTGCACCTCTTCGGCCAGGCTGGTGGAAATACCGTTGGGATAAACCCAGTCCGTATCGAGACCTTCCGGTTCCAGAAAAATATGATGCGACACCCGGTCGGGAAATTTGATTACCTTGTCTTCGATAGACGGACAGTAGCGTGGCCCCACCCCTTCGATGATTCCGCTGTACAACGGTGACAGGTGCATATTGTTACGGATGACCTCGGCCGTGCGTTCGTTCGTATAGGTGATGTGACAGGGCACCCGCGGTCGATCCAGTTTACCGGTAGAAAATGAAAACGCTTGCGGGTTGCTATCGCCATCCTGCACTTCGCATTGAGAGAAATCGATAGAGCCACGAAGGAGACGTGGCGGAGTTCCCGTTTTTAATCGGCCCAACTCGAATCCCCGATCGAGAAACGACTGCGAAAGTTTTGTCGATGGTTTTTCACCCACGCGACCGGCGGGAGAGCTGTTCATCCCGACATGGATGCGTCCATTCAAAAAAGTTCCCGTGGTGATGACAACAGACCCGGCGAAAAGATCGAGTCCGTTACGAGTGCGCACCCCCTTGGCCGATTCGCTATCAAACAACAATTCATCCGCTTCATCGCAGACCAGATCAAGATTAGACTGCGTTTCCAGCACACGGCGCATTTCATTTTTGTAGAGATGCTTGTCTGCCTGAGCACGAAAACCCTGGACCGCTGGACCTTTGGAAGAGTTGAGAACGCGGAACTGGATTCCTGTTTTGTCGATGCAACGCGCCATCTCGCCACCGAGCGCGTCAATTTCACGAACGATGTGTCCCTTGCCGATGCCGCCGATCGCCGGATTGCAAGGCATCAACGCGATCTTTTCCAGATCGAGCGTGATGAGCGCGGTAGACACACCCATTCGTGCAGAAGCCAGCGCCGCTTCGCATCCCGCGTGTCCACCACCGATAATGATTACGCCATAAGATTTCATAAAACTACTTTGACAAGAAGATAATGGTCCTCTCCCTTTTTGCTCTCTCTCCCCATCGAGGGAGAGGGTTGGGGTGAGGGGGGAATTAAAGCAATCCTTTATTTTACACCAAAGGATAACGCACACAAAACGCAAAGCCAATATCCGCATAAAGAAAATTAGAGATAGAATGCAGTGGAAGGAGGGAGTCAAAGTGTTCCTTCGCCCCTTCTTCGGCCTTCGGTCTCCAGTTTCCGGTCTCCCGCCACTATACCCTTCGCCTCATGATGGGGGTCTTAGACGAGGTACCAGTCCCAGTAAAACGGCCTCCGGCCATTAACAGGGACTAGGCCTTCCCTTCACCGGGGAATTGTGGTAGAGTCCCAAGATTCTAAAAACTATGAGTTCCTACCTGTCTCAAATCATTTGTTTCTATCCCTTTGAACGACTATTTAAGGCATGAATAATAAGATGAACCCGGAACAGCGTATTGTTATTACCGGTGTTGGGCTGACTTCCCCAAACGGCAACAACCTCAAAGAGTTTCGTGAGAGTCTGCTGACGGGTAAGTCGGGAGTGCAAAAGTTTGAGACTCGCTTTATGGGCGAGGTGCTGGCGGGTGTCTGTGATTTCGATGCCTCGAAGTATCAGAAAAAAAAAGAATTGCGCCGGGGTACCCGGGTCGGGTCGGTTGCGATCTACTGTTGTCGCGAAGCTTTTGCCGATGCGGGGATCGATCTGGAAGCTATTGACCGCTCGCGTGTCGGTGTTTACCTGGGCGTGACCGAGCATGGGAATGTCGAGACGGAAAACGAAGTTCATAATATCAGCAAGTACGATTACGACACCAAGTACTGGTCGCACCACCACAACCCGCGGACGGTAGCGAATAATCCGGCAGGTGAAGTCACGCTCAACATGAAGATCACCGGTCCGCATTACACCATCGGCGCGGCTTGCGCGGCGGGTAATATGGGGGTTATCCAGGGCGTGCAGATGTTGCGTCTGGGCGAGGCGGATCTGGCACTGGCGGGTGGAGTGTCAGAGAGCATACGCACCTTTGGTATCTTCGCCAGTTTCAAAAGCGAGGGTGCGCTGGCTGAGCACGAAGACCCGACCAAAGCGAGTCGTCCATTTGACAAACAGCGCAATGGTATCGTCTGTTCAGAAGGAGGCTGTGTCTACACTCTGGAACGACTTGATGACGCTGAGAAACGCGGGGCGAAAATTTATGGTGAAATCGTTGGTTACGCGATCAATTCAGATGCCTTTGATTTCATCCTTCCGGAACCGGGGAGGCAGGCCGAGTGCATGCGTCTGGCGTTGAATCAGGCCGGACTCAAAGCGGGTGATATCAATATTTTAAATGCGCATGCCACGGCAACGCAGTTGGGCGACATTCAGGAATGCAAAGCCCTGAGGGATGTTTTTGGCGGCGAGAAGGCGGTTTGGATCAACAACACCAAGAGTTTTATCGGACACACCATGGGCGCGGCGGGGACACTGGAGCTTTCCGGTAATTTGCCCGCTTTCGAGGACGGGCTGGTCCATCCGACCCTCAATCTGGATGAACTGGACCCAGAATGCCACCTGGATAACATCGTTTCCGGTGCGCCGAAGCAGTTGGATCGCGTAGACTACATAATGAATAACTCGTTTGGCATGTTCGGGATTAACTCGGTATTAATTGTCAAACGATATGAAAATTAATGTTGATATTTATTGCTGAATTCAATAGAATTCGTGGTTTAGGAGACCTTTGAATGACTAGAGACGAAGTAAGACAGGCAGTTGTGAACATTCTCGCAGATATTGCTCCCGATGAGGACGTGAGTTCCATTAAAGATGATGTGACCTTGCGCGAGCAGATGGATCTGGATTCGATGGATTTTCTCGATATTGTTATGGAACTGCGCAAGCGGTTTAATGTTGAAGTTCCAGAGAGCGACTACCAGCAACTGGTGAGCATGGCCAGTTGCATCCAATACCTCCAGCCTCTATTGAAAGACCGCCAACTAGCCAGCTAGAACTAGCCAGCCAGATCAGGCGAGCCAGACTTCCCCCCTTCTTACTGTACTCAGATCTTTTTCCGCATTTGTTTTAACTATTCATTGATCGGTCATGTTTCTATAGTATGAGTGACCGTTTGATGGGTGGACGAAACCTGTCAATTCTAACAAGCTATTCGTAAAACAAATCGAATGAAATACGACGTTATCATTATAGGGTCCGGATTATCTGGGCTGGCGGCGGGTATAAGGCTGGCCATGTTCAACAAGAAGGTTCTCATCGTGGAGAAACACACGGTGGTGGGCGGACTCAACTCTTTCTACACGCGCAAGCACCGCATGATCGATGTCGGGTTGCACGCGATGACCAACTACGCTCCCAAGGGCGCACGCAACACTCCGCTCGGAAAATTATTAAAACAGCTTCGATTCAGCCATGACGACTTCCGTCTCCACGAGCAGGAAATGTCGGAGATACGGTTTCCGGACAAGTGTTTGCGATTCACCAACGATTTCGAATTATTAAAACAGGAAGTCCGCGAACAGTTTCCCGATGAGATCGACGGATTCATGAGGCTGGTCGCCAGGATGGAATCCTTCGACGAATTGTCGCTGGCGACCAGCGAATGGACTTCTGCCCGCGATATTCTGGCGGGTTATATTTCCGATCCGGTTCTCATCGACATGTTGTTTTGTCCGCTCATGTATTACGGCAACGCATCGGAGCGGGATATGGATTTCTATCAGTTCGTGATCATGTTCAAGAGCATTTTCATGGAAGGCTTCGCCAAGCCGGTAGGGGGAATGCACTATATCCTCAACCTCATGGTCGACAGGTATAAAAGTCTTGGCGGTGAATTGCGAATGGGTGCGGAAGTTCAGTCCATCAACTCCGCGAAGGGAGTGTTCGAGTCGCTGACTCTTGCAGATGGCGGGCAACTAAAGGCAGACGCGGTGATTTCCTCCATGGGCCGTATTGAAACTTTTAAACGTTGTGAACCTGCTCTGGCGAAGGAGGTTTCTTCCGAAAGTTCGGCGGGTCAAGTGTCGTTTATGGAATCCCTGTTCGCACTGGACCAGGAGCCAAAGGACCTTGGGTATGACCGGAGCATAGTATTTTTCTGCACCGGGGATCGATTTCGCTATGAGGTGCCGAAAGACCTGATAGACATTTCCAGCGGAGTGTTGTGTTGTCCCAATAACTTCAAATATCCGGAACCTCTCACAGAAGGGATGATCCGGCTGACGAACCTGGCAAGTTTCGGGTTATGGGACGCTCTGCCGCGCCGGGATTATATAGATGCGAAAAAAGAATGGCGGACCCGGGCGCTGGAGAACCTGTTCACATTTTTCCCCGATTTTCGCGATTCTGTGGTATTTTTGGACTCGTTTACGCCCAAGACCATCCTCAAGTATACGGGCCATCTCAACGGGGCCGTTTACGGGTCGCCCGTGAAGGCGAAGGATGGCACCACCCCGATCCGTAACTTGTTCATCTGTGGGACAGATCAGGGGTTTTTGGGTATCGTGGGAGCCACCTTGAGCGGTATTTCAATGGCCAACCTGCATATTTTGCAAAAAAAAGTCGCACCAGACGCATAAACCCCGTAAAATTATTACTATGGAACGCAACTGGCTTAAAGGAGCAAAGTCTGCTTACGATGTGGTCGTTATCGGAAGCGGCCTTGCCGGAATGACAGCCGCAAACCTGTTGTCCAAACTGGGGCACTCGGTTCTTCTTGCGGAACACCACTACAACATGGGGGGTCTGGCCACCTGGTTCAAGCGCAAAGGTGGACATATTCTGGATATATCTCTTCATGGTTTTCCTTCTGGAATGATTAAAACCTTCCGCAAATACTGGACCAAGGAAATGGCCGACTCGGTCGTCCGTCTGGAAAGTGTCCGATTCGACAACCCGCAGTTTCAGTTCTCCACCACCTTCGACAAAACAGATTTCACTAATATTCTGCGCGAACGTTTCGGGATCGTCAAAGAAGTCATCGACGAGTTCTTTGACACGGCCCGCAATATGAATTTTTATGATGAATTAAAAATGACCACCGGGGAACTGTTCGAGAAATTTTTTCCCGGCAGGAAAGATGTGTGGCGGTTTCTCATGGAACCGATAACCTACGCCAACGGTTCCACGCTGGACGACCCGGCATTGAGCTATGGCATCGTGTTTTCAAATTTCATGGACAAGGGCGTGTTCACCTATCAGGGCGGAACAGACCAGCTCATCATGAAAATGAAAAAAGAGCTACAGAAAAACGGCGTAGATATTCGCACTCACTGTCTGGTTGAAAAGGTTCACGTTGAAGGAAACAACGTTAAGGGAGTGAAAATTAACGGACAGGATATCGTATGCCAGGCCGTACTTTCCAATTCGAACATCCTGAACACCGTTCACAAACTGGTCGGCGATGAAAAGTTCAGTCCCGAATTTATCAAGGAAGTCAAAAAGGTGCGGCTCAACAATTCAAGTTGCCAGGTTTATATCGGGATCCGAAAAGGCGAAAAGATCGACAATGTGGGAGACCTCCTGTTCACTTCCGTAGCCGATGAATACGACACAGAAAAAATTCTCGCTAAGAAAGTCACCAGCCGGACGTTTTCATTTTATTATCCTGAGATTCGACCGGGGTCTGGCCGTTACTCAATTGTATCGTCCACCAACGCGCGGTATGAAGACTGGGCGAACCTGAGCGATGAGCAATATGAGATAGAAAAGGAACACCTGATTCAGACCACGTTGGACGCACTGGAAAAATACGTGCCCGACATCCGGAAAAAAGCCGATTACTTTGAAGCGGCGACTCCAAAAACTTTCAAACGATACACCCTGGCACCGGGAGGTACGTCCTTCGGCACCAAGTTTGAGGGCCTGAAAATAAGCCAGGATCTACCCAAGCAGATTGGCGGACTTTTTCATTCCGGGTCGGTGGGTATTATTATGTCCGGTTGGCTCGGCGCGGCGAATTATGGCGTCATAGTCGCTAACGAAGTTGACAAGTTTGTGGGTTCGTTAAAGGACGAACCTCAGCAGATGGTGCATGCGTCTGTTTGATCTATTGTAATATCCCCACCGACAAGAACCGTAATGGAATTTGACTTTAAAGGACAAACAGCGGTTGTGACCGGGGGAACCCGTGGTATAGGACGCGGCATCACAGAAGCCTTCCTCAAAGCCGGCGCAAAAGTTATCGCCACCTACCAGTCCAACGACCAGGCGGCAAAAGAATTTGCCGAATCCAGCAAAGAACATTCCGACCGTCTTGACCTGCGTTCTTTCGATGTCACAGAATACGATGCCGTAGAACATTTTTACCGTTATGTGGAAGAGACTCATGGCGAGTTCCAGATTCTTGTTCACTGTTCAGGCATTCGTCTCGATTCTATTGTCGGTATGATGCGCGAAGATGACTGGCGCAAGGTTATCGACACCAATCTCACCGGCACCTTTAACATGTGCAAGCTTGCGGTGCAGAACCTTATGCGGAAAAGGTACGGACGTATCATTGTCATCACATCGCCCATAGGCCGAATCGGGTTTGCGGGACAATCCAACTATGCGGCGTCCAAAGCGGGGCAGGTGGCTTTAGTGCAATCACTATCCAAAGAGGTTGCATCGAGGAAGATAACAGTCAATTGCGTGTCGCCCGGATTCATCGATACAGACTTTATAGGCGACTTGCCCGAAGAGCAGAAGAAAGCTTATCTCGGCATGGTTCCGTTGAAACGCTTCGGAATGCCTGAGGAAGTGGCGCATCCGGTACTGTTTTTGGCATCCGCCGAGTCCGCCTACATCACCGGCTCTACCCTGGAAGTCACCGGGGGATTGTAGGGGAATGCAAAATTTTCTGGATTATATACCGCATCGGGAGCCGTTTCTTTTTGTTGACCGGGTTATAGCAGTGACCGAAAAAAGTATTCAGACTGAAAAACGGGTAAAGGCTGAAGAACCATTTTTCGCGGGACACTTTCCCGGTCGGCCTATCATGCCGGGTGTCCTCATTTGTGAGGCTGTTTTTCAATCGGGCGCGATTCTTATGGGAAAGCTGGCCGATAGCCAGGCAGACGACGGGCGCATCCCGGTGATTTCGAGAATCACAAATGTTAAGTTGAAACACGCGGTTCAACCGGGCAACCTCATGGAGATGGAAGTGAAACTGAAAGAAGTTGTAGGGCCAGCCCACTATCTGACAGGTAAGGTGAAGGTCGATGGAAAAACTGCGCTCACGGTCGAATTTTCGGCGATGTTGGTGACGGAGACGGCATGAGTTTTCTGAATCTGGAAAATAAAAATTTCCTGATAACAGGTGTCGCTAACAAAAAAAGCGTTGCCTTTCATATCGGGAAAATCCTTCAGGAAGAAGGAGCCAATGTTTTATACAGTGTCCGGTCAGAGGAACGGAAAAAATCGGTCGAAAAACTGGTCGCACCCGCTCCTGTCTATGTATGTGACGTGGAGCACGAAGAAGAAATTAAAAATCTACAAAAAGAAGTGTCAGGAGAAATTGATACGCTTCACGGGCTGGTTCACTCAGTCGCGTTTGCCAATTACGCGGAGGGTCTGAAGCCCTTTCATGAAACATCCAAAAAAGATTTTCTACAATCTGTTGACATCACCTGCTACTCATTAATCCGCTTAACCGATGCGTTCAAGGATCTGTTTGATCCCAAAGCCTCGGTGGTTACCGTCTCCATTTCAACAACCCGGATGGCGGCAGAAAATTATGGCTACATGGCACCCGCCAAAGCCGCACTCGACTCATCCCTGTGTTTTCTCGCAAAATCGTTCAGTGCGTTTTCCAAAGTGCGGTTCAATTCGGTCAATGCGGGACTCCTCAAAACTTCCGCTTCGGCGGGTATCCCCGGTTACATAGATTCCTACCTCCATGCTGAGGAACTGACCTTACGCAAAGAAGCCCTGACAACTCAGGAAGTGGCCAACTGCGCCACGTTTCTTTTGAGCGAATGTTCCAGCGGCATCAACGCACAGGGCATCGTCCTCGATGCCGGTATGTCGGTCAATTATTTCGACAAGGACATCGTGCGGAAATCCCAGAGACCTGAATGATGACAGAGCCGCGAGAGATTTTATCCTTAACCTGATGCGGTTTTGATCCTGTGCCTGTCAGCAGTTAGAATTGTTTTAAGAATCGCAGGTCATTTTCGAAGAAAAGACGGATATCGTTGATTCCGTATTTAAGCATGGCGATTCGTTCGATACCCAGCCCGAACGCGAACCCGGTCCATTTTTCGGAATCGTAATCAACGAACTTGAATACCGCCGGGTCGACCATACCGCATCCCAGAATTTCCAGCCATCCGGTGGAAGAGCAAACGCGGCATCCTTTTCCTGAGCACATGACGCATTCGATGTCCACTTCCGCGCTTGGACAGGTGAAAGGAAAAAAACTGGGTCGGAAACGAAGTCGGGTTTGCTTGCCGAAAACCTCATGCAGAAAAATATCCATGACACCCTTGAGGTCACCGAAAGAAATGTTCTCATCCACCATCAAACCTTCAATCTGATGAAACATGGGAGTGTGTGAGACATCGGAATCGCAACGGAACACCCTCCCCGGCGCTATGATACGAAGAGGAGGCGCCTGTTTTTCCATCACATGAATCTGGACGGGTGAGGTGTGGGTTCGTAGTACCGTTTCATCATCGACATAAAATGTGTCCTGCATGTCTCTTGCCGGATGGTCTTTCGGAATATTAAGCGCTTCGAAGTTATAAAAATCGGTCTCAATTTCAGGTCCCTCTTTGACACTGAACCCCAGGCTGAAAAATATGGATATGATTTCATCCATGACCTGAGTTACAGGATGAAGCGATCCGGAAGATTCTCCCCTGCCAGGTAATGTTGTATCAAAGGCTTCGCCGACCGCTGAAGACTGATCGGATTTTTTTTCCAGGTCCAGTGTTTTTGTTTTAATCAGGGATTCGACATTCTGCTTGAATTCATTGATATGTTTTCCCGCTTGAGGTTTTTCATCGTTGGGCAGGGAACGCATGTCGTTAAGCATCAGGGAGACGCAACCCTTTTTACCAAGAAAATCGGAACGTAATTGCTTGAGTTCTTGCAGAGAGGACACTCCCGCAATACGCGAATCAAAATCATCGCGGTGTTGTTGGAGTTTTTCGATCATATCGAATTGGAAGAGAGGAGAGAATATGAGGAAACCGGCGTACTGCCCCCGGTCTCCTCTACTTTTAAGCCGCCGAACTCAGTTGGGTTCGCGCTGTTTGGGTCAGGACTTTGAATGACTCTGCGTTATGAACCGCAAGATCAGCAAGAACTTTACGATCCAGTTCTATTTTTGCCTTTTTTAAACCATTAATAAACTGACTGTAAGTAAGCCCTTCAGCTCTTACCGCCGCATTGATTCTGGCGATCCACAACCTTCTGAAACTTCTTTTCTTGGCTCTGCGATCCCGATAGGCATAACACAGACCTTTTTCAACAGCTTCCCTGGCTTTACGGAAAGCCTTGCTACGCATACTGCGGTAACCTTTGGCCAATTCGAGTATCTTTTTCCTGCGATTCCTCGATATGGTACCGTTTATTGCTCGTGCCATGACAATCTCCTGTCTTAAATCATTGCTTCAAAGTTTATATTTTTTTCTGCGCTCAACCCGGACTAATAAGGAATCAATACCCTCATCTTGCGAGTGTCTCCGGGAGACATGATCACCGATTGGCGCAGGTTTCTTTTACGTTTGGTAGTTTTACTGGTCAGGATATGGCTCGTAAACGCTTTGTTCCGTTTAATTTTGCCGGTACCTGTCTTACTGAACCGCTTGGCGGCACCTTTGTTTGTTTTCATCTTAGGCATAATTTACTCTTTCGTTCAGTTAAAAATAATTATTTATATTTGATGTCGAATGACTGATCGGTTGTTTGTTCAGGCTTTTTTCTTAAGAGACTTTGGCGCGAAGATCATGCACAGCGTCTTGCCTTCCTGTTTGGATCCCTGTTCAATGACCGCTATATCTTCCACCGCTTCGGTGATTCGCTCAAGAATTCTCTGTCCATTTTCGCGGTGAACAATTTCCCTGCCGCGGAAAAAAATAATGACCTTTGCCTTGTCGCCTCCTTCCAGGAAACGCATGACATGCTTCAGCTTGAAATCATAATCATGCTGATCTGTGTTGGGTCGAAATTTGACTTCCTTGACGTGAATGACCTTCTGGTTCTTCTTGGCTTCATGCGCCCGCTTACTTTGCTTGTACTTGAACTTACCGTAGTCCATGAGTCGGCAAACAGGCGGTTTTGCGTTTGGAGCCACCTCTACCAGATCCATATTCTGCTCCTCGGCCATGGCAATAGCTTCCTGGGTGAGAAAAACACCCATCTGCTCTCCCTCATCGCCGATCAGACTTACTTCCTTCACGCGGATCATGCCATTGATACGTTGTTTCTTATTAATTTAAAAAAACTCCTCTAAATAGATTGGACCGCATCGCCCAGTTGTTTTTCTTTAACCTGGGCATTCATTTCTTCAATAAAGGTATCGATATTGATTGTTCTCGTTTCCTTCGACCGTCTTTTTCGCACAGCCAAAGTTTTGTTTTCGGCTTCTTTTTCCCCGAGAACAATCATGTAGGGAATCTTCTGTAGTTGGGCCTCTCTGATTTTGAACCCAATCTTCTCATTTCGCAAGTCTTTTTCCACGCGAAATCCATTATTTGTCAACTTTTTGGCCACTTCATCGGCATATTCTTGATGCTGATCGGTTATCGGCAGGAGAATGACCTGAACCGGGGCCAGCCACAATGGAAACGCTCCGGCATAATGCTCGACCAGACAACCAAAGAACCTCTCCAGCGACCCCATCAAAGCACGATGAAGCATGATCGGCTGGTGCCTCTGACCATCTTCCTCAATATAGCTGATGTCGAACCGCTCAGGAAGATTAAAATCGACCTGCACCGTCGAAACCTGCCAGAACCGATTGAGGCTGTCTTTTATTTTGATGTCAATTTTGGGTCCGTAAAATACGCCTTCACCGGGATCGACCTCATATTCCAGTTTTGACTTTTCCAAAGCCTGTTTCAGCGCATCGGTGGCTTTTTCCCAACCCTCTTCCGAGCCGACAAATTTATCCGGACGCGTGCTCAAATAAACTTTGTACTCGTTGAATCCGAACGACCGCAGGATAAGCAGGATGAGGTCCAGAACCTTGACGATTTCTTCCTCAATCTGATTCGGGCGACAAAACAGATGCGCATCGTCCTGGGTGAATCCTCTCACCCTCAATAATCCGTGCAAAACTCCCGACCGCTCATAACGATAAACCGTTCCCAGTTCGGCGAACCGCAAAGGCAGGTCGCGATAACTTCGCAGACGGGTCTGGTAAATCTGGATGTGGAACGGACAGTTCATCGGCTTCATGACATATTCTTTACCCTCGATATCCATGGGCGAGAAAATGTTGTCCTTGTAGAAATCCATATGTCCACTGGTTTTCCACATGTCCACCTTGGCCGCGTGCGGAGAATGCACCATCTCGTAACCGTTTTTGAAATGCTCGGTTTTCCAGAAATCTTCCATCAGACAGCGTATTCGCGAACCCTTGGGATGCCACAGGATGAGTCCGGGACCGATATCATCAGAAACCGAAAACAGGTCCAGTTCTTTTCCCAGTCTTCGGTGGTCGCGTTTTTTGGCTTCCTCCAGACGTTTCAGATAGACCCTGAGTTCCTTGTCTGTGTTCCATGCGGTGCCATAAATGCGCTGCAATACCTGGTTGCGTTCGTCGCCGCGCCAGTAAGCCGCCGAGGTATGCAACAGCTTGAACGATTTAATCGCGCTCGTGTTGTCAACATGCGGACCCCGGCATAAGTCTGTGAACTCGCCCTGGGAATAAACTGAAATCGCTTCATCGGATTCAAGCTCGTTGATCACTTCCAACTTGAAAGGTTCGCCCATTTCATCAAACATTTTCAAAGCGTCTTCGCGCGGTAGTTCCTTGCGGACGATGTCCAGATTCTGCGCGGCTATTTCTTTCATACGCTGTTCTATTTTTTCCAGGTCTTCCGGAACAAACGGAGACGTGCGACAGAAATCGTAATAAAACCCATCTTCGATAACCGGGCCTATGGTCACTTGTGTGTCCGGGTACAGTTGTTGTACCGCCTGTGCCATCAAATGCGCGGTGCTGTGCCGGATGGTTTCAAGATCAAATTTTTGTTTGTCGTTTGCCATATAATACAAAGTGTAAAATTTGGATGGTTGCTTACCCAAGGGCAATAGTTTGCCCATCCGATCATAATCAATTTCTGCACTGGGTTAGAACAATAAACCAGGTAGGATTGATCCCAGAAGAAAAATAGGCACGGGCGGTTTCGAACCGCCGACCCCTTGCATGTCAAGCAAGTACTCTACCCCTGAGCTACGCGCCTGGAAACGGTAGCCTATTTTAGGGCTAATGGCCCGTTTGTCAAGTGAAAGATTAATCTCCTGAAACCACAAAAAGCTATGAATTATAACGGATTAAACCAGTATTTCATTG
>CEPV01093782.1_pt1 | contig 17680 bp, 13 predicted proteins | sample 530451 | NCBI WGS metagenome assembly CEPV01 (sample SAMEA2620097, study PRJEB7988) | marine metagenome | isolation source: saline water (ENVO:00002010), including | reverse complement strand
CTGGGTGCCTCCCCAGCAGAGCTGGGGGGTCTCCCGATTTACTAGAAGACGTGCAGCAACTGTCATACACCATGCCACGGCGCGCGGGGCTCGCACGCATCAGTCGCGTGACGTTTCGAATTCGTCCGCGATTTCCCTAACGGCCCGCTCGACCTCGCCGGCAGTAGAAGTCGGCGTCATGGGCTCCCCGAAGGTGATCGTCACCGGGTAGGGAACCTTCTTCGGCCACTTCCAGATGGCCTTACCGTGTTGCCAACTGAAAATGCTGCCCCACACGTCATGGATGCAGGCGGGCACGATGGGGCAGTCGACATCTTCCATGATGGTCTCGAAGCCCGACCTGAACTCGTGTATTTCACCATCCCGGGTCAACGCCCCCTCGGCAAAGATACACACCACGTGTCCCTCGAGCAGCTTCTGCCGGGCAGTAGTGAGGGTACGCACCACCGACTCTTTGCCTTCCGCCGGCGCAATTGGAATCACATCCATGATCCCGAAAAGATTCTTGATGACCGGTACATCGTAGTAATCCTTCAGCATGATATACCTAATCAAGCGCTGTACCGTGGAACTGATCAGGAACGCATCGACGAATGTAACGTGGTTAGGCACGATCAGCGCCGGACCCCTGAAGGGTACATTGCTGTCTCCCCGGACCGTGATATTATAAAACGTATGAGTAATCACCCAGCCACACATACGCAGGAAGTATTCCGGAATCACCGTACAGATATAGATCACTTCAAGTGCAGTCGCGACGCCAATCACTAGGAAAATGGTATTGGCCTGCAGGCTCAACTGAACCGAGAGAACGTAAAAGACGATCGAACCCAGCACCAGGAACAGACCGTTCAGGATTCCAACGGTTGCCAGCACTCTCCCCTTTTCCTGCTCGTCAGCCCGAAACTGCAGATAGGCAAATAGGGGCACGATATAAAGTCCTGCCGATATCCCGGTGAAAATCAACCAAATGGATGTGGCGACGTACGACCCGGTCGAAAAAAAGAGGCCCACGGATCCCGCCGTAATACCGAATCCGCCCAACGGCACCAATCCAATTTCCACCTTCTGGGCAGACATGCGGCTGGCAAGCATGGAACCGGTGCCAATGCCGATGGCCATAAAAGCCGGCAGCACGGAGAGTTCAAAATTGTCGTCGGGGCCAAGGTCGAGCAGCGTGCCACCGTAGATCAGCACGTTGGTGGAGTAGAGCATGCCGATCATCCAGAAATAGCTGTTGGCCAGCCCCGCCAGCCACAGGCCTTTTTGCCCCTGTAGGAACTTCAGGTCCTTGGCGATCCCCACCAAGGGGTTCCACGGGAATTCCATCTTGCTCCCCGCGGCCGGCATCTTGGGAATAAAGAAGACAGATATCGAGCCCGCGATGGCAAAGAATACACAGTAGGTGACCGCCAACATCGCATCGTTTTCATGCAGATCCATCAGCCACCCCGCGGTCGCGATACCCATGATGATGAACACAAAGGTGGTCATCTCAACCCAACCGTTAGCATGGGTGATGGATTCGGGATTGCACATTTCCGGGATGATTCCCTGCTTAGCCGGTGAGAAGAACGCGCTCTGCGTTGCCATCAAGAAAAGTATGAACAGCATGAAGTTGAGATTGCCAATATAGAATGCCAGCACGCCCAGCAGCATGATCAGGATCTCGCAGATCTTGATGACCCGCATCAGATTGTGTTTGGCGAACCTATCGGAAAAATAACCGGACCAGGGACCGAACAGAACGAACGGTATGGTGAAGACAAACGTCGCCTTGGCAAGCGTCTCTGCCGAATCCACCTCAACGAGCACACTGATGACGAACAGCTGCAGCACCGTCCTAAACACATTGTCGTTGAAAGCCCCCAGCGCCTGCGTCGCAATGAACGCTTGAAAGCGGTGTGGCAGTTGAGGGTTCGCCATTGGCAGGTGATTTCTTCAGTGTCTAATGCCAAATATCATACAGGTGTGGCGAGCATCATTGTAGCCGGCTTTCCAGACGCGGGTTGCAGGGCACTGACGGTCGACCACCGGCGAATCCCACGGATGATGATGTCAGCATGGGATTTCTTCTCAGTACACAGTTTTTTTCAGCTGGAGCTTTTGAGTGCATGGGTACTTGGAGCTTGGTCGGGGCTATCCTTTCTCAAGAGTTGGAGTCGCGTACCGGGAGCCATGTTCGCCCCGAACCTGGGTCAGACTGAACTGTCTAAACAGATGGAACCGCTTGCCCATCGGCCGGTAGTCACCCACGCTTGCAGTTGGGTGAGACATGGGATGGGGGTGTTGCTGAAGCGCCTTCGGAGCGCGGTGGCGCCATGGATGGCGGAACCGTGATCCAGGTGCCCTAGGCCATGGATGGCCTAGGGCAAGTAGCGTAAGCAATACCCCCATTCCATGTCTCCGTGACTTACAGGTACCAGCAGCACTGACAAACGGCAAACGTCCTATTCCCCACCAGTGAGAAGAGATCCCCACGGCTACGAGCGAGAATAAACCGTGTTTTTCCCAGATTGTCGAAGTACACTCTTGATGGCCCATTGGCGACCCACCAAGGCCAAGCGGAGATTGAGCGACAGCTGATAATGACGAATTCAAAACACCGGAGCGCCTCGGCAGGTCGGGCACGAATTACTGGTCGCGGACGACAGGTTGAGGAAAAGGCGCGTGATGACATTCGTGTGCTGTTGGACGGGCGACCACGCGATCGCGATTTGCTGATCGAGTATCTGCACCTGGTGCAGGATGGATATGGTTATATCGCTGCTGCGCATCTTGCCGCGCTGGCGGAAGAGATGTCGATTCCCATGGCGGAGGCGTACGAAGTTGCCACGTTCTATGCCCACTTCGATGTCGTAAAAGAAGACCAGGAACCACCGCCTGCATTGACCGTTCGGGTGTGCGACAGCTTGAGCTGTGCGATGCGGGGGTCCGGAGAGTTACAGCGCGCGCTGCAGGAAGGATTGGATCCCGAACGGGTGCGCGTTGTGCGCGCGCCCTGCATGGGGCGGTGTGATTCGGCGCCTGTGGCCGAGGTGGGTCATCGGCATCTCGGGGAGACTAGTACCGACGAGGTTGTCGCCTGGATCGATGGCGACGATTTCTCGCCGCTGTTGCCGCGGTATCCATCTTTGGAGGACTACCGGGACGGCGGCGGCTACCAGTTCTTGCAGTCCTGTCGCAGCGGTGAACATCGGGTCGAGGATATTATCGAGCTGCTCAAGAGTGCCGGTCTGCGTGGGCTGGGCGGCGCGGGATTTCCGGCAGGTCAGAAGTGGGAGATCGTTCGCAGCGAAGACGGGCCGCGTTACCTGGCGGTCAACGGCGATGAAGGTGAGCCCGGCACGTTCAAGGATCGTCACTATCTGGAGCAGAATCCCCACCGTTTTCTCGAAGGGGTGCTATTGGCGGCTTGGGCCATTGAAGCGGAATCCGCTTATATCTACTTGCGGGATGAATACCCCGCATTACGCCATGTGCTGCGTGACGAGATCGATCGTTTAATCAAGGAAGGTCTGGTTGAAGACGGATATATCATTCTGCGCCGCGGCGCCGGTGCTTATATCTGCGGTGAAGAGTCCGCCATGATCGAATCCCTCGAGGGCAAACGGGGCTACCCGCGCGAACGACCGCCATACGTGGCCGAGGTCGGACTGTTTGGTCGCCCGACTCTGGTAAACAACGTGGAAACGCTGTTCTGGGTCCGAGAAATCATCGAAAAGGGGGCCGACTGGTTTGCTGACCAAGGCCGCCATGGCGCGCACGGATTGCGCAGTTATTCGGTATCCGGACGGGTGGCCAAGCCGGGCGTCTATCTGGCGCCGGCAGGCATCACACTGCGGGAGTTGCTCGACGAATATTGCGGAGGCATGCAGGAGGGCCATCGCCTAAAGGGCTATCTGCCCGGCGGAGCATCGGGGGGCATCCTGCCCGCTGCACTCGACGACCTGCCACTCGACTTTGGCACACTTGAGGAGCAAGGCTGCTTCATCGGGTCGGCCGCCATTATGGTATTGTCAGATCGGGATGACATGAATGCTGTCGCGCTGAATGTGATGCGTTTTTTTGCGGACGAGTCCTGTGGTCAGTGCAGCCCATGTCGTATAGGTACCGAAAAACTTGTACAGATCCTGGAACGGCGGGAGTGGGATGCAGAGCTTGTCGGCGATCTGTGCCAAGTGATGCGCGATGCTTCCATCTGCGGGTTGGGCCAGGCTGCATCCAACCCGATCGAGTCCCTGATCCGCCATTTTCCTAACGATATGACAGGAGAGGTACCTGATGGGTAGCTCAACTGAAAGCATAAAGTTCTTTCTCGACGGCCGGGAGATCGAGGCCCTCGTGGGCGAAACGATATGGCAGGCGGCCAAGCGCCATGCAGAAGAGATTCCCTATCTGTGTTACTCACCGGAGCCGGATTACAAAGCGTCGGGCAATTGCCGTGCCTGCATGGTGGAGATCGAAGGCGAGCGGGTGTTGGCCGCGTCCTGCGTGCGCCAGCCAACTGCAGGGATGAAGGTGAAGAGCAGTTCATCTGAAAGGGCACAGAAATCACGCAAGCTCGTCTTTGAATTGCTGGCCGCAGACCAACCACCACGTGACAGCAGCTACGACAAGAACGCACCCTTCTGGCAGTGGGCCGACAAACTGTCCGTCGACCAAACCCGTTTTACTGGATCCGCACGACCGGCGGCGGACTACAGCCACACGGCCATCGCAGTCAATATGGACGCCTGCATCAGTTGCCGGCTGTGCGTTCAAGCCTGCCGCGACATTCAGGTCAACGACGTGATCGGCCTGGGTCAGCGCGGCCACTCCACCAGGGTCGTGTTTGACTTTGACGACCCCATGGGCGCGTCCAGTTGCGTCTCCTGCGGCGAGTGTGTGCAGATCTGCCCCACCGGCGCACTGCAATCCAAATCCATGCTCGACAGCGATGGCGTGGGTGTCTTCGCAACGGGACAGACAGCACACAGCGAAGTGCCGAGCGTTTGCCCCTACTGTGGCGTGGGCTGCCAGATTACCTATCACATCCAGGACGATCAGATCGTCTCTGTCGAGGGGCGCAACGGCCCATCCAGCAGTGGGCGCCTGTGCGTTAAAGGACGCTTTGGCTTTGACTACATCCACCACCCGGACCGTCTCAGCAAACCACTGATTCGACGTGAGGATGTCGCCAAAACCAGCGAAGTGGAATTTGACCCGGCAAACCCCGGCACCCACTTCCGCGAGGCCACCTGGGAGGAAGCACTGGACAGGGCGGCCGAGGGTCTGAATCGCTTGCGCAAGGAACACGGTCCCAGAGCACTGGCGGGGTTCGGCTCGGCAAAGGGCAGCAACGAGGAGGCCTACCTGTTCCAGAAACTGGTACGTGCCGGTTTCGGCTCCAACAACGTCGATCACTGCACCCGTCTGTGTCACGCCTCATCCGTGGCGGCACTGATGGAGGGTATCAGCAGTGGCGCCGTGACGGCACCCTTTATGGAGGCGATGAACGCCGAGGTGATCATCACCATCGGCTGCAACCCTGAATCCAACCATCCGGTGGCGGCCAACCTGTTCAAACAGGCAGTGAGGAGGGGCGTCAAGTTGGTGGTGATGGACCCGCGTGGCCACAGCCTGAAGAAACACGCCACCCATATGTTGCAGTTCAACGCCGGCGCCGATGTCTCTCTGCTCAACGCCATCATGCACGTGATCGTCGAGGAAAAGCTCGTTGATCAGAGCTTTCTGGACAACCGCACCATCGGTTTCGATGCCTTGGCGGAGCATCTTCACGAGTTCAGCCCCGAGCGCATGGCGCCCATCTGTGGAATCGACGCGGCAACCATCACTACCGTTGCAAGGCTGTACGCCAACGCAAAGTCCGCCATGATCTTCTGGGGCATGGGGGTGTCGCAGCACGCCCACGGCACCGACAATGCGCGCTGCCTGATCGCCCTTGCCATGCTGACCGGACACGTGGGCAAACCGGGCAGTGGGCTGCACCCGCTACGTGGACAGAACAACGTTCAGGGGGCATCGGATGCCGGTCTTATCCCGATGTTCTTTCCGGACTACAAGCGAGTCGGCGACGATCAGGCGCGTGAGCACCTGGAAACGCTGTGGAGTGCCGATCTGGATGATCAGCCGGGTCTCACGGTGGTCGAGATTATGGACGCCATTCACCTGGGTGAGATCCGCGGTATGTACATTATGGGTGAGAATCCGGCCATGTCGGACCCGGATATCAACCACGCCCGTAAGGCCCTGGCAAGTCTGGAACATCTGGTGGTCCAGGATCTGTTTTTGACGGAAACCGCTATCTATGCCGATGTGATATTGCCGGCCTCCGCCTGGCCGGAAAAGGACGGCACCGTATCCAGCACCAATCGACAGGTGCAGTTGGGTCGTGCGGCACTGCCGCTCCCTGGCGACGCGCGACAGGATTGGCAGCTGATCCAGGAAATAGCCCGGCGCATGGGACTCGACTGGAATTATCAGCACCCTCGGGATGTGTTTGCCGAAATGCACCAGGCGATGCCGTCCCTCACCAATATCACCTGGGAAAGGCTGCAGCGTGAATCCTCCATCACCTACCCCTGCCCCGCGCCGGATCACCCCGGCAACGCAGTGGTATTCGGTGATCGCTTTCCCTCCGCCACCGGCAAGGCCACACTGGTGCCCGCAGGCATCATCCCTCCCCATGAACTGCCCGATGCCGAGTATCCGCTGGTACTCTCTACGGGGCGCGTGCTGGAGCACTGGCACACGGGGTCCATGACGCGCCGCTCCGCTATACTGAACGATCTCGAACCGGAAGCGATCGTTACCCTCAACGGTTCAGAGTGTCAGCGTCTGGGTATAGTGCCCGGGGAGATGATCGAGGTCGTCGGCCGTCGCGGCACGGCGCGAGTCAAGGTGCGCCTCGATGATGGCGTGGCCGATGGCTGCCTGTTTATGCCGTTCTGCTATGCCGAGGGGGCCGCCAACAAACTGACCAATCCCGCGCTGGACCCGTTTGGCAAAATACCGGAGTTCAAGTTCTGTGCGGTGCGCGTTGAAAAGAGCGAATAGCACAAGACGGCTGGTCGGCTGCTGGCCGGCAGGCGCAATCGTACAAACTTAGGGAGAAGAATATCCATGAAGATGCTAGGTCTTTCATGCAGTCCCCGTGAGGACGGCAATACCACAATCCTGTTGCAGCAAGTGCTCGACGGCGCCGAGGAGGAAGGAGCGGAGACAGAGCTCTTCAGCGTATCTGGAAAGGAGATACAGCCATGCGATGGCTGCTGGGCCTGTCTGAGGGACGGCGAGTGTCATATCGACGACGACATGAACTCGTTGAGTGAGAAGATGCTGACGTCCGACGGGATCATATTCGGGACGCCCGTGTACATCTACTCCATGACCGGCCAGGCTAAGACGATAATGGACCGTACGACTCACTTACGACTGGCCAACAAGGTCGGTGGGGTGGTGGTGGTCGCAGGCAGCCTTGGAAGCATAGACCCGATCAAAGACCTGTACTTTAATATGGTCGTCAAGAAGATGCTCCCGGCAAATCTCGTTGCCGTGTACGCAAGCGCCAAAGGTGAGGTGCGGCAAATGGAGCAGGGAATGAAAGCAGCCTACGATCTCGGCCGAGAGATGGTACAGATCGCAGCGAAGGGATTCGAGTATCCGAGAGGATTTGGGCGCAACTTCCATGCTTTCGGAACGCATACTCGCTAACGCCAGATGCCGGCCACTCTGCTCTCGCCCGCTCACGGCAGAAATTCAAGAAGGCTGCACGTGCCTAAGCGTGTGTCCATAGGTAAGCGCGCCCCGCACCAGGTTGAAGGCTAGGTAGAGATTGGACGCGACAAACGCAGATGCGGCGATCGGCACCAGCAACGTCACCGGCAACGAAAGTAGGATCAGGGCAACTGCAATCAGGTGTAATCTAAACTGATTGCGGGCGTGCCAGTCCGGTATGATCTCTTTCATGTTCGGAACCTTCAGCTCCCAACGAGCGCTCATGTCGATCGAATTGGTCAGATGCAGCCAAACCAGAAATGGAATGATCTTGTACAACATGCCAGTGATCAGCGACATGGTAAAACCAACGACCATCAGCACGCCCAGCGTAAGCTCGAGCTGCTGATAGACGATTACGGACACTTTCGCCAATGGCCAAATGACCGCGGCAAACAGCAAGCAATACAGACCGAAGCGCCAGTACTCCAGGGTAATGTCCGGTACCTTTCTGCGTCGCTGAAGTTGCAGCCGAATGGTGACAATCGCATAAAGGGTGTAACTGCAGAAGAGCACAAGTTCAAGTGCAGTTATGGCGCGCACGCCAACGCCACCCGATTCAAAAGACCAGAATCTGGCCGTCGTTATCATGATGAGACTTACGAATATTGACGGGGCCAACCATGTGACCATCTTCTGAGGGTATTTGGGAGTAACTTGAAACATCGGTACGACCTGATAGGAGATTGTAATAATCAACAGCCCTACCCATCCGAGAAAGCCCCATTGGATGTGCAATTCAGTAATGAATCGATAGAGTGAAATGTAAGACAGGGCATACGCAGAGGCGAGGTACAGACCCAAGGCAATCGTTAGCAGCATGGAAATGAGGGCGAGCTTCATACCAGCAGTTACGTTTGAACCGGCCTCTGATTTCAACACCGCCAAACCCAACGTAATCAGTAGCCATAGAAAGGAAATCCCGAGCACCAGGCCGCCGAGCCCGATAAGTGCTGGCTGAACGATAAGGAAACCGCTACACAATGCGAGCACGCCCACCATCAGGCCGCCGTATATGAGCCTGCTGAAGTGAAGGGGTCGCGGCAATTGCACCCCAACCAGTACAGGGAAGAGCTGTTGCAGAGCGCCCACGATCACCATGGCTATGAAACCTACCGTCAACAGGTGAGTAATCGTCAGCATGACTGGATTCCAACGGTCTTCAAAGGACTCCGGATATGCAAAAGCAGTCATCCCAGCCAAAACTGCAAAGAACGGTGCGCTCAGCATAAAGATGAGGGGAACAGACAAGGGTGGGGTCTGTTCAAGAGAAAGTGAGGGCTGATTCATGGACTATTGCGTCTGGTGGGTGCCTATTGGATCTTTTCCATCTGCTCGATCACCGCTGCCGCATTGTCCCCCACCAGTTCCCCTATCATTGGATATAATATCTGTTCTTCTTTCATATTGTGCTGTTGCATCAGAACAAGAAGAGTCTCTGTTTCACCAAGAAAGCCGGTCTTGTTCTCGTCGCCAATCATCGTGTTAAGTCGATCGATCAGGGCCCGCATCTGCTCATGTTCCATTCGCATCACCGCAGTTGGTCCGCCGTGGGCACCCATCGTTTCTTCTGCGCGGGGGAAGAGCACTTGTTCTTCCTTGGCGAAGTGCCTTTCACTTTCCTTGACGAATCTTTCAAATGCAGATCGCAGCTCTACCCATTTCGACTCTGTGGCAAGGTTTTCACTATCGCAAAACAGCTCGTTACAAAACTCGTGCTCATTGAGCATATACGCTATAAGGTCAGTCACTTCGTTTTCCTGATCAGACAAAAGACATCGGCACGTTGCACACATCAACGCACAACTGTCGCCGCTCGCCGGCCGCTACTCTAACTACCCGTTGGGCGCAGCGGCACACTCCGATTATAAGGGAAGTTCCGGCTTCGATGCAGCACCACCGGTCAATATATCACCTCGCTCTGTTTTGACACTCTGAAAGAAACGTGTTCTATTTGCACCACATACCAGCCTATGGTGCTCGCGAGCCGCTTCTGACCGTTTGGTGGGAAGTCTCAGCACTTGAAAGGACAATCGTGCAAAAAACTGCTATCTGATTGAACCCTGAAACGGCAGCAGAATACTATAGACACATGATCGGGAGGATCTGTATGAAACTCAGTTGTGTTCCCCTTAATTTCGGCAGGCAGATCGTTCGTGACAAAACCATGACCAATGAAGACTGGATAGACATGGCCGTGGATTTCGGTTTGGACGGCACGGAGATCTACGAGAACTTTATCACCGATCTGGACGAACCGGGAATGGCAAAGCTGGCCGATTACGTGCACGGGAAGGGGCTGGAGGCGTCCATGTTCACCTCCGAGCCTCACCTCTGTAATCCGGAAGGTCGGGGGGCGGGAGTCGCACACATCAGAAAAGCGGTCGACGGCGCACTCATATTCGGGGCGGACATCGTACGCGTTGTCTCCGGTCACGGCAGCAAGGGCCTGGAACTGGACGTCGTTCTGCAGTCCATCGCGGACGGTCTGCGTGCTTCTCTTGACTATGCCGAAGAGAAGGAGGTCAGGCTTGCCTTTGAAGATCACTGGGGAATCGGCACAAACGTCCCGGATTTCATGAAGATTCTCGAACTGGTGGACGACGAGCGTCTCAAAGTAAATCTGGATACCGCCAATGTCGGTAGCGAGAATATCGTCGAGTTAACGGAACTGGTTAAGGACAGAGTGGTGCATACGCACTGCAGCGAACTCCTGGACAACAAACACGGCATCGTGATCGGCAAGGGTGAGGTGGACTTCAAGCGTGTGCTCGGTACTCTAAAGGACAACGGCTACGACGGCTGGATTTCTCTGGAGCCCCTGGCGGGCGGCCGGGACGACCTGGAATTCAGTGTGAATCACATCAGAGACACGTGGAACAGCCTGTGATCGAAACTACTGTGGCGTCAGATACGAACTTGGGGATATGGATCGACCATGCGTGAATTTGAAATCTCTCCGGACGTAGACGACGAGCGCTTTTCACGCAGGATCGAAGGGCGCGACCACAAGGGCAGTGAGATTCAGGTTGACGTTGTCGAGGAGCGGCCCCTCACGCTCTGGCTCAACGGGACCGAGGTCGTCACCATGATGACCGTGGGGGATCACCCCAAAGAGCTGGCTGTGGGCTTTCTCCTCAACCAGAACATGCTGCAGCCCGAGGATGAGATTACCGATATCGAATTTCATGCCGATATTGCCACCGTGGTGGTGCGCACCACCGGCGAGGCCAGTTACGAGCAGAAGCTGCAACGCAAGATTCGAACGTCCGGATGTGCACAGGGCACGATCTTCGGCGACATAATGGAGAAGTTTGATACCGTGACCCTGGCGCAGGACGCCGTTCTGAAAACGTCCTGGCTCTACAATCTGTTCTACAAGATCAACCACCAACCGAGTCTGTATCTCAAGGCCGGTGGCATTCACGGCTGTGTGTTGTGTCACGAGGACACGCCGCTCATCTATATGGAAGACGTGGGGCGACACAACGCGGTGGACAAGATCGCCGGGCATATGTATCTCAATGACATCCCTGCCGAGGATAAGATCTTCTTTACCACCGGCCGTCTGACCAGTGAGATGGTTATCAAGACGGTGCAGATGGGCATACCCATTTTACTGTCCCGCTCCGGCTTTACCGCCTGGGGGGTGGAGTTGGCTCGTCAGGCGAATCTGACGCTGATCGGACGGGCAAAGGGCAAACACTTCCAGGTGTTGTCAGGCGAACAACGACTCGAGTTCGACGCCGACCCGGACAATGTCGCCGACGAAAGCAGCCGCCATCGTCGCAAGGGAGCGAACAGCCGCGATGAATAGTCCCGTTTACGACTCCGTTTGCCGTCGCGACAACTGACTCACCCATGACCAGAGCAATCATCATCGTTTTGGCCGCCATGGCGATCATCACGGGCGTTGCATATCTATTCCGCGCTAACCTGACGCAGCTTTACATGTCCTATCTGCTGGAGCCTTCAGATAGTTTTGCCGAGACCACGCCGCCGGCAGCACCAGATTACAGTCAACCGGACGCGTGGGCTGCATTGCCGGACAAAGCCGATAATGCAGACGTCTTACCCAATGCGGCTGTTGCCGACAGGCAGGAGTTCGCCCCCGCCGATGTCTTCTTCATTCATCCCACGACCTACTATTCCGGGAATTCCTGGAACCAGCCATTGCACGATGCAACCGCCAACCAGATCACCGATAGCGGCGTATTGCGCGGCCAAGCCAGCGTGTTCAACTCCTGCTGCAAGGTTTACGCCCCCCGTTACAGACAGGCCACGTTGTTTTCCTTTATGGATCAGAAGGGGGACGGTAAACAGGCCCTCGAACTCGCCTATGGCGATGTCAAAGCGTCCTTCGAATACTTCCTTCGGCATTACAACCGTGGGCGCCCGTTCATTCTGGCATCCCACAGCCAGGGATCTTTTCACGGCGTACGTCTGCTGGAGGATTACTTCAGCGGGAAACCACTGTTGGATCGTTTGATTGCAGCCTACCTGGTTGGGGGTCCCATGGTTGACGAACACCTGCAAAAGACAGCGGATATACCGGTCTGTAATACGGCCCTGCAGAACCGATGCCAGCTCACCTGGAACACCGTGGGTAAACAGTCGACCGATGGGCTGGGATACGGCGACTCCGTCTGCGTCAATCCCCTCAACTGGCAGGCAAACGACGGCTACGTTGACCACTCCCACAATCTGGGTGGCGTACTGTTCAGAGATGACGGCAAGCAACGACCCGACCCGGACATCGCTGTAGCAGACGGTCAGTGCGTTAACGGCCAACTGCAGATATCGAGTCCGATAGAGGACTACATCAATACGCTGATGGGCCCCAACAGTTATCATATCTTTGATTACGCTCTGTTCCACATGAATATCCGGCAAAATGCCCAAGCGAGAACAGATGCATTGATCGGTAGACGGATCACGGCCAGTAACGACAACCCAAGCACTGTGCCAACTGCACCAAAGTAGCCTGCTGCAACGACTATAGGGACACACCTGAAGTGATGCCGGATCTACCGTTGCAAGGCATACGCATTCTCTCCATGGAGCAGGCTGCTGCCCTCCCCTTCGCCACGCGTCACCTGGCTGATCTGGGTGCTGAAGTGATCCGTGTGCAGTCCCACAAGAGGCCGGCCGGCGCAGTGCTGGATGGATCCCTCTGCAGGAACAAATCGATGCTCGGCCTGGATCTTGCCACGCCACAAGGGGCAACTGTTTTTCTCAAACTCGCCGCCGCTTGCGACGTGGTGGCGCACAACTTCACGCCCCGTGTAATGCACAAATACGGTATCGATTACGAGGGCGTTAAGGCAGTCAACGAGAACGTCATCTACTGCTCTTTAACCGGCTTTGGCTCTACCGGCCAATGGGCGGACCGTCCACTTTATGGTCCTGGAGCAGAAGCCATGTCCGGCCAGAACCTGATGATAGGCGAGCCAGAGGCCCTGACCCCCGGCAGGCCCGGCACCATCACCTATGCAGACAACATCTGTGGACTCAACCTGGTATTTGCGATCCTGGTCGCACTCGAGCGAAGAGATCTCACGAGCTGCGGCGAACACATCGACATTTCACTGTATGAAACGGGGGTCTGCCAGGTAGGCGCAGCCATTGCCGAACATTCCTTCGGCGCGCCACTGCCGCAAAGGAGCGGCAATCAGGACGTAAACTACGCCATACACGGGGTGATTGATACGCGAGGAGAAGATCGTCACATCGCCATTGCAGTAACGGATGAGCAGCTTGGCACCTTCTTGGATGCGTTAGCACTTGACTCTCCGGAGCAACTTCCGGCTTTGCTGAAGCAGCAGTCATGCGAAGAGATAACGGAGAAGCTGCAGGCCGCCGGTATCGCCGCCAGCCCGGTAGCGGACGCTGCCGATGTTGCAGGGGACGCTCACCTGTGGTCACGCCAGCACTTTGGTTTCTACACGGGAGATGCCGATCAAATGCCTCAATTTGGACCTGCCTGGGGCGACGGAGGCGAGCTCGCCATGCAGCCACCGCGTCATACGGGTGCGGATAACAGTAGAGTGCTCGGCTCGGTTGCCGGTTATTCTGCAGAAGAGATCAGCGCACTCACGGAAAACGGCACCGTCGGCAAGGTGGAACCGAAGCAGGCAACGCCAACCGGCTCACCAACCGGCTCACCAATCGGCTCGCTAACCCGCCCAACCACCGATGTGCGCATCAAAAGGGGTGAGCTTTCCCGCGTTGACGTTGAAAATGGCGGCTGGCGAGCCATGCGCAAACACAAGAGCAATCCGATTCCATGATCAAGCGCGCATTGGACCTCGCCACCAGTGTCGGTGCAGCGTACCCATCCAAGTTACTCAGTGATGTGGGTTGGGATGTTGTCAAGGCTGAGCCTGCGGGCGGCGATCCTCTGCGCGGCATCAATTCACGCTGGGGAGGAGGCAGAGGCGGGGCTTTCGCCTATGTGAATCACGGCAAGCGCAGCGTGCAGGTGGACGCAGCTACACTGGCTGCGTTGGCGCAGCAATCCGATGTGGTGATTGGCGATTTCTCTGCGCAGGGCCGGCGCGAGTCTGGATTGAACTCGCTGCTCGTCGAGCAACTCTTGCCCAAGGAGGTCATCTGTTCGGTGAGTGCCTTTGGTCTGCGTGGTCCCAAGAGCCACTGGGCCAGTTGCGACCTGATCATACAAGCTGCCAGCGGCATGATGTTCATCACCGGTGAAGCGGATCAAGCGCCGATGCAACTGCCACCATTTGCCGCGGCATTGACAGGCGGGGTGTCAGCCGCCGCGGCAAATGGTGGCAGCGGCCCGCGCGCATCGCATCGATCCCGGCAAGGGAAGAAGGATGCTGGATCTAGCCATTGTCGAAGCCATGGCGGCGCTGACCCACGGCCAGGTGAGTCGGTATTTTCGCAGCGGAGAGGTGGCAAGACGCGAGCAGAAGATCAAGCAGGCACTCCGAATGGCCCCTTCCGCCGACGGATTTGTCTATTGCGCACCCGGCGCTGTCCGCAACGTAGCGATGGACGGTATCGCTCGCCTGCTGCAGGAACCGAGACTGGCGGAAGGGCGCTTCCAGACCGCCGAGGGACGCATGCAGAACTGGGATGAATACCTGCAACTCATGCTGCCACCCTTTGCCACAAAGAGCTCTCGGGAGTGGTTTGACAGAGCGGAAGAGCTGCATCTTACCTTTGCACTGGTGCAAACCGTGGATGAACTCTTTCAATGCCCACAGCTCGGTAGTAGGAACTTTTTCCAATCGGTCAGCGCACCGAACCACGCTGCTGCGCTTCTACCGGGCAGACCGTTTATAATGAATGGTATTGACCCGGCTGAAAGGTCCGCCCCACAAGTACCTGGTCAGCACAATGAAGAAGTGCTGCGTGAATGGCTGTAAGAGAATTCAGAAAATTGACGACTGCAATCATTACAAGACAGATGACCGCGTTCATGCACGATCCGGACGCCCCGCGCCCCGGCAACCCGATCCATTCAACGGATGGCGGCAGGGAGTACGGTTACAAAGCTGCCCTGATCGGCGGGGTGAATGTCTATGGTTGGGCGACACCGGTCATCCTGGAAGCGCTCGGCACCACCTGGTTAAGGAACGGATGGATCGAAGTCGCTTTTCGCAGGCCCACCTATCCGGGTGATGAAATGACCGTACACATTCTTGCCGGCTCAGGCGAAGAATTTGTACTGCAGATGGACAACGAAGAGGGCCAGCACTGTCTGCTGGGCACGCTGGGTCTCGGAACGGCTCCCTGGTTCGATGATCTGCACGCGCCGGCTTTCATGCCCGGTGAAGAGTTGCCCGCGTCACTGCCACAGTTGAGCATGGCAAATGCACCCGTCGACCGTGACTTGCGCCCCAGAACCGTGCATCTTTCCAGCATCGAAGCCAGCGACTTCAGCGCCCGCATGCAGGCGGATGCCAATCCCCTCTACCACGGTGATAAACCCCTAATACATCCGGCCTGGCTGGCAGGGCAGATGACCCGGCTGCTGCATCACTCCTACGATTACGGGCCGGCAATTCATGCCAAGAGCCAGATTCAGAATCTCGCCCCCGCCCATGCCGGCCAGACGCTGACGGTGACGGGTCACTGCCACGAGGTTTACGAACGCAAGGGACACCACTACATCGTCAACGACGGAGCCATCTGGTCGCAACCCGGCGAGGAACTGGTGCGACTCCGGCACACCGCGATATTCCAAGTTGCGAAGCGGTGACATTTCTGTTTCGATCGCCTACGAAACGGTGCAAGAAGATCTTGCCATGATGGACGCGTATCTGGTGATATCACATAGGGATATCGTTAGCGAAGAGCAAGTCCTAGGGGCCCTGACCACACTTCTACAGCTCTCACCTACGCGCTCGCCCAATACCTGTTGGCAGTCAAGACCAAAGATGAGCCCGGTAAAAGACAGTCGTCCCTGCTTTGGTTGGAGAACGCAGCCGACTCCGGGCACTATCCCTCTATGCTGGAACTCGCTTGGACGCTTGCCACCAGCCGCGATGGGGAACTGAGAGATCCCAAGCGTGCGGTGAAACTGGCGGAAGAGGCAGCCGGTGCATATTCTGACAAGATCACAGGGTGGGACACGCTTGCGGCGGCCTATGCTGCGAGTGGCGATTTCAATAGCGCCATCAAAGTGCAGAAGAAGGCCATCAAGCAGGCCAAGAAACTGGATTGAACTGCAGGCACATCTGGCTCGCTACAACGACCAATCGGCGTGGATTGAAGATTGAAACTCAGCTCTCTGGGGAGTCAATCGCCATAAGCCGCTCGTCGGTATCGCAGCATCTTGCCGGCGCCGATCTCAGTGTGTGAGCCATTCCGGTAGGCGATCCGGCCGTTGACCACCACCAGCTTGATGCCATCGGGTTCCTGCTTGGGATCGTCGTAGGTTGCCCTGTCGATAACGCTGTCGGGATCGAACAGCACCAGGTCGGCAAAGTAGCCCTCTTTAACGCGACCACGATCGGTGAGGCCAAACGTCTCAGCCGCGAGGGAGGTCATTCGGCGGACTGCCTCTTCCAATTTCAGAATCCGCTTCTCCCGAACGTATCGCCCCAACACGCGGGGAAAGGTGCCGAACAAGCGGGGGTGGGGTTTGCCCTTGAGGTCTGGAATGCCGTCGGAACCCACCATCATGTCGCGGTACGTCAGGTTTGTTTCTATATCATTCTCATCGATGATGAAATGAATACAGATAGTGCGGTCGCCCTTGGGGGCATTCAGAATCAGCCTGACGGCCTCGGTCAAGTCGATATCTTTGTCTGCAGCAATCTCGGTGAGCATGCGCCCTTCAAAGTCCCGGAACGCGGGACAGCTGGCAATTCGGATGACCTCCGCCAACGCCCGGTTGGGATTGTCGAGATCGAAGTATTCGATCATGCGACCGCTACCTGCAGTATAGGGGTAGACATCCAGCGTGACTCGCTGACCGGATGCGAGAGCGTCTTCCACCCTGGCGAGAGAGTCCTTAACCTTACCCCAATTGGTGGGGCCGGCTGACTTGTGGTGCGATATGTGCAGGTGCACGCCACTCTCGCGCCCGATAGTGAGGGACTCCTCCACCGCCTGCAGAAGCCCATCGCCCTCGTTGCGCATATGGGTGGTATAGAGCGCATCGAACGGTGCGGCCATTTTGGCCAGTTCAATCACTTCCTCAGTTTGGCTCCAGCGACCGGGCCTGTAGATCAGCCCGGAGGAAAAGCCGCAGGCGCCCTGTTGCATGGCCAGTTCTACGTGATCACGCATGCTGGTGAGTTCCGCTGGCGTCGGTTCTCGATTGGACATGCCCATGGTCAGCGTACGCACGGTGTTGTGCCCAACGAGCATCATATTGTTGATGGCGGGCCGCCGCTTGCTTACGGCCTCGAAATAACCGTCCAGG
>CEPV01094331.1_pt1 | contig 17719 bp, 15 predicted proteins | sample 530451 | NCBI WGS metagenome assembly CEPV01 (sample SAMEA2620097, study PRJEB7988) | marine metagenome | isolation source: saline water (ENVO:00002010), including | reverse complement strand
CAGGATTTTGTTCAAAATGAGTTCGAGCGGTTTTTAAGAAATCCAGCATTTTTTGAGAATTGATTGTTTCCGCCTCGGCGCTTCGCGCCTCGGCGAGTGCCGCGCCTGCGGGCGCGGCAAAAAATTGGCCAGAAAAAAGGATTTTCCAAGCTTTGCTTGGATTAAAAATAATTTGCTTTTGTTTTAGGAAAGGGTTCGATATCAAATGATTTTGAAATAATTAGGGTTTCAAAAGAATTTGATTTGCAAAATAAAAATCAGAATTTTTATTTTGCTTGCCGAGTTTTTTAATTTTCGCCAAAGGCGAAAATGTAAAGCGATAATTTTATTTGCCCAAAAGCGATTAAAAAGAATTTTTGCTATTGTGTGGAAAAAATAATTTTGATATACTGAAAATGCGTTCAACAAGTCGTCTTTTTTAATGGCTGTCTCGGACAATTCAAGGCGACTTGAGTTGAACGCACCGGGGCAGCCATTTAAGTTTATGGAAAACCAAAAGCAAAAATTCTTTTTGTATGCTCGCAAGTCAACGGATGAACCGGACAGACAAATTTTGTCTATTGAAGCGCAGATAACGGAACTGCAGGAATTTGCCGAAAAGGAAAATCTGAATGTTGTTGAAACTTTTATTGAATCCCAGACCGCCAAAATTCCGGGTCGTCCGATTTTCAACGAAATGTTGAAACGGGTTGAAAAGGGTGAAGCAGACGGAATCATCGCTTGGCACGCGGACAGATTGGCGAGAAATTCCGTTGACGGCGGATACATTATTTTCCTTTTAGACAGCGGCAAACTTGCGAGCTTGAAGTTTCCAACTCTGTGGTTTGAAAACACGCCGCAAGGAAAATTCATGCTCAATATCGCTTTTGGGCAAAGCAAATATTACATTGATAATCTTTCGGAAAACGTTAAGCGCGGACTTCGGCAAAAAGTCAGGCGAGGCGAACAATGCGGAGTTGCCATAACCGGTTATCTCAACGACAAAGTAAATCATAAAATAATTCCCGACCCAAAGCGTTTTCCTTTGATTAAGAAAATGTTTGAGCTTTACGCAACAGGAAATTATTCAATCAAAGAAGTCCGAAAGATTATCACCGAAAAAGGATTATTGAGCAGAAACGGAAAAGTCTTTACCATTTCCAACATCCAAATGTTTTTGAAAAATCCTTTCTTCTACGGAGCGTTCTATTTCAACGGCGAGCTCCACCAAGGCAAACACAAGCCAGCGATTACAAAGAAACTTTTTGAAAAATGCCAGAGAGTTTTGAAGAATAAGGCCAGGCCACAGAAACGAGGTCAGAAAGTTTACGCTTTTCGCGGACTACTGAATTGTGCCGAGTGCGGCTGTTCAATAACTTCTGAAACGCAAAAAGGACACAATTATTATCGTTGTACAAAAAAACGCACTCCTTGCTCTCAACCATACATCCGCGAAGAAAACTTAGTAGAACAGATTTCAAAAATTCTTCAAAAAGTTTCTTTAAGTTCGGCTTGGACTAAGAGAATGGTTAAGGAATTAGATAAAGAGAAAGAAAAGAACCAGCAAGCCGAACTTTCTTTTGCTCAAAATCTAAAAGATCAAATTAAAGAGTGCGAGGATAAGCTAGACCGTCTGCTTGATAGTCACTTAGACGAAACAATTACAAAAGAAGAATATCTCCCCAAAAAACAAAAAATCCTCAATCAAAAGATTGAGATTTCCGAAAAACTGAAAGATTTTGAGCAAAAGGGTAATCGCTGGCTCGAACTCTGTATTAAGTTTATTAAATCGGCTAACCAAGCCAAAATTATCGCTTTGCATGGAAATTTCTTTGAAAAAAGAAATTTCCTAAAAAAGATTGGCTCGAACCCGCTTTTGCAGGATAAAAAGATTATTCCGAATTCCCACGGGGCGTGGAAAATACTATGGAATTTCGCCGCCGAGCGGCCTCGCCGCGAGGCGACCAACACAACACCTACCTCAATGCTGGGGAGGAGGGATTCGAACCCCCGAATCATGGCACCAAAAGCCACCGCCTTACCACTTGGCTACTCCCCAATAATTATCAACTACAACACTCAACTACGGCTAGTTCTAAAGGAAGTTGTGGGAAATCCGCTAACTTTATTTCATTACCAGCCTGGACAAAAGCATGAATCATTTTAATTAAATCTGATTGATCCAACTTTTGACCTTGCTTGATTATAACCTCTTTTTGTTCCTTCGTCAATTCAGCCGCTACTAATTTATCTAAATCAGGATCAACCTTTAAAATCAATATTTTCCTTAAATAATTGATTGAGGATTTGGTAAATTGAATTAAATCATAACCCTGAGCAGATATTTGATTAATATGGCCAATCGCCTGGCCATTATCTTTTTCAATCATAAAATCAATTAAACTTTGGACGGCTCTAATATCAGTTACGCCTAAAATTGTCTGAACTTCTTCTAAAGTAATTTGCTTATCTTCCATAGCCATAACTTGACCAAGCAAGCTTTCTCCATCGCGCACCGCCCCGTCAGCGTTCAAGGCAATTAATTCCAGAGCTGGTTTTTCAATGGTCACTTTTTCCTGCTTTGCAATCCAGCTTAATCTTTCAACAATTTTATCTAAAGGCAGTTTATGAAAATCAAATCTCTGACAGCGGGAAATAATAGTTTGGGGCACTTTATGAATTTCGGTCGTGGCTAGAATAAAAATAGCATGAGCCGGCGGCTCTTCTAAAGTTTTCAATAAAGCATTAAAGGCCTCTTTAGTTAATTGATGGCATTCATCAATAACAAAAACCTTGTATTTTAGATTAGTCGGACTGAACTTAATTCCATCACGCAATTCTCTCATTTCATCAATACCCCGGTTAGAAGCGGCATCAATCTCAATTAAATCTAATGACTTGCCTTGACTGATTTCCTGGCAGGCCGGACATTTATTACAAGGCTCTGCTTTTTTAGAATCCTGGCAATTGACTGCTTTAGCTAATAAGCGAGCAATGGTAGTTTTGCCGGTGCCGCGCGGACCGGTAAAAAGATAAGCATGAGCAATCCGATTCATTGCCAAAGCATTGGTCAAGGTTTGAATAATATGCTCTTGACCAATTATCTCAGAAAAACTCTGAGGCCGATATTTACGATAAAGCACCAATTGTTCTTGAATCATACCCCGTTAGAAATTATTACCCAGATAGAAACTCTTAAAAAAAGAATTTCTAACGGAGCATATCCTATTTCTTAAATACAACAAATTTATAACCAGCAAAATTCCAAACTAAAGAAAAACCAGTCGCGGTCGCTTTGGCTAGGTTAGCCCAAAGCCCCTGGCTCAAGCCAAACATGGGCGAAACAAAAGTAGCAATCACGTAAACAATACTACTATTAATCACCATGCCAATCAAGGTAATAAAAATGAATTGGGAAAACTTTTTAGCTGGTTCAGATTCTTGTTTGTCTTTAAAAACCCAGCGCTTATTCCAATAATAGCTATTAACGACAGCAATGCTAAAGGAAGTCACATTAAAAAGAATCAACCATTGACCGCTATAAATAGCCGTCAACCACATTAATAAATTTAAAATAGTAAAATCAATCCCAGTATTCATCCCGCCGATCAATACGAATCTACTAAATTGAGAAACCAGCTTTTTTATTCTACCCATAATTTTAAACCTTTCTAATTATTTATTTTATTAATACTTTTCCACAATTCTATTATATCCTATTTTATGATAAAATAAAATAAGAAATATGGAGGCGCCTAAAAAATATCGAATTATTATCCTGCTTTTAATTCTGGTTTTGGCCGGCTTTTTCCGCATTTGGCAGATTGATTCCATCCCGCCTGGACTTTATCCGGACGAAGCCATTAATGGCAATGATGCCTTAGATACTTTAAGTACTAACCTGCCTGCCGGCAAGGCAGGTCAATTTAAGGTTTTTTATCCAGAAAACAATGGCCGGGAGGGCCTTTTTATTTGGCTGATTGCTTTTGCTTTTAAAATATTCGGTCCTGGTATTTGGTCTTTAAGATTAGTCAGCGCTATTTTCGGTATTTTGACTGTACTCGGTCTCTATTTAATGACCAAAGAACTATTTTTATCAGGTAATTCTGATAAAAAGTCGCGGACATTCAATTCGCCTTCAATGATCGCTCTTTTGAGCGCTTTTTTTCTAGCTATTTCTTTTTGGCACACTAACTTCAGCCGAATTGGTTTTCGAGCTGTACTGGTTCCTTTTTTAATGTGTTTTTCCTTTTATTTCCTGCTGAAAGCTTTTAGAAAAAATACCACACTAGACTATATCTGGGCTGGTATTTTCTTTGGTCTGGGCTTTTACACTTACATTGCTTTTAGAGTGGCGGTTTTAATTTTAGGCATTGTCCTTTTATTCAAAATGATTGAATATTGGCAAAAGAACAAGCCCAAGAAAATTAACTGGCCTTGGCTTTGGAAAGAAACCTATCTTAAAACCTGGTTCAAAGTAGATATTTTCCTCTTAACCATTCTTATCGTTGCTCTGCCCATTGGCCTTCATTTTTTTAATAATCCTCAAGATTTTACCGGTCGGGCCGGTGGAATTTCTGTTTTTAGCGCTGAAGCTCCAATTAAATCTTTGAGCATCAGCGCTATTAAAACCCTAGGCATGTTTAATTTTGTCGGTGATTGGAATTGGCGCCATAATCTAGCCGGCGCGCCGATGCTGACTTGGCCTATCGGCATCCTATTTATCATCGGATTGACTATAATAATTACCCAGATTAAAAGACAAACATTCAAATCTATCTTCCTGATTTCTTGGTTTTTAATTATGCTTTTGCCGGCTGTTTTAACTTTTGAAGGAATCCCCCATGCCTTAAGAACAATCGGCCTTATCCCCGTTATCTATATCCTAGCCGCCTTTGGCTTGACCAAGCTGATTACTAAATTAGATCTATTAAATAAAGAATTAATCTGGCTTGCTTTAATCCTTTTCCTGCTTTATCCAGCCGCTCTTAATTTTAATAAATACTTTTTTAAATGGGCCCAAAGTCCGGAATTACCCAATGCTTTTAGGCACGATTTGGTTGCTTCAACTAATTATCTTAAGGCGCTGCCTAATCATATTCAAAAATATGTTATTGTTAATGAATCAGGCGTGGCCGCGCCTTATCCTGACGGACCGCCCATGCCTATTCAAACGATGATTTTTGTTGAAAGAGCAGCCAATGATCAACAAATATCATATTTAGAAACAAATCAAATTAAACAAATTAAATCAAATAATGCTCCATTAATTGTTGTCTCCTTGAAATATCAAGAGTCAATTTTCCAAGAATTATCCAAGAGGCTGCCTCAAGGGGGAATACGACACATAAATGGATTTACGGCTTATGAAATTAAATAGACCAACAACATATATTTTAGCGACCCTATTACTCGTCCTCATGATGGATCTAGCTTTTTTCAGTATTTTAGACGATGCTACGACCATGGATGAATTGGCTCATGTCCCAGCTGGTTATTCATATATCAGTCAAAAAGATATGCGCCTTAATCCAGAACACCCGCCCTTGCTAAAAGATTTAGCCGGCGCTTCTGCCTGGCTCGGTTCTAAAATTACCAAAACACCAATTAATGTTCCGTTAGATGTTAAATCATGGCAAGAGGATATTAACGGCCAATGGGATTTTGGCCGAGAGTTTCTTTATCGCTCAAATAATGATCCTGACCAAATTGTTTTTTGGTCTCGCTTGCCCATGATTCTGATTATGCTCATTTTAGGATTGTATGTTTTTAAATGGGCCCGAGAAATCTATGGCAATAAAGCTGGTTTAATGGCTCTTTTCCTTTATGCTCTTTCGCCTACCTTTTTAGCCCATGGCCGTTTGGTTACGACTGATGTCGGAGCGGCGGCCGCTTTTTTCATTGCCAGCTATTATTTAGTTAAATGGCTTCAAAAATCTAATGCGAAAAATTTAATTATGGCCGGTTTAGTTCTTGGTCTGGCTCTTTTAACTAAATTCTCTTTAGTTTTACTAATTCCATATTTTGTTCTCTTAACCATAGTTTGGGTCTTGATTAAATACAGAGGTTTTTCAGAAGTAATAAGACAGGCATTGAAGCATGCTTTGCTTCTTTTCTTGATTGGAGTGATTGCCTTGGCTTTAATCTGGCCGGTTTATTTATTCCATACCTGGGATTATCCCGTAGACAGGCAACAAGCTGATACCGAGTATAATCTTGGATCATATGGCAACAGATTACTGGCCGATCCAGTTATTTGGATGTCTGACAAACCAATCCTGCGACCCTATGCTCAATTCTTCCTTGGTTTCTTAATGGTTATTCAAAGAGCGATTGGCGGTAATACCACCTATTTCTTAGGCGAAATATCAAACACGAGCTGGCTAAACTATTTCCCCATTGTTTTTCTGATTAAAGTGCCTTTAGCCTTACTTGCCTTTATTTTGATTACCCTCATCTCTTTATTGTTTATTAAAAAAAGACAAAAAAGCGCTAAAAATCATTTTGCTGAATTCGCCCTAATCTCCTTTTTGGCTGTGTATTGGTTCACTACTTTACGAAGCAACCTTAATATTGGGGTTAGGCATATCTTGCCTACCTTCCCTGTTATCTATATCTTGGTCAGCGGACAAATTGCCAGATTAACAACCAATAGAGCAGAAAACAGAGATAAAAAAATTACCCAGCTATTCACTACTGTTTGGCAATTACTAGCTGTTATTTTATTACTCTGGTATGCTTTTATCCCGCTTAAAATTTATCCACATTTCCTAACCTATTTTAATGAATCAGTTGGCGGACCAACTAATGGTTATCAATATGTAACTGATTCTAACCTTGATTGGGGCCAGGACTTAAAACGGTTAACTCAATTTGTTGAAAAGAACCAGATTAAAACAATCCATCTTGATTATTTTGGCGGTGATTCACCTCAATACCGGTTAAACGATAAATTTCAACCTTGGTGGGGCGATCGCGACCCCAATGATTTGCCAGATAATGGCTGGCTAGCTGTTTCAGCTACTTTTCTCCAAGGCGGACGGGGCCGGGCCGTAGCCGGATTTGATTTCAAAGACGGGTATTATAAATGGCTCGATCAGCACGAGCCAGTCAAAGTCATCGGCAATTCTATTTTTGTCTATCAAATAGAATGATTCAATAAAGAAGAATCGAAGAAAACAAGTTTTTGGAATCGGGGGCGTGGGCGCGCTGCTTGAGCAAAGCGAGAGTAGGGCTAAACGATTTCAAAAATTTAGTTTTCGTAGATTAAAACTTATTTATAATAGACCCTGTTTTCTATTCTTAAATCAATATATTCTAAAGAATTAGGGTCTTGTATTTCGCTTTCCAAAACCGCTTCCAAAGCTTTAATTTGCGCATCAGCTGAATAGCTAGGATTAAAATAGATATGCCAGCCAGCTGATGTTTTGGCTTTTAAGTCTTCAATTGAAATAAGTTCAAAATCATCAATTCTCAATGACAGCCCTTTATTAACCGCTATCACGAAATCAACTATTTCTGAAGAAATCACTTCATCTCTGATTTGAACTGATTGATCTTGGCTATAAATATTCAAAATCATACTTCCGCTGATTAGAGGAGATTCTTTGAAAATAACGCCTTGGTTGTCAATTTGAAAGCATTGGTTAATTTTTCTTTCCCTGTTTAAAATCTGTCCGGTGCTCGTAGCAAGATCAAGCCATTCTATCTGACACCAGATGCCAATCTTCTCTCGTTTATCTATGATTACCTCTAATCTCCGGGGTATTTTTTTTATAACCGCTACTTGCTTGATTTCTGGAAATCTGTCTAAAATCTCTGTTCTAATTTTATCGGCTGAAACCAAAAAAATGCTTTTTTGAGGAATTAGTTTCCAGAATCTCTGATTTAAAATATCCTGAACGATTTCTATAGATTGAGAACTGAATTGAGCTTGATTAACTTCAATTTCTTTAACCCAGAAAAAAGGAGACCAGATTAGAAAATATGCTAAACCAACCAGGATACAAAAAAATAACCCCCGGAAAATGATTCTCCTGAGGGAAGACTTTTTCTTTTTCTTTTTGTATTTGTGTCTCATAAGAAAAAACTAGCCGATTTTCTTAACCTCGCTCATATATTTCCTTAAAGCTTCTGGAATTAAAATACTGCCATTTTCTTGCTGATAATTTTCAATAATGGCTAATATCGGCCGTTGAGAAAAAACCGTGCCGTTCAAAGTATGAACAAATTTTAATCCATCCTTACCTTTATAACGGATATTAAGCCGACGAGCTTGGAAATCAGTACAATTAGAAGTTGAATGGGTTTCGCGATATTTGTTTTGAGATGGGAACCAGGCCTCAATATCCCACTTTTCAGCAGCCGGGTCGCCTAAATCACCGGTACAAATATCAATTACTTGATAAGGCAATTCTAACATTTTCATTAATTCCTCTTCTATGGCTAAAAGCAAAGCGTGCTCTTTAGAAGAATTTTCTGGCTTGCAAAAAACAAACATTTCTACTTTATCAAACTGATGGACTCTTAAAATCCCCTTGGTATCTTTGCCGTAAGCTCCAGCTTCTCTGCGAAAACAAGTTGAAAAACCAACATATCTTTTAGGAAGTTCTTTTTCTTCAAAAACCTCATCCATATGCATGACGCCGATTGATTGTTCGGAAGTTCCTACCAAGTACAAATTATCTTTTTCTAAATGATAAACCTCGTCAGTCCCCCGATCTAAATAACCCATCCCAGCCATGGCCTTTTGATTAAGCATTACTGGCGGGATAACCGGAATAAAACCCTTTTTAATTAAATTTTCAAAAGCTAATTGAACCAAAGCAAATTCCAATAAAACAGCTCCGCCTTTAAGATAGCCAAAACGAGAACCACTTACTTTAGCCGCTCTTTTAATATCAATAATATCTAATTTTTCAGCGATTTCTAGATAGTCTTTAGGCTTGAAACTGAATTCCGGCTTTTTGCCTTCCTGACGCAAAACTTTATTATCCTTCTCGCCCTCGCCCACCGGCACATCGGCTAAGGGCAGATTAGGAACCTGTTTCATTAACTTATCAAACTCCTGTTCGGTTTGTTTTAAGGCCGGTTCTATCTTTTTAATTTCTTCCTTTATTTCTCTGGCTTTTTCCTGTTGGTCTTTGCCCAGCTTATTCTGCTCGGCCTTTAAAGATTCACTTTCTTGCAGTAATTCTCTTCTTTTTTTATCCAATTCTAAAAGCCGGTCAATATCGCATTTGACTTGCTTGTCTTGACAAGCTTTTTTAACCTTATCTGGATTTTCCCTAATGTATTTAATGTCCAACATATATTATTTAGGTTTCATTAAGGGGAATAGGATTGACTCTCTTACGCTGCGCGCTTCGGTTAAAAGAATGGCTAATCGATCAATGCCGATGCCGATACCAGCCGCCGGCGGCATACCATATTCCAAGGCCTCTAAAAAATCGCTGTCTAACCTCTGAGCTTCTTCGTCCCCTTTTTTACGCAAGGCTTCTTGCTGTTCAAAAACTTTTCTCTGTTCCATAGAATCGTTTTGTTCACTAAAAGCTTTAAATAATTCTACGCCTTGAACAATTCCTTGGAAGGCCTGGCCATCTTTACAAAGAGGAATATCAGGCAGATGTAAAACAAAAGTTGGCTTTTCAAGTTTAGCAAAGCTTCCTTTTATATCATCATTTTTAACAACATCCTTGTATTCAACTCTGTCCCATTTCTCGGGAAAAACTTTAGCATCAAGCTGATGCATTATTTGCTCTACAAATTTCATTAAATCTTCCCAATCCCAATAAGCCGCGTAAAATTCTAACATGGTAAAATCAGGATTATGTTCTCGATCCATGCCCTCGTTCCTAAAACAACGGCCAATTTCAAAGACCCGCTCTAAACCGCCCACTAACAGTCTTTTTAAATAAAGTTCTGGAGCAACCCTTAAATATAGCTCCATGTCTAAAGCATTAAGATGTGTTTTAAATGGTTTAGCTGAAGCTCCGCCGTATAAGGATTGAAGAATGGGTGTTTCTACTTCAATAAACTTATTACTCTCCAAAAGACCTCTTAGTTTTTTAATGATTTCGCTTCGCTTTTTAAAAATCTCTTTTGTCTCTTTATTCATAATCAAATCCAAGTATCTTTTCCGGAATCTTTCTTCAACATCTTTTAAACCATGCCATTTTTCCGGCAAGGGCAGCAAACCTTTGGTTAAAATCCGATAATCTTTAACTAAGAGAGTTTTCTCGCCTTTTTTAGTTAAAAAAAGCTCTCCTTGCGCTTCAACAAAATCGCCCAGGTCAAAATTATCCTGAAAAAACTTATACTCCTTATCGCCTATTTGATCTTTTTTAAAATAGGCTTGGATTTCACCGGAACCATCTCGTATTTGAGTAAAAGTAGAACCGCCATGCTCTCGAATCGCTTGTAAGCGACCAACTAAAAATAGTCCCTCTTTATCAGCTAGCAGTTTTTCAAAACTATCAATCGCCTCTTGGCAAGTATGAGTTCGTTTAACTTGAGCCGGATAGGGATTAAGACCCGCTTGACGGATATTCTCTAATTTACGGATGCGAGTTTTTCTTATTTCGTTTATAGACATTTATAATCCCCAATACTCAATAACCAATATTCATTCAATAACCAATATTCAAATATTCAATTATTGATTATTAATTTATTGAGTGTTGAATGGGCGTTGAATGTTGATTATTGAATATTAAAACTCTATTCTATTCCCACTATTTTATACCTCACCTTTCCTTTTGGCGTCTCTGCCTCTATTATATCACCAACTTCGCGTCCAAGAAAGACCTGGCCCAAAGGAGATTCATTAGAAATCTTGCCCTGGCCCGGATCAGCCTCTTGGAAACCAACAATCATAAAGGTTTGCTTTTGATTAATTTTCCCCGAATGACCAGTCACTAATTTTACTTGTATGACTGAACCAATTCGAATCTTTTTTTGTCCTTTGCGAGCCGGTTTGATTAAAACAGATTCTTCAATTAATCCCTCTAATTCTAGAATCTTACCCTCATTAAAAGACCTGTCTTCTTTGGCGGCTAAATATTCAGAGTTTTCAGATAAATCACCAAGTGCTTTAGCTTCTTCTAAACGACGAGCGACTTCCTGACGCTTGATTGTTTTTCTCTTTTTAACTTCTTGCTTTAACTTTTCTAAACCCTCAGCGCTAATATATTTCATAAAAGAATTTCTAATTTCTAATTTTTAATTTTTATTAAATTTCTAATGACTTAATTTCTAAACTAAAATTAATTTGTTTGAAAATTAAAGAATTGCTTAATTGCGAAGCAATTACAAGGAGTGAAGCGACTGGTTCCTAATTTAATGAAAATTAAAAATTGAGAATTGAAAATTTAGCTTATTATTGACTAAAATACCACGATAATATTTCTTTAGCAACTGGCACGGCTGCTTTATGGCCTTCGCCGCCCGCTTCAATCAGAATAGTTAAAACAATTTCTGGATGCTCATAAGGAGCAAAGCCGGTAAACCAGGCATGGGTCTGATCTTGACTGCCAAATTGAGCTGTACCGGTTTTGCCAGCTGCCTTAACCGGCAAATCAGCTAAGCTGCGGGCCGAACCAGTTAAAACCGCCTGACGCATTCCTTGCTGGACTGTTTTGATATTAGCCGGCTGGATAAAATCATCTCTGATTACTTGAGCCGGAATATCTTTAGCTGAATCAATAATCCTATCAACTATCTGCGGCTGATAGAGAATCCCGCCATTAGCGATACTGGCCGTAGCTAAAGCTATTTGTAATGGAGTTGCCGTTATGTCGCCCTGACCAATAGCCGCATGATAGATATCGCCTAACCTCCATTCCTGATCTTGGTTAGAATCTGGAATGAATCCATCTTGTTCATGAAATAAATCTATCCCGGTCAGTTGACCTAAGCCAAAATATTCTAAATACTCTTTAATCCGTTCCATACCTAACCCTGGTATTAAACCATAACCGCCCCCCACCGCATAAAAGAACACATTGCAAGATTCGGCAATTGCTTCAACCACATCTACCGATCCATGAGTTTTCCAATCAGGAAAATAGTAAATGATTTCAGGATTATACTTGTTAACGATACTAATGCCGCCTGGACAACTAAGCTGCTGACCAGCCCTGACAATTCCCTCTTCTAAAGCAGCCGCCGCAATAAGGGGCTTAACCGTTGAACCGGCAGGATATTGGCCAGCAATAACCCGGTTTAAAAATGGCCGGCTGGGGTCGCGCTCTAAAGCGTTTAAATCCTCTTGAGAAATGCTTTGAGCAAAAAGATTATTATCAAAACTAGGCAAGCTAACCAAAGCCAGAATACCGCCATTGTTGGGGTCAATCGCCAGAGCGGCCGCTTTTTTCACCTTTTGTCCCGATAAAGATAAATTATCAAGCATAATCTCAAGGACTTGATAAATCTTTTTCTGAAGGGCTTTATCTATAAAAAGAACTAAACTTTGCCCTGGTTGGGCTGGTTTAGTTGCCAAGAGCCGCTGGGTCTTACCTAAAGAATTAACTTCTATCTGTTCCTGACCGGGCGCGCCCCGCAGCAAATCTTCATATTGATACTCCAAGCCGGTTTTACCAATCTGGTCGTTTAATAAATAATCAGGATGTATTTCTAAATCACGCTTATTAACTTGACCCGTATAACCTAAAACATGAGAAAAATATGAACCAAGCAGATATTGACGCTGAGCATTTTTCTCCAAGCGCAGGCCAGGCCAATCATTAATCAAACTTTCTAAAGTTAAAGCAGCTGATCGTTCAATGCCCCGAGCTAAGACTAATTGGCCAACCTGACCGCTGTATTCTTTTATCTTTTCTCTTAATTGATTAACTTTGGCTTGATCAATCTGACTATCTTGATTGTCAGCAATCAAAGCAATGATTTTCCTTAAAATCTCTTCTTGTAATAAGATTGGATTGTCTAAAAAATCAGTCAAACCAACGACCAAGTCAAAACTAGGGATATTATACACTAAAGGTTCGCCTAAATGATCATAAATAATGCCTCGGGGCGCGCTGATAGAATAAATTCTTAATCTATTGCCTTGGGCTAAATCTTGATAATATTCTCCTCGGGCAATTTGAAGATAGCCGGCTCGGAATAACAGGCCTGATAAACAGATAATGATTAAGACATAGAAAAGGATAAAATTAAGACTCTTAATTGGCTGCTCTATTTTCCCCTTTTCTTCCAAAGAGCGCATTGCTTCAACATCTAAAAAGATTTCTTCTGCGTCAATATCTTTCCGCGCCCTATTTCCAATGAAGTATTTTTTTAGCCCCATAGAAAAGCATTAAACCTAATATCAAATTATATCCCAATTCAATAACAATAACCAGCAAAGAAGTTCCCGAGTAAAAGGATGAGCTTAGTAATTTGCCTAAAATAATCAAGAGAATATTATAAGCTAAACTAGCTGAACCAATCAAGCCGATACTAATCCAAAGCTTAATTTCTGAAAAAACATTCCTATGCAGCCAATCAATTAAAAAAGCTACGGTGACTAAACTCAAGCTAGTCAAGCCAAAAGGCAAGCCAGAAAATAGATCTAAGAGCAAACCGGCTGAAACAATCGCCCACCACATTTTTTCAAATTTCTTGAAAATGACTAAAATTAAAATCAAAACTAAAATTAGATTAGGGCTCGCGCCCATCACAGACAAAAAAGGAATTAAAGTCGTCTGCAAAATTACTCCTATTAATAGCCCGATAATAATTAAAAATATTTTCATAGTCATGGCCATACGATGGCCGCAAGCTGCTACTTGATTATAAAAACCTTATCCAATGTTTCAAAATCTACAACTGGTTTGACTCTGGCCACTTGAGAGATCTGAACTTGAGAAGAAATGATTTTACTAATCTGGCCGATTAACAGACCGGGCGGGAACACTCCGGCTAAGCCAGAAGTAACTACCGTCTCGCCTTTTTTGACTAATTGATCTTGAGGTAGTAAATCAAAGATTAATTCCGAGCCTGGCCCGCCTTTAATTAAGCCGTTAACCGTTGTTTCTTGAATTAAGGCGTTAACCCGACTATTAGGGTCAATAATTAATTGGACCATGGAAAAAGAATCAGATATTTCAGTTACCTGACCAACCAAAAGATTACCAGCCGTAATCACAATTGCTTTTTGTTTAACTCCATGCTTAATTCCTTGATCAATCAAAAAATATCTAGCTGAATTAGATGAGCCTTGGCTGATAATCTGGGCTAGAATTAATTCTCTTTGTTCAGGCTCAAATAATCCTAATTGCTCTCGAAGAAACTCGTTTTCCCTTGATGCTTCCCTTAATTGACTAAGTTGATTCAAAAGCTCCTGATTGGTTTGTTTCAGATTAGTATTTTCCTGTTTTAGTTCTTTAATTGAAAAAAGAAAATCAGTAAAACTATTAGCTTTTAGAGAAAACTGATAAAGGTTTTTTTGAACTGGCCCGGTGGTCTGAAAAAAAATATCCTTAAAATCTCTTAGCCAGCCTTGACTGTTTAAAAGAATAAGGACAAATATTATTAGCAGAGACCAAACAAAAGGATGTTTAAAAAAGTTTCTCATTTTTATCCAATACTTTAACCAAATTCTATCATACTTATTATCAAAAAACAAAAAAAATCTGACAAATTCAAATTGTCAGACCTTTTAGGACTTTAATCCTTAAATCGTATCAAGATTTCAATTACATTGGCTTTTCTTCTTGGTCAGAGTCAGAAGAAGGACTTTCTGGAGCTTCTGATGCAGGCGCTTCTGGAGCGACTGGTTCTTGCGGACTAGCTGGCGCTTCTGGACTAGCTGGCGCAACTTCGTCTCCACCTTCCTCTTTCTTTGATTTCATGAGAAAGAAAGCGGCGGCCGCTACAACTAAAACAATTACTATTACCCACCACATATATATTTCTCCTTTCTTTTTTTAAACTATTATTAATCCAGCCCCTCCTAGCTGGATACTTCCATTATATACTAAACTGGGAAAAAATAAAATAGATTAGCTGTGGATAAACTCAAGCTAGAAAAAATCAAACAATTTCCAAGCATCGCCTGCTCCCAAGGTTAAAATCAGCTCGCCAGATTGAACCTGTTTTTTCAAATATTGAGCAGTTTGTTTAAGATTAGGAATGTATTTAGCTTTATCGGGCTGATGTTTTTCAATTTCCCTAACTAAATCCCGAGCATGAATTTTACCGGCTTTTTCCCGGGCTGAACCATAAATATCTAAAATGATAATCTGGTCTGCTTGTTTAAAACTTTGGCCAAAATCTTTTAATAGGACTCGGGTTCGGGTAAAAGTATGAGGATGGAAAACCGCCCAAATTTTCTTTTGAGGATATGTTTGGCGAGCCGCCTTTAGAGCAACTTGGACTTCGGTCGGATGATGGGCAAAATCATCAACAAAAACAAAACCCTGTTTGACTCCTGTGATTTCAAAACGTCGCTTAATGCCTTTAAATTCAGCCAAAGATTGCTTAGCAAGCCCCTGCTTAATGCCCAGTTTGCAAGCCGCTTTTAGAGCCGCCGCCCCATTTAAAAGATTATGCTGCCCAGGAATGCTTAATTTAATTCCGGTTTGGACTGAATAATCAATTACTGGACAGCGCGCCTGCTTAATTATCTGCTTAATATTCTTATCCTGAAGATTAGTAATGATAAAGCCAGCCGCCGGAATTCTTTTAATCAGTTTTTTAAAAGCTGTTTGATAAGCTTTAAAATCTTTGAAAAAATCCGGATGGTCATATTCTAAATTAGTTAAAATTAAAGCTTGAGGCCAGTAATTAAGGAAATTATTCCCGTATTCATCTGCTTCGGCCACTAGATACTGGGACTGGCCGATGCGGGCATTTCTTTGCCAGGCTAATACTTCGGTGCCGACAATCACGGTCGGATCTAAACCGGCCTTTTCTAAAATCAAACCGAGCATGGCTGTAGTAGTGCTTTTGCCATGAGTGCCGGCAATAGCCAAGCCGAATTTGTCCTTAAAAAGCAAACCTAAAACTTGGGCATAAGTGAGTATCGGAATTTTTTTCTTTTGGGCTTGTTCCACTTCGTCATTTTTTACTCCCTGTCCCAGATAAGCGACTGAAGCAATCACTAAATCCGTATCAGCCGGAACATTCTTTTTATTAAATCCCTCAATTACTTTAACCTTTAATCTTTTTAAAACCTGGTCAGTAAAAAAAACCTCATCTGTATCTGAGCCTAAAACTTCAATGGAATAACTTTGCAAAACCTGGGCTAAAGCAGTCATGCCGGTTCCTTTAATGCCAATCAAATATGCTTTTTTAATCTTGGTTAAATCCATGTTTTAAAACCAGCCAAGGAAAGATTATAATCGCTCTAAAAATACGCTTGATTCTCCAGGGCTGGCGCATTAAGCGCCAAAGCCATTCTAAACCTAAAAAACGGATTAGTCTAGGGGCTCGTCTAACCTGACCGGAAATAAAATCAAAAGAACCGCCTACCCCGATGGCTAATTTAACTGAAGGTATATTTTTTAAATTTTCAACAATCCATTTTTCCTGCTTAGGCGCGCCCAAGGCGACAAAAAGAATCTTAGGATTATTTTGATTAATTTCTAAACCTGGATATTTTTTTTTAAGATTAGCGCCTGCTTTTTGAGCTATGTCCGATTGACCGCCTATTAAACAAACTGGCCATCCGTTTTGAGCCGCTTTTTGGCAAATCTTTTCCATTAAATCTACTCCAGCTATTCTCTGTTTTAAAGATTGGCCTAAAAACCAAGCGGCAAAAATCAAGCCAATGCCGTCTGGCAGAGCCAAGTCGGCCTGATTAAGAATCTGTTTGAATGATTGGTCTTTTTGAGCTTTAACCAAAAACTCCGGATTAAGCGTAACAATGTAATGCTGCCGGCCATCAGCTAAAAAACCCTCTATTTTTTCAAGGACTTGATTGATAGTCAAATTATCTACCCTAACGCCCAAAATCTTCATTATAGTATTTAATACTCAATATTCAATACTCAACACTCATTCAACACTCAACAATCTAATAATCAATAAAATTAATAATTGAATGTTGGATGTTTAATTATTGAATGGATATTGGTTATTGAATATTGGGTATTGGGTGTTAATCCATTATACCATTTCCCCATTAAAAAGAAAAAAAGCCCTGTTTAGGGGCTTTACCATCACAAGATTATTTTATATCCCTGCTGGAAATTTCCAACCATGAGTATCGCAACTAACAGTATCTATATTATCTCCCGAGGCTTTCAGTTCAATTATTTGATTGCTATCTGTTATTACTTCTAACACTGAATAGTGCGTGAGAGCATCTCCTACCTGGTGACCTGTTGACCCAGATTGCCCGTTGGTTCTCCACCACCAAAAGACTCCCCCATGCAGTAAATCATCAATTGCAACAATTCCTACTGTTGCGAACTTAGGAATTATCAAAGCATTAATATCCGTAAAAGTAGTATCGATATCAACTGACGCCTGGTTTTGAATTTCGTCAGCCCACATCACAGTATCTCCTCCATGAAAAAACTCAGTTACCTGTGAACTGCCATTAGTATAAATAGCAAAAATAACCCTGTCATTCCCATTATACCACCCATGCTTTGCGTCTGACCAAGTTGGCTCTGTTGTCACTGCCCCAATCTCTGAAGCGGTTAAAACATTTACTCCAGCAGTGGTAATGGCCGAATCATCAAGATATACATAAAACCAGATACTATCGTAATCCCAGCTTGCCCCGCCGGGC
>CEPV01067045.1_pt1 | contig 17752 bp, 19 predicted proteins | sample 530451 | NCBI WGS metagenome assembly CEPV01 (sample SAMEA2620097, study PRJEB7988) | marine metagenome | isolation source: saline water (ENVO:00002010), including | reverse complement strand
AATAAATGCATCGGATATGGCTGTCGACTGTGTTGAAATGATGACATCTTGTCTGCTGGCCCATGTACTGAAATCTAAAGTACGATCAATAGTGATTCTTCCATCGTATTTCGGATTTGAAAATTGTCGATTATCATCTTTACTGTTACTATAGGCATCTGCATTTTCAAGCGGATATGGACGAAGACTGATATTATGTTTTGTATGATCAATAATATAGTCAATTATTGTACTAATACAAATTAACTCTCTCACTTGTGCTTCTATTTCCTTAAGATACGTAATTCCCTCGCCGAAAAACCTGTAAACGATCGGTTCAGTATATAGAGGGTTTAATAAAGGTAGATGGCCTAAAATTCCGATGGTTCTATCCTTCTTGCGAGACAGATATCTGGAAATATCGGCCCGAGGATATCCCACAACAGGCATGAATAATTTATCTTTAGCACATTGAATCAAATTGTTATCGTCGGTTTTATTTTTAAGTTCTTCTAATATTTTTTGACGGGTTCTGTCACCCCAAAGATATATTCTTTTTGTGCGTTCCAATACAAAATCATCAAAAAATATCGAAGTTTCTATAACGTCTTTTCCTATTTTCCCTTCACTACCTTCTCCTGCATAGAAAAATATATTCGTATCCGGACAAGCTTCTGCAACATTTTTCATTATTGATGGAGTCGTATGGATAAAGGCATGAGGTTTCCAATATCTCACTACTCGTATAAAGTTACGATTACATGTATAGTAAACTTTGCATCCATAGTGTTCCAATAATCTACCCAATACGTACCGCGATGCAAAATCTCGCTTTAAGGCCATCACATGAACACAAATCCTAAATTTTTTTTTGGCTCTTACCATCTACAAAAATATCTTTCATACCTTAAGAGATTTACTATAAACTCCATTATTCTATACAATTGTCGACTAACCTCTTATTAGAGATTGAATATTATCGACTTTGGTAAGGTTTTGATCGAAGAATCGCTGATTGCGCTGTATCTTTTCTTCTGACCAGTCCCACCATCGTATTTCCAAAACCTGTTCAATGATATGTGGTGGGAAACGATATTTAATCAATCTGGCAGGTGTTCCTCCATAAAATCCATACGGATCGCAATCCTTTTTAATAAGTGAACCTTCTGCAATTATGCAGCCATGGCCAATATGGATACCGTGGGATAAACGCACATTGCGGGCCACCCATACGTCGCTACCCAGAGTTATATGTATACAATGCTCCAGCGCAGGAGGCACAATTGTTCATTAATGATTGCTTAAACATTTTGAAAAAGGTATCTGGAACTTGAAACCCTCTCATATTTTATTACCTGATTTGTCCGAAACCTTTTGAAGACATACACAGGCGTATTGCCGGACGAACAGGCTTGCCTTTCAGAGCCTTTTCCAATTGATTCGCATTTATTGCTTTCTTCATAACACTCAATGCTTGGCGACTTACATCGAGGGTATAATCAATCATCTCCTTGGTATGCGCATAGGATACATACTGTGCGGCTCCAAATAGCACCCCGCGTTTTACTGTTTCCTGCCAAAACAGACTCTTTGCCAATGTGTTTTTATTTGCGTCCTTAAAATGAGAAAAAACGAGGAAATGTCTTCCGCCGTACCCGTTTAATTGTGCCTTAATCCCCAATTCATCTGCGATAGTATTAAATCCATCCTTCAATCGCGTACCTATTTTATCGATGTAAGCGCACACATTCTTACGCTTGATCTCTTCTATAGTCGCAACCGCGGCGCTTAAAGACAAAAGCTCGCCGGCAAACGTGGAGGAAAAGAATATTTCATGGCACACATCCATGATTTTTTTCTTTCCCACAACAGCACCCAACGGCATGCCATTAGCGATACCTTTTCCCAGAATCGAAATATCCGGTGTGACATTGTAATATTTTTGCACACTCATCTTGGAAAATCTGAATCCTGTTATAGTTTCATCAAAGATCACCAAAGCATTATTCTTGTGTGCCAGGGCCTGCACTTTTTTCAAGAAACCGTTTTTCGGCAAATCAAGAGCAACCGGTTCCATGATCACACAGGCAATTTTATTCTTGTGCTTCTTAAACAGCGCCTCGAGCGATTTGATATCATTGTATTGAAAGGAACATATATTCTTCTTGAATTCCTCGGGTATGCCCTTGCAAAACATCTTATTGCCAGCCGTGAACCACTCATGCCAGCCGTGATATCCGTATTGCGCCACAATGCTCTTACCCATGTAGGCACGCGCGATGCGAATCGCAGCAGACGTGGCCTCTGACCCGGTTTTGACAAAGCGGACCATTTGAGCAGAAGGGATGTTTTCTTTTATCAGCTTTGAAAGCTCCACCTCCAATGCGCCGGGTAATGAAAATACAATGCCCTTTTTCAGTTGGTCACTGATCGCGGCATTGACCTTTGGATAATTATGCCCCAAAATAATCGGCCCCAAAGAAAGGGGATAATCAATAAATTTATTGCCGTCAACATCCTCAACAATGCACCCCTGGCCTTTCTTTATATAAATGGGATAAACACCCTCGACGAATTGCGAGGCCATTTTGCTGAATGTGTTTGTCCCGCACGGGATCAGCGCCGTTGCCTGTTTCCATAATTGCTGTGATTTACGTACTCCGTTTTTAATTCCGACTTTTCCCTTCAAAGTAATCCATCCTCTTTTAAACTTTTCGTGAATCCCTCATTACGCTGGATCCCCTGGTTTATTTCTCTTAATTGTTGATCCCGGCGGAAAACTTCAAGAATGTCACTCATGACAAAATCCTTCTTTTCTGCCGCGTAAAGCTGATGAAACAAGTTTCTCATAAATTGCAAATCTTCCTCCTCATCAACAATCCAGCGCAGTTTATTCAGGTCCTCTGTATGAACAATGTTTTGGTTTGAAAACATATCCGTGTTTTCCCACATGTATGCTGTCACATGCTCTCGCTGATATATTTTATTTGCCTGCGCACGCGCACGCTCCAACACATCAAAGGAAAACACCTCGACATCAAGCCCATCGGGAAATGTGGGCGGATGGATATTGCTGGTATACTCCGCTTTTGTTTCTATATGATGTTCCACAACCCTGTCTATGACTTGCGGATCAATCACCGGGCAGTCCCCGGTAATGCGTACAATCATCTCTGCATGATTCTGCTTGGCTGCCTCATAATAACGGGACAGCACATCGTCCCGGCTGCCGCGGAAACAGGCAACCTCTTCCTGCGCGGCAATACGCTCCAGAATATCATCCGCGCTCTCACCGGTCGTGGCCAGGCAGACGTTCGCGCCAAATTTGGAGCGTTTGACGCGCCGGATAACATGCGCGATCATCGGGCTGCCTTCAATGTCTTTGACAACCTTTCCCGGCAGCCGGCTGGACAACATGCGCGCCTGAATGATGATCCATAAACTGTTCATACGTTCAACATCCTTTTACCTGTGTCCGATTTCTTTGCTTTATCAATCGTGGCTTGTACATGCTTCGCTTTCGCCACATTATTCATCGTATCAACACCGCGTTTTACGCAACTGATAAAATACTTCATCTCATCAATATATTGCGTATTGGGATCATATTTGGGATTTTCAATGCGCTCCTTCTCCTGGCCCTTGGCATCCCAACGGATAACGCTATGCCCCGCGCTATCGCATAACAGTATGCCCTTCTCTCCGACAATCTTCAAACTGCGCGCGAATTTATATTGAATGTAATCCAGATGCAGATTACACATCATGGGCTTCCGGCCCTTGTATTCCATCAAAATATCAGCGTTATCTTCGGTATTGATCTCCAAATGGCTCACCTGATTTGATGTGCAAAAGATTTTTTTTGGTACACCGAACATCCAATATAAATAATCAAATTCATGATACAGATCCAAAATAACGCCTCCACCCTCACTTTTGTGCGCACCGTAATTTTTTCGATAGTCTTTTGACGGCCGCCAGTTGGGAAGATATGAACCGTATTCCGCCTTCACAGAATAGATTCGACCCAGCGTACCCTTATCGAGGATTTTTTTGACCTGTTTCAAACCCGGATAAAATCTCAGGTTGCAGGCCACCATGGATACGAGCTTCTTTTTCTTAAGATTCTTCTCAAGCGCGGCAAGCCCGGCCATGGTATGTGATAAAGGTTTCTCAATAAAGATATGACAATTATGCTTCACGCATAATGATGCCACCGGAACATGTAAATGATGAGGCAGGCAAATGAACGCGGCCTTTTTCGCTTTTTGCTTGAGCAAGCCGGGCAGTTGCTTGAAATTTGAGACAGGCACATTATAAGTTTTTGCGATATGTTTGAGAATCACTGCATCCTTGTCGATGCCGGTAACATCACGACAGCCGATCTTGATCAGGTTCCTTAAATGTCTTTCGCCAATGGCCCCGCAACCAATGATAAAAACTTTCATTTTATCCCTTTCTCCTTTACTGCTTGTTTGTTTTGAATCTGCATTATAATTTTTTGTTTCTGTCTGCGGGTAACCTTAAATCGGCATTTCTTATAAAGATGAATGCCTTCCTTATGCTTCGGTGAAACACCCAAACGTACGGCTTTTAAACCGAGCTGATCAAAGGCGTATTTAACAGTGAGTTCCGTTGCTAGGCGTCCGTATCCCTTGCCCCACTGTGTTTTGTCTCCGACCATAATGCCGAATACCGCGCATTTACGTATCTCATCAATATTCTGCAGAGTAACGTTACCGATGTGCTTCCTGCCCCGTCTTAATTCGACCGCGAATATAAGCGCGCTTTCCCTCCCTGTGATTTCGCGATAATACTCGTATAGCTGCTTGATCGTGGTAGACAGACTGGCTGACATGTATTTTTTAACTTCATCGTCCTTCAACCACGACAAGTAGCGCATGTTGATGTCCGATGCAAGGAGGTTTCTGAGGCATATCCTGCCCGCACCGTAACGAATTTTTGCATTCTTAAACGGTCGCATATTTATTTTCGTAGAATTCGATCAACATCTTTTGTAAGAGCCTTTATGATATGCGCACATTGACGCCCTTCTCCCTTAACGCCTTCTTAATGTCCAGGGGTGTCGCACGTGTAAAATGAAAAACGCTTGCCGCTGCAATGGCCGAGGCCTTTCCTCTTTTCAACGCTTCAAACGCGTGATCACCGCTGCCGAGCCCTCCGGAGGCAATAACAGGAATGGAAACCGAATCCGTTACTGCCTTGATTAAATCAATATCATACCCTTCAAATGTGCCGTCACGGTCAATGGAAGTAATAAGTATTTCTCCGGCACCATGAGCCTCAACTTGCATGGCAAAAGCAGCCGGCTCTACTCCTGTCGCCTTTGTCCCCGAATGTATAAATACCTCATGTTGTCCGTCCGGTTTTATTTTTGCATCAATGGAAACGACAATACACTGTGATCCAAACTTGTCGGATGCAGCTTTCACGAGCTCGGGATTTTCAAATGCCGCACTGTTGATAACGACTTTATCCGCGCCGCATTGCAAAAGGCGTCTAACATGTTCTACGCTCTTTACACCTCCACCGACGGCCAACGGCATAAAACATTCATCGGCAAAATCATCAACAAGAATAAAATCGGGCTCACGGCCCTCAATTGTGGCGCGAATATCCACAAATATCAGCTCATCAACATCACGCAGATTATAGACCTTGACCGATTGAAGCAGGCTTCCTGACCGGCGCCAGCTGTCAAACTTCACACCTTTAACTAAGGTGTAGTCCTTGTACAGCATTGTCGGTATAATGCGTGTTTTTAACATAGGGATTAAAACTCTAAAAAATTCCTGATCATTTGTTGTCCAAACCGCTGACTCTTTTCCGGGTGAAACTGTACCCCCATGACATTGTCACGTGCCACAGCCGATACAAACTGACCGCAATAAGGTGTATGGGTCAATATATCCTCTTTGTTTTTACAGGCAAGGTGAAAACTGTGCACAAAATAAAAATCCTCACCCGATTCAAGATTGTCGAGCAAGGGCGAAGATTGAACAAAATTCACTTCATTCCAACCGATATGGGGAACTTTTGTATCTTGGTTCATCGGTTCCAAACGCACGACATCCCCTTCAATCCAGCCGAGACCCATGCTTTCACCACCCTCAAAACCGCGCGTGCCAAGAAGTTGCATTCCCAGGCAAATTCCCAATAGCGGTGTCTTGTTAACCGTCACTTCTTCCTGCAAAACATCAAAAAGTTCCAGTTTGTAAATATTCGCCATAGCATCGGAAAACGCCCCCACGCCCGGAATAATAATGCTGCCACAAGATGCGATATCCTCTTTTTTTGATGTCACAACCGATTCCCCACCGCAGACTTCAACCACACGGGCGATAGAGTCGAGATTACACATCCCATAATCTATTATGGCAATTTTTTTCATGTTATTATTTTACGTTGTCGTAGTTGATCTTCCTAAGATTACCCTTATTGTCTTTAACAAGGTTTCCCTTTGAATCACAAACAAACAATTTTTTGTTAGTGAACCGGTCACATACTTTAATAAATTCGTCTAATGATAAATCCATTTCATCCAGTAGTGTGTCCAGGGGACAACCCAGATGCGTCCATGGGAATTTGCCATCCAGCTTCTCCACCAAATAAACACCCTCCGCACGCGTCAGACGGCCACGTCGGATATGCAGGCAAGCCTGGTCCGTCGCACGTCCAAAACCGTATTTAAGGAATTTAAAATAATCATGAATACCGCTATGGCAATTATCCAGGTTCTCATAATTAACCAGGGCCCCTTCATTGGCCTTATGGTAAGAATGAAAGCCGTAAGCCTGTGCTACCAGTGCGTTTCTATAACCGTCCCAAGGCATGTAGTACCCCAGAAACAAGCCCGTAACACCAACATCCTTTAATTCCTCATCCGTTGGATAAAAATATTGAACCAAATGTCTATGTTCAATACCCTCCTGGCCGAGAAGGTCAGAAACACGCATTCCCAACAGTCCGCCGAATTCTTCCAGCCAACGTCTGTTTAATTCATTATTTTGGGACGCCGCTGCAGGTCCGCCATACTCATCTTGCGAGTTCTCTCCCCAGACAATCAAGGGGATTCTAAATTTAACGGCGACACTAACGGGAATGGTAAAAATCGTACAATGTTCTGGCCAAATACTGTCACCAAGTTGATTTAGAGACAATTTATTGATCCGCCTGCGAATGATGGGATTAACCGATATTTCTATCAAATCCACCCCAAGCTCTTTCATGTTATCGATGTTCGTCCTTCCAATCTCACTCAATTTATCCGTTATGACCGAGACGACAAGAGGATTCATACCCAATTCCAACATTTTGATAATTTGAAAATGGCTGTCTTTTCCTCCGCTTGCCGGAACAATGCAATCGTAATTCTTCCCGTCTTTTGAACGGTACCGATTAAGTATGCGCAAAAGCTCCTTTTCCCGCGCCTCCCAGTCCACCTCGACTCTTTTTTCATATGAACGGCAGGCATTACATACACCCTCTTCATCAATGAGCAAATCAGGTTTTGTTTCCGGCATCACACAACGATTACAATAACGGATCATTTTCCCTTCCTTTAAATGCGGCACAGCTCATGAAATTTATTCTTTAAAAACATTTCTATGCCTGATGATTGAATTGAATAACTTCCCAACAATGTTCACCGCCCTTTTCTTAAGGCCACCATTTCTTCGCAGCCCGAATAGACGTTTAACTGACCATCCAATATAGCTCTTAAAGGTTTGTATTCAAACCGGCGCTGCAAGCCAAAAACTTTTCGAATGCCATATCCAATTAGTTTTCCCAGTTCACGCAAAGTACCCTTTGGTCCTATTCTTTTCAGCAAAACAAGTAAAGTCAAGATCCACAGACAAAAACGCACCCGATAAAAAAAGACAGGATAAATGTTTATCAGCTCATGAGCCTTTCTTTTTATTATGGCCTCCATGAAACCAGGCCGTGCGGAGCCCGTAAACACAACTTTTTTATAATGATCATGGCCGAATTTTTTTAAATATTGATAATAAAGAACGGCTAAAATCAAATACCTCCACGATAAATGTACAAGCATAGGGGCATTGGTAAAATTAAGCGTTGTTGCATCGTCGGCAGCGTCCCTATCGGAGACATGCAGCAAATATTTTTCCTCACCTTCAAGATAAGGACCTATAAGTCCCTTAATCCTCGCATATTCATACAAAGGAGTTCCGGGCAGGGCCTGGGCAAAGTAGATACCGACGGGCTTACGCCCGTGGCACTTGAAATTTGAAATTGAAAGCTATCTGAATTTGGCCTTTGTCAGTTTTTTCCTGAAACTCAACGTACCTTTTGATTACATCTTCATCGATGCCAACTGTGGAAGAGAAAAAGCCCGGTGACCAGAATTCGTTTCGATAATATATCTTTTTTATCCATTCGAAGGTTTCCCGAATCTCTCTGCTGGTATTGGCTTTTATCTTCCCTATTATCCCAGAAACTGAATATTTGGTCGGAATGATTATTATCAGATGAACATAATCTCTCTGGATACCGTATCTTTCAATCTCTATATCGGGATGATACTCTTGAATATCGAATAGGTGCTTTTTAACAAACTCTTTTAATCGTCTTTTAAGTATTTTTTTCCGATACTTTGGAATCCAAACGACATGATATTGATGGTGATATGCTCCATGAGCACTTAATCTTATGTCCATGACCGCAGCATATCATATTTCAATCTTCAGTTATATCTATTCGACATTTTGACGCTGTTATCCACGGGCTCACGCCCGTGGCCTTCAGCGTCGTTTTTGATAATTTCCGGGTCCACCATATCCACCCGCATGCCTCCCACACCCCAAATCACATTTAAAGGTTTAATCGTCGCGCAAAATTCTCTCAGCCATTTTTTGCAGGCACCGACGCATTCGTCCATAAACGATACTAGTCCTAAATCAAATCGCTGACTCAATTCCTTAATCCGCGAAATACATAGTTCAACTGGAACAAAACGGATACCCTTAATAAACCGATGACAAAACGTGCATCGGGATATGCACCCTTTTGAACAGGCCATGACGCCCAATGTTCTGTTGGATTGGATCAGCTCATCCAGTTGAGCATCATTTTGATCAAGCCCGTCTTTATGCAGACGATATTTTCCCAAAGAAAACCCGTGCATCAACCTCTGCAAAATGTCATTGAATGTAGTAGTACTCTTATTTTCATAAGATTCGTTTAGTTCTTAATCAATTTCTCTAAGGGTTTTTCATAATGTAACAAATCAGTTAAAAACAACTGTTCATTTTTTTTGATTTTATCCATGCTCCAATCCCACCATTTTATTTTCTGGAGTTGTTCAATAATTTCTTTTGAAAACCTATATTGTATTAACCTAGCAGGTACACCGCCATATATACCGTACGGCTGACAGTCTTTTGCTACCAACGCTCTTGTTCCGATCACACAACCATTCCCCAGTTTGACTGAATTCATCAAACAGACATCTTCACCAATCCATACATCATTTCCAATAATGCAATCATCTTTAAATTCAGACTTATCATAAAACGAACTTGTTAAATATTCACCTTCATCAACTATTCGTAAGTTCCCTCCAAGATTATATGTTGATGCAAATTGTGTTGGATGGGAAATATTTGACGTAAGGATTGTGACATTATTTGCTATGGATGTAAACGCACCAATAAAAAGCTTTCTTGTTCCTCTGATATCAGCTTTACTGCTGAAATATGAATGGATTCCTATTTGAATATCAGCTTGTGGTAAGTCTATTTTTCCTAAATAGGCACGCCCAGCTTCGCACGAGATGACCCAACCGAATTTGAAATGGTACCATATTTGGTCAATATTGTGGATACCCTTTGGCGAACTGATTTTGACTCGTTTTATGATATTCTCTTCAATTTCTCTATAGAGTAGAATAAGAAACTGTTTTTGCGAAAGCGGAATACTATCACATAAGTCATTAGCCGATTGCATTGTATAAATAGTGTTTTTGCATTCATAGGAGCGAATTAACTGGTCAAGAATAAAGGTTTTCTGGCTCTCTGTCATAGTTTGACAATGAATAGTTTGTATTTATATTATGAAGAGTAGAAAAGCATAAGTCTATCAATAAATTTTTGCAAAATTGAACCATTTGTAGTGTTCTTTTGCAACTTCAGCTTGTAATTTAGCATCAGTTACTAAAGGATAGCCATAGAAATCCATTATATCTTTAAAATAAAATTCGATTAATGCAGCCTCCTCAATTTCTATCCTTTCTTTCCACCGGCCCTTATTAACACTTGATACCCCTGTAAATTTTATGCCTTCAAAATTATTACCTTTCCATGCCGTACCTAGAAAAGTGGGTTTTAAAAGATCATCAGAAAAATCAATACCAATAAAGTCAGCAATTTGTTTCATTATTTCATCGGGTTTTGATACTAAATCTTCATATTTAATTATCAAATATCTATCTTCACCATAAATCATACTATTTAATTTGCTAATTTCCATCCCAAGACGGCACCGATCTATCATACTCTGCGTTAACTGTAAAATAGAAGCATTAAAATCTTTATATCTTTCACTCCATCCTGAACGTAGAGAAGCCCAATTATCTCTTGGATCCCGGACAACATGAATAAACTTTGCGTTTGGAAACCATTTAAAAACATCCGTAGCATAGATTTCAGTACTGGTCGTCTTCTCAACCCATCCTTTTGGTTCCATTTCCGATTTCCATACTTTTTTAAAGGCTTGAATAAGGCAACACAACATGTCTTTAGGAAAATATTTAGTAGATTTAATATCAGTTAAAAACTGGGTTTGAAATTTCTCAAAGTTAAAATTTAATTTTTTTCTGATATTTTCACTTAAAAACTCAATAGAATCCTGTTTTACAATTCCCAATACTCTATCAACCATCCTATCGGTTTTTTCTGCTTGTGATTTATCAGGTGTATCATATAAAGGGTAGTACAAGTAGAAAAATCCACTATCAGAAGGGTAGGTTACTAACTCCGGATTATTGTCCAACAAACTTAATAAAAGAGTTGTTCCAGATTTTCTATGCCCCCCAAGGAATACAGGATAATCTATATATTTTTCAGACACAATATCCTCCACTTTTTTATAAATCAGATTGTTTCGTAATACATTAATTTTTTTTCTATAAACATAGTAAAATATTTTTTTAATTCAATCATATCAATTCCCAGTTTATTAGCTATTTCATAGACAGTAAAATCAGAACCAAGGTTATTGATAATATCCATTTTAGAACAAAATTCTTCAAATTCATTTTCATATAAACCATATCTGCCTAAAAATGGTTCACCAATAAAGTTTGCTTTTGGTTTAACCATAAAACCATCAAATTCACTTAAAAGTTTATAAATTAAATCAAAAGCACGTTCCAATTTTTTTACAGTCACAAGCTGCATATTATCTTTATTGCTATGATATTCAGGATAGGGTTCATAATTACCTTTTTGATAGCGACTCATTTTAGAACGATGTAATGCTAACATTGGGATATTAATATTAGCACCATTAAACTGCCTTTCATCATTACCATAATTAAATGGTTCACACTTATTATTATCTGATTCTTGTAATACTATTTTTTCAAACAAAGTATCAATAAGAGTATTTCCCTTAAAAGAGTAGTTTAAAACAAAAGGATTTTCTATGGTTAACATTTCAATAAACAACCCTGCTTTTATCATCGGCAAAACACTTTTATTTTTTGAAATCCAAGCAGCAGAACCAATTGTCTCAGGAACTATTAATTGTCGATAAGTATAATTAGGTCTCCTTGCAGAAAGTTTTTCTAAAACCGACATCCCTAAAATAACACCAATGGGTCCATCATTAAGCTGATAGGGATGGCACAGGTGAGAAGCAAGTACAAAAGATTCTTCAAAAGCTCCTTCTAAAATAATTTCCCCAACTTGTAAATGACCATTTTCGAATTCACTTTCAATCACTACATAATATCTTCCATGGTTTAATGTCTGCTTAAGAATTTCAGAGCAACAAAGCCCCCATTTTTTCGTATAATAACTAAATTGAAAAGGAGTAGCATCCGGAATATTGGGATGAGTATATAAATGTTCAAACAGTACTTCTTTTGTAACCCAGCCTTCAAAAGATTGACTATAAGACATACAGGCAAGTTCATCTTTAAGAGAATCAATCAAAACCTTTCCATTTTGATCCTCTAGCCGCGCTCTTTTAAGATTCCATTTTTGAGGTATAATCCACGTTCCACAATCATAACCAGTAGGAAAAGTATAGGTGACCGTTGACAATCCAATTTTACGAGCCTTTTCTAATATATACGCTAAAGCCTTATCATAGCCATCACTAATCAGGTGTCTTGGTAGATTGTATACTTTTTCTAAATAATTTAGATATTCTTTATCAAAAACCATGTTGCATTCTTTCTCCTAACTCAGTTCCATTTTGACAAGTAATCTGTTTCATTGAATAACCATCTGGTTTCTTTCTTAGTATCAAACGCAAAACACCCTTCCATAATCAAGGGATATTTTGACAGCATTTTCTTAACCTTTGAAGAAGGATAACCATGATTTAAAAATGCTGGTACGTGACTAATAGTATTGAATTCTTTTGATAGCTTTTTACTAAAAGATTGCTTAACTGTAGTACTTAAACTCAAATGAATATATTTTATTTTATCACTTATTAGTGGATCATTGAGCCAGTTTAGAACACCATCATTTAATTCTTGTAAGTGAGCAATATCTAGAACAACTTTTAATTGTTCATATTCATTTAAAAGTTCTTTAATCTCATTAATACTTCGGCCATAAGGGGTATTGTTTCCCATATTTTCAATTATTATATCAAAATCAGAAAATATTTTTCTTATCTTACTAATGTATAATTGGTCAGACCTAAAAATATGATTACTATGAAAAATAATATCCTTAATATCATTTTTGTACATTATTTCCTTTAGCCTTACAATTTTTTTTTCATCCATATGACTAAAGGCTATTTCTTCGGTAAAAAAAATCGGATGAAAAACAATATTCAAATGTTTTCTTATATAACCAATTATTTCTTGCGCTGGTAACAAAATATAATCTGAAAATGGGGTAAATAAAATCTGTATTCCTGAAACAGCAGGATTCAACAAAATTTCATCCAGATAATCCCACCAATTTTTTTCCCATAAAAATAACGAACCGGAACTAAAATAAATCTCCCCCACCTAACATATCCTTCTAAAAAATAAGCATTAATAAGTAAACAGAACACATTATCAATGTCCTAATATCTTAAAACTTCTTGAAAATACACACATAAAATAAAAAAAACATAACTGACTATTTATTTATTCTAACCGGTATCCACTTTTTCTTAAGATATTTTTTTGCCTCAAGCGGAGTTTTCTCAGTAAAATGAAAAATACTAGCTGCAGATACCACCTGAGCTCCTGCATTTAATGCATGATACAAATCAGCATAATTTCCTGCCCCACCTGCTGCAGTAACCGGTATTGACGAACAAGAGGAAACAGCAGGCATATTCAATATTGATTTATTCATTCTTTTCTAACCATTTTATTGCATGTTCAATTACAGGAGCAGTTGGCGTAAAGTTGTCAGACAAATTTTTTGGGCGTAAAAATGGTGCTTCAGCTCCTTCTTTTATTGCAACATTTGAAATATCCTTAGAATCAGTTGAAACGATAACTCGATCGAATAATTTGCTATCGATAGCAGCACGAATCGAGTATGAAATAATAGGTTTTGCATGAAACTTCTTTATATTCTTTTTAGGGATCCGGATGCTTCCACCCCGTGCAGGTATTATTGCTATATTCATTTCTAAAACAATATGGCCTGAGAAGCATGATGACACGGAAGATACGTTAAAACATTTATCCAATCATTCTCCATTCAATTGCCGTTCCTTTTGAAATATCTAATGCTGCTCTCTTTCCTAAGATTATATCAAAATATTTAGGATAAATCCCATATCCAGGTCGGATTATTCTTATATTGTCAAAAGTAAATGTCTCGTCCTTTTTGATATCGCCTGATGCATAAATGGATCTGCGGAAACGAATTGATTTACTTTCCCCTTCTGTTGATCCGTAAAATATCGTTCCCAATGAATCTTTAACCCTTTTGCTTTCTTGCACTAACATTTTCATTTCATCCTTTTCTAGAGAAAAAGCAGCATCAACTCCCCCTTCATTTCTTCTGAGTGTGAAATGCTTTTCGATGACATTCGCTCCTAAAGTTATAGCGGCTAGACTAACTCCTATTCCTAATGTATGGTCAGAAATTCCAACCGGGCATTGAAATAACTTTTCCATGTGTGGTAACGTCAAAATATTTGCATCTTTAGGTTCAGATGGATAATCGCTGGTACATTTGAGAAGTATCAAATCATCACATCCGTTTTTTCGAGCCATTGTAACTGCCTCATCAATCTCTGAAATTGTTGCCATCCCGGTAGATATAAACATTGGTTTTCCGGTACGGGCTATCTTGCGAATCAACGGAAGGTCAACAATTTCAAAAGATGCTATTTTATAGGCTGGAACTTCTAGAGTTTCCAAAAAGTCGACAGCAGAAAAATCAAATGGAGTACTGAAGCAAATCAGACCAACATTTCTACATCTTTCCATAATATCTTTATGCCATTCCCAGGGCGTAGATGCTTTTTCATATAATTCAAATAACGATAATCCATTCCACAGGCTATCTTTATCATTAATTTTGAATTCATTTTTATTCAAGTTTAAGGTCATCAAATTAGCTGTATATGTTTGCATTTTAATCGCATCCACCCCAGCTTCAGCAGCAGCATCAACTATTTCCAAAGCACGTGATAAAGACTTGTTATGATTACCGGACATTTCAGCTACTATAAACGGATAATTGCTTGCATTAATTTTAGCGTCATTTATGCTGATATTTAGTTTTTTCATAAATTTCTAATAGGATAGAATCTCACGCTTTATTATGTTCACAATCCTTTGAATTCCATATGGGTCTATATGTTTGCGACCCTCCAGGCTTAAACGACTCCTTTTTTTTTTATCCATTTGCGCTATCACATTTGAAATATCTTTTATATTCACATCATTCAATTTTCCAGCGCATGCCAATAATTCCATATTTTCCAATAGCTTAGAATATGACACTTGAAAATCCTTAACCCCGATGACAATGTACGGAATTCCAAGGCAAAGGGCTTCGAAAACGACATGGCCATATGTACCGATGGCTAAATCAGCGTCATAAAATAACGGAGCAATTGACGGTATATTATTGTGAAGTTTCAATCTAAATTCTGAAGTATAGCTTTTCAACTTATTTTTATCTTTAGATTGCAGAGGAGAAATCAGCACATCTACCTTACCCTTGAATTTCATCATTTTGAGTGAGTCGAGAACAAGAAGCGGGCCGTCAACAGTATTCCAACTGCCAAAGCATACAAATATATGATTGATCTCTTCGCTGATGATTCTTTCAGATAATCGGTATGCGACAAAATTCTCATCTACAGGGGAATATTGTAACCCAGCATATAGTTTGAAACGATACGGGTTACTTTGATAATCTTCTAAAAGATGTCCAATGACAACATCAACGGGTAGGATTTTCGGAATTTTCTTAGAACTAGAGATTAAAACAGTTTTGCGAAATTTCTTACATATATGATATATCCTTTCCATATCATAATAGTCCATATCATTTTGATCAAACATAATATCGATGATAGCTGCACTGTTATTTGAACTAATTAGTTTAAAATCAATGATTTTAAATGATTTTTTTATAATTTTTTGAGCATCACTTGAAAAGTTTCCACTAAATAATATTTCAAATTTATCCTTTAATTTCTGTCCAACACTCAAACAACGATTAACGTGTCCAAATCCTACGGTTTTTTTTGCCTCGGTAATAAAATAAATTTTTTCCATCATATCAATTATATCTATTTAGCTTTATATATTTTTAAAATATATTTTTCACCTTTGTAAGTAAACCAAGCAGGATATCTGTCATTATCAATAATTCTAAGGTGATTAAAATTTTCGATAATCGTTCTGTTTGGATTTATTTCATCATCCCTATCAGTCCTTTTACAATAAAATGTTGGAGCTCCCTTTTGTTTTTCAGGTATTATATTCGGCCATACTTTTAGAAAATGGAGAATAATTTTTTCAGTTTTCTTCCACACCTTTGCTCTAATTTCAGGTAATAGCTCAGTGCCATCTAAATGGATACTATCCCTTAAATAAATATCCCCGGCGTCGAGTTTTTCAACTGCTCTAAAAAGTACGATTGGTATTTTATCTTTGCCTTCAAGAATTTGCCATGAAACCGGGGACATTCCCCTTCCCCATGGTAGGTCACTTGCATGTACCACAAGGTTCAATTTGTTGCGCTTCATTATATTTGATGGGACTACCAATGTGCATCCAAGGTAAAAAGAAATGTCTCCGTAAGGTAATTCCTCGGATTTGGTATGGAAGCTGACATTATATTTATGGGATAGTTTTTTTAAAAATAGTTGAAGAAATGGTATAATCCACGAATCAGGATTATTAACAAGAAAAGAAATTTGTTGCATTTTGCGTAGACTCAATTTCGATTTTGCGTTTTCTGTCCTCACCATCTCGTTCGGCCAAGATAGAGCGCAAATTGAATTTTAACACAAATTCCCGCCCATCGAAATATTCTTCAATGATTTATAATACTCCAGCCATTGACCAAGATCAGACCAATTATTCTCCATGATAGGAAAGACACCAATTTTTCGTTTCAGTTTCAAAAGGACGTCAATCAAATCGGGTAAATCAAATGCTTTATCATTTGGTATGTGCTTAGTAACCTCACTATTGAAAAGATAGAATCCTGTATTGACAAGATGGCTCAGCTTAGGTTTTTCAACGATACTACAGAGGTTGCCATTTTCGTCAATTTTGCATATTCCATATTTTAAGATTTTCTTTTGAAGACTTGTAACAACGGTTACACTATTTTCATTTTTCTCATGAAATTCCGTTAAATCAGCAAGATTTAGATTAACGATGGTATCGCAATTACTAAGAAAAAATTTATCTTTCTGTGGTTGATAGAGTGAAAGTGATCCAATTGTACCCATAGGCATTTTTTCAATTAAGTAACTTATTTTGTGATTATAGGACATTTCATTCAAATAGGTTTTGATAATGCTACCTTTGTAGTTAATAGAAATAATATATTCCGGGAGGTCGTACTTTTCAAATAACTCAATAATATGCTCTATCACGGATTTATCTCCAAGAGGAAGCAGTGCTTTTGGCAATATTGTAGTGAACGGCTCCATCCGGGAGCCTATTCCTCCAGCCATAATAACCGCCGGGATAGCAATCTTGGGATAGCGTACTTCAAAGTCGTTGAATATATAGTCGGAAGGAAATATAATATCAACCAATCTGTGGCGTTCATCCACAACTGGAAAACCGCGTAGTAGTTTGTGCCCTGTTTTTTTATATAGGGAACGGATATCTTTCTTAGTCATACCCGGCTGAATCACATAAGGATGTGTATTGTAATGCCCTTTCAGTTTTTCTTCTACCCGAATTCCTTGCATAACGACACGCCTGAAATCTCCATCAGTAAACATTCCCAGCAATACCATATCTTCAGAAATAACACACACAATTCCTTTTCCGAGTTTTTCTATCTTTTCAATGGTTTCATGAATCGTACACGCTTCAGTTACAGTAAATTTATTA
>CEPV01005253.1_pt1 | contig 17773 bp, 18 predicted proteins | sample 530451 | NCBI WGS metagenome assembly CEPV01 (sample SAMEA2620097, study PRJEB7988) | marine metagenome | isolation source: saline water (ENVO:00002010), including | reverse complement strand
CCGAGCCGGTAAAGCCAGGGCCGGCGGGCCAGGTGGGACCAAACCTTGAGGGCGGCGCGGGAGACGGAAGAGGTCTGCCGCCGCTCGAACTGCCGCCGGCGCCAGGTCCGCAGCATTCTCGGCAGCGGGATGCGCATCGGGCAGACGTCCTCGCATTTACCGCACAGGGTCGAGGCATTGGGCAGGTGGCCCGCCTCTTCCAGACCTATGAGGCCCGGGATCAGCACCGCGCCCATGGGCCCGGAATAGACCCAGCCGTAGGCGTGGCCGCCGATGGCTTTATATACCGGACAGTGGTTGAGGCACGCCGCGCAGCGGATGCAGCGCAGCATTTCATGGAAATCGCCGCCCAGCATTTCGGTGCGGCCGTTGTCCAGCAGCACGACGTGGAACGCCTCGGGCCCGTCGAGGTCGCCCTCGCGCTTGGGCCCGGTGCAGAAGGTGGTGTAGACGGACATTTCCTGTCCCGTCGCCGAGCGGGCCAGGACGCGCAGGATGGTGGTCGCGTCCTCCAGGGTCGGCACGACCTTTTCCAGGCTGGCGAGGGCGATGTGCACCCGGGGCAGGGAGTGCGTCAGATCGGCGTTGCCTTCGTTGGTGACCAGCGCTATCGAGCCGGTTTCGGCGATCAGCATGTTGGCGCCCGTCAACCCGACGTCGGCGCCGACGAATTTCAGCCGCAGCTCGTTGCGGGCCTCATCCAGAAGCGCGCGCGGTTCATCGAGGCCGCGCCCGGGCGACAAGTGGTGGTGTTTTTCCCGAAACGTGTCGGCGATCTGTTCCTTGGAAAGGTGGATGGCCGGGGCGATGATGTGGCTCGGCGGTTCATGGCGAAGCTGGATGATGTATTCGCCGAGGTCCGTCTCCACCGGCTCGATGCCGTGCTCTTCGAGGTGTTCGTTGATGGCGATTTCCTCGCCGATCATGGATTTGCTTTTGGTGACGGTCTTGGCTCCGGCCAACTTGCAGATTCTAAGGATCGCCGTTCGCGCCTCGGCCGCGTTCCGGCACCAGTGCACGGTGCCGCCGGCCTCGACAACGCGGGCTTCGAAGGCTTCGAGGTAAAAGTCCAGGTTGGCGAGGACGTGGTCCTTGATGTCGCGGGCCGCGTCGCGGAGAGCCTCGAACTCGGGCAGCCGCGCCATCGCCTCCCGGCGCCTGGCCGGAAACCCGTCGGCCAGCTTCGACAGGGCGTCGCGCAGCTTGGCGTCGCCGAGGGCCTTGGCCGCGTTTTCCCGAAAGGCGGTGGTGGTCGATTCCATTTATTCGGTTTCCTTTTCGGCCGGCTCGCCCAGGGGCGGCCCTTCGGTCATCCCGGCCAGGACCTCGGCAATGTGGCGGACCCGGATGTTCGATCCCCGGCGATGCAGGCGCCCGGCGATATTCATCAGGCAGCCCAGATCGCCGGCCAACAGGGTATCGGCGCCGGTGGCCATGATGTCGTCGACCTTGGCGTCGACCATGCGCCCGGAAATATCCGGGTACTTGACGCAGAACAGGCCGCCGAAGCCGCAGCAGGTTTCGCTTTCCGGGGCTTCCGTCAGGGTCATTCCCTTGACGTTGGCGAGCAGCAAGCGGGGCTGTTCCTTGACCCCCATCTCGCGCAGGGACGAGCATGAATCGTGGTAGGTGGCGATGCCGTCGTAGGCCGCCTCAAGGTTTTCGACCTTCAGGACATCGGCGAGAAACGACACCAGCTCGAAAGTCTTGCCGGCCAGGGCCGTGGCCCGCGGCGCCATTTCGGGGTCGGCGGCGAAAAGCGAAGGGTAGTGGTGCCTGATCATGCCGGCGCACGACCCCGACGGCGCGACCACGTAATCGAAGTCCTCGAAAGCCTCGATCACCTTTTCGGCGATCGCCCGGGCGTCCGGGTTGTCGCCGGAATTGTAAGCCGGCTGCCCACAGCAGGCTTGGGCCTTGGGCACGGAGACCTTGCAGCCGGCGTCTCGAAGCAGTTTGACCGCGGCAAAGCCAACCGTGGGCCGCGCCAAATCCACCAGGCAAGTGACGAAAAGGCCGACGGTCATCGGTTCGGTGGCGGAACTTCCGGGCATGGCCGGAGAATGGGCGTTTCCAGAAACAAAGGCAAGACGCGCACCTGGGAGTTTATGGGGGGGCTTTACGGGGGGCTTTTAAGGTGATCGGTCTAAGGGGCGTCGTTGCGTGGCAGCAGCAGATAATAGGTCCCGTTTTCGCGCATCCGCCCGGCGCCGAGGCCGGCGTCGTCGCCGAAACCGAAGAACAAATCGCCGCGCACCGGCCCCTGGATGGCGCTGCCCGTATCCTGGGCCAGGACCAGGCGGCGAAGGGGTTTTTTCGATTTTCCCGGTTGCGACGTGTTCAGCCACACCGGCACGCCGAGGGGAATGTATTTCCGGTCCACGGCCAGGCTTCGGCCCGCCGTCAGCGCGACGCCCTGGGTGCCGATGGGCCCGTCGCCTTCTATCAGGCGGAAGAAAATATAGGACTTGTTCTTCTCCATCAGTTGCCTGCCGGCCATGGGGTTGGCGGCCAGCCATTGGCGGATCGATTGCAGGGAAACCTTTTTCTGGGCAAGGATGCCCTTGGCCACCAGTTCCCGGCCGATGGGGGTATAGAGGCGGCCGTTGCGGCCCGCGTATCCGACGCGGATCATGGATCCGTTCTCGAACATCACCCGGCCGGAGCCCTGAACATGCAGAAAAAAGGCGTCAATGGCGCTGTCGACCCACAGCAATTCAAGCTGTTGGCCCTTCAGGACACCGCTTTCGATGTCGGCGCGGGTGGGATAGGGCTTGAATTTGTTGCCCTTCAACTGCCCGGCCAGTTGCCGGCCCTTGAATTCATCCCCGAAGTCCCCGAGATCGATGGACACGAGATCCTTGGGCCGGGCATAAATGGGATAGCGGTAAGTGGTGTCCGGCTTCCAGGCGCCGCGGAGTTCCGGCTCGTAATATCCGGTGAACAGACCCCGGGACTTGGTGTTGTTCCTGGCTAAATAGGGCGTAAACCGGGATTCGAAAAAATACCGGGCTTCGGTTTCGTTGCCGGGGCGGATCAAGGCGGCGGAAGCGCAAATCTTGATCCAGTCCGAAACACGCCCCATAACCGGCTTGCCGCCAAGTCCTCGGTCCGGCGGCAGGGTTATGATCATTTCACACGAGCGCAGGAATGCCGCCAGGGCCTGGCCGAGGTTGTCGCCTTTCCATCCGGGGATCTTGTCGAAGGTGGTGGCGTCGAGGCGGAGATAGGTATCTTCCGGTTCCGGTATTTCCTTTTCGGGGATCAGCCTGCCGCCGCACGACGCAACAACGGAAACAAGCGCCGCCGCCAGTGGTAACAAAATCCGTGTCGAGGCTTTCCGTCTAATCAAGGCTGGCCGTCTAATCAAGGCTGCTTGTAGCGATCAGAGTCCAGTTCGGATTGCGGGACTTGGTGTCCCGGGCGAAGGTCCAAAAATCGGTTACCTCGATAACCGCATTAGGGTTGCCGTCAACCACGTCGCCGTTTTCGTCGCGGGTGGCGTTGATCTGGTCGCTGAAGAATTTGATGGTGATGTTGACCATCCGGCCTTCGAGGTAGGCTTCGACGATATCCGCCGACTTGATCCCGACCAGCGTGTCCTCAAGGGTTTCGCCGGCCTGTTCACGGTCCCGGATCGCCCGCGAGAAATTGGCCAAAACTTCGGGACTCAACAGAGGCTTCAACGTTCCGGTATCGCCCGATGCATAAGCGCCCAGAATAAGTTCGAAAGCGATTTTCGAGCCGGAAATAAAATCTTCCGAATCGAAGTCCGGGTTGGCCCGTTGAATCTCCATCAGGCCCCGAACCATCGGGTCGTCGCTTTCGCCGGCATCCAGGGCGCTTTCCTTCAGGGGGCTTTCATCGGCATAGGGGTCGGTCCGGTCGGGCATGGCGATGATGTTGTTGTCCTGTTGTTCGCTGGGCCGGTTTTTAAAGGGGTTGTGGGTCTTTCCTTGGTGACCGTCGCGGCGGCCGAGAACACCCCGAAGCCGCAACACCAGAAAGGCCGCGATCATAGCGAAGAAAATAATGTCGATGAACTGAAAGCCTTCGCTCATATCGGTCACAACTCTTTCACCACAGGGCATCTGCCGGGTGGACCCCCGGGCATCCCTGGGTTAAACACACCCTTGAACACGTTAACGGCTTACGCTGTCCAGGTCTACAAACCCGTCCCGCGAATCGTATTGCGTTTTCGTTCTTCTGGGTAGATAGGCCGGAAACGAGGAAAGAACAAGTATGGGTGGATTTCTTTTCGCCGCTTTTGTCGGGGTGCCGATTCTTGAAATCGCCTTGTTTATCGAAATCGGCGGCGCCATCGGCTTTTGGAAGACAATCGGGGTCGTCGTTCTGACGGCCCTGGTCGGCGCGGCGCTGCTGCAACAGCAGGGCCTGGCCACGCTCAGGAAAGCCCAGGCCAGCCTCAATGACAACCGCTTTCCCATGGACGAGGTCTTTGACGGCCTGTGCCTGATCTTCGCTGGCGCCCTTTTGTTGACCCCGGGATTCTTTACCGACGTGGTAGGGCTGTTGATGTTCGTGCCGCCCTTTCGCGCGGTACTGCGCCGGGGGTTGGGGCGTTTTTTGGCCGCCCGGGGTCCTATCGAGGTTTACGGCGCCGGGTTTTCCGCCGGCCCGGACCCCGGCCCGGACCCCGGTAAAGTAATAAACGGCGATTTCAAGGACATCACCCCGGACACGGACGGTTCCGAAAGGCCCTCACCGCCGCGGAGGCTTCCGGAGGACTAGAGGGGCCTGAAACGGTTGTTCCCGGCCCCGATCCATGATAGCCACAGGGCCACTTTTGGATGGGAGAGAGAGGATATGGCCAAGAAATCCGAAAAAGACAAGAAACCCGCCGCCAAGAAAGAAAAGCCGGCAGCCGACGCCGGTTCCGGCGCCCAGGACCTGCCGGCTTCCGGTCCGGCCGAGGCCGGCGGCGCGGAGGCGGCGCAGCCCATTATCATCAACGTTCAGTTTATCAAGGACCTGTCTTTCGAGGCCCCGGCAGGGCCCGGCATTTTCAGCCTCATGCAGGAATCGCAGCCCGATATCAACGTCAACATCAACGTCAATGTTAATCCTCTTCAAGACAATATTTTCGAGGTCATCCTCGAGTTTCAGGCTTCATGCAAGATCAAGGAGCAGACCGCGTTTATCTTCGAGCTTGAATACGCCGGGGTGTTTACCCTTAACGTTCCGGACGAGCACCTGCAGCCGGTCCTGTTGATCGAATGTCCACGGCTGTTGTTTCCGTTTGCCCGTAATATCCTGGCTGATGTTTCCCGCGACGGTGGATTTCCGTCCTTGATGCTGGGACCGGTGGATTTCGCCGCCATGTTCCAAGCCAAGCTTCAGGAACTGGAAAAGGCTCAGGCCGGCGGCGGCGAAGCGGCGGCGGCCCCGCCCAACTAAGACGAAAGGCCCATGAGAAGGGGCCTTAGTCCTCACTTTTCCAAATTGGCGATTCCAGCTTTTCCATAAATTGCGCGTGCGCCCGTTGCTCGGTGTCGGTGGGCGCGTGGGGGCGGGGCGGACGCCGGTTTTTTTCGGCCGATTCGACGATCTTTCGTTCTTCGGCCGATAATCCCAGATCCTGCTGCCGGCCGCCGATCAGTTCCAGATAGACCTCGGCCAGAAGCCGGGCGTCCTTGAGGGCGCCGTGCAGCGTGCGGTCCGAATTGTCGATCCTGAAGCGCCGGCACAGGGCGTCCAGGTTGGCCTGGGCGCCGGGGAACTTGCGCCGGGCCAGGGATACCGTATCGATGGCCCGGTTGGAAGCGACGGGCGGTTGGCCGATTTTTTCCCGCTCGGTATTGATAAAGCCGAGATCGAATTCCGCATTGTGGATGACCAGCGCCGAATCGCCGATGAAGGCTTCGAGCTCTTCGGCGATGTCGGCGAACACAGGTTGCGTGGATAAAAATTCCTCGGTCAGTCCGTGGATGGCGGTGGCCTGTTCGGGAACGTCCCGTTCGGGGTTGAGGTACTTATGAAAGTGTTTGCCGGTGGCCATGTGGTTGATGAGCTCGACACAGCCGATTTCCACGATTCGATGACCGGAGCGCGGGTCGAGGCCCGTGGTTTCCGTATCGAGGACCACTTCACGCAATGATTTTCCCCTTCCCCTCCGGCCGAGGCGGCCAGTTCGTTCCACGACAATGAGAGGTGATTCTGACAATATTGAGAATCTGACGCAAGCTGAAGTCGCGCCCCAGGCCGGTTAAAACGACGAAGTCGGCCCGGCGGCGCTTTTCGGCGTCGGGCATCTGGCGCGCCAGGATCGAAACGAGCCTTTCCCGGGTCATGCCCTGTCTTTTAAGAACCCGCCGTTCCTGAATGAATTTCGGCGCCGATACAGTGACCACGGCATCACATCGGACCTCGCCGCCGGTTTCAAACAACAACGGAACGTCGAGGACGACCAGGGGCCTTCCCTGGCGGGCGGCGCGGCCCAGGAACGCCCGTTCCCGCCGCCGAACCATCGGGTGGAGGATTTTCTCGATCCGGGCCAGGGCGTCGGCGTCGCCGAAAACCCTTTTGGCGATCAGTTCCCGGTCGAGGGCGCCTTTCTTGACCGCGTCCGGAAACAGGTCCTTGATCCGGTCTGCCGAGTCGCCATCTTCGGCCAGCAGCTCATGGACGGCCTTGTCGGCATCGTGGACAGGAACGCCCAGGCGCCGGAAATTTTTGGCGGCGTTGGACTTGCCCATGCCGATGGACCCCGTCAGCCCGAGAATCATCATCTCTCCAAGCCCTCCAGGACATGCGCCCTGAGCGCCTCGGTGACGGCGGGCTCGGCCCCGAACCATTGATGGAACCCGGGTCGGGCCTGGTACAACAGCATGCCCAGACCATCGACGGTGGGGTTGCCGCGCTCGGCCGCATTTTTCAGCAGCGGCGTTGTCAGCGGGATGTAGACGATATCGGTGACTATTGCCTCCGCAGGCAGGAGGGAAAGGTGGATCTCCAGAGATTCCTCGCCGGTCATCCCCAAGGTCGTGGTATTGACCAAAAGGCCCGCGCCTTCGAGCGCCGCCGTCCGGTCGGCCCAGGAAACAACGGTGATGGCGCCGCCGATATTGTCCTTCAGGGATGCGGCGCGCGATTGAGTGCGGTTGACCAGCCGCAGCTCCTTTACGCCGGCATCCAACAGCGCCGCCACGATCGCCCGCGCGGCGCCGCCGGCGCCGAGAACCACGGCGGTACTATTGTCCGCTGTCCATTCGGGGGCGCCGGACTTCAGGTTTTCCATGAAACCGTAGCCATCCGTGTTGCTGCCGGCGAGGCTCCCGTCCGCGCCGACGACGACGGTGTTCACCGCGCCGATGCGCGTTGCCGCCGAATCCAGGGAATCGACGATGTCGGCGGCGGTTTCTTTGTGAGGCAGGGTGAGGTTGACCCCGGCGAAGCCCCGTTCGGGTAGTGAGCGGAGAGAATCCTCCAGGTCTTCGGGGGCGACGGCGAGGGCAATATAGGTGCCGTCGATACCCCGCTCCTTCAACCAAAATCCGTGCAGCCGGGGTGACAGGGAATGGCTGACGGGCCACCCCATGACGCCGGCTTGTATGGTTTTTCCGCTTTCCGTCATGGTTTTTTCCAGCCCCGCCCGGGGAACGCCGCCGCCTTCATTTTAAAGACGGGGTGTCCCGCCGTCGCCCCATATCACCGCTCCTTGGTATCATTCCCCGAGTGCACCCGCGTGCCGCAAAAACCCAAGCAGCGGCAGCAGCGGCAACCCCAAAACCGTGAAATAATCGCCTTCGATGCGGGTAAAAAGCTGTACCCCCACCTGTTCCAGCCGGTAGGCGCCGACGCTTTCCAAAACTCCAGGGCTGGCATCGTCGATGTAGCGTTCCAGAAACGTGTCGCTGAATTCACGCATGGTCAAGCTGGCCGTTTCAAGATGCCGCCAGACGCATTCTTCCCCCTGATGAACCGCCACGGCGCTGATCAGTCGATGAGTGCGGCCGCGAAGGGTCCTTAGGGTTTCCGCGGCGCCGTCCCGGCCTTGCGGTTTGTCGAACCACCTGCCTTGGCATTCGAGAATCTGATCGGCGCCGATGACCAGGGCTTGCGCGTGGCGTTTCCGGACTTCGTCGGCCTTGGCCATGGCCAGGGATGCCGCCACAGTTTCCACACCGGCGCCCTGTTTCGCCATCCGGTCCTTCAGCTCTCTTTCGTCGATCTCGGCGGGATCACAAGAATGAGAAACGCCGGCATTTTCCAGGATTTGGCTCCGTATCTTGCTGGCTGACGCCAGAACAACTCCCCTGGCCGGGTTCAGGAGTTCTGCTCCCGACGGCGGTTGTACAATTGAATAATGGTTGCCGCGGTTTCCTCGATGGATTTGCGGCTGACGTTGATCACCGGCCAATCGTGCTTGGTGAACAAGCGCCGCGCGTCGTTAATTTCCTTGGACACAATATCCAAATTGACGTAATCCGTTTCCTCATCCTGGTCGAGTATGCGCAGGCGCTGGCGGCGAATTTCGACCAGCCGTTTCGGATCTTTCGTTAACCCGATAATCAGGGGGCCGTTGGCCGTAAACAGTTCTTCGGGAAGTTCAGAGCCCGGCACGATCGGAATATTGGCGGTCTTGATGCCACGATTGGCCAGATAAATGCTGGTCGGGGTCTTCGACGTTCTCGACACGCCCAGCAATACCACATCGGCTTGTTCCAAATCCCGGGTTGATTGACCGTCATCGTGACTGAGGACGAAGTGCATGGCTTCGATGCGGCTGAAATATTCCGCGTCCATGACATGTTGCCGGCCCGGCTGGGCATGGATTTCAGCATCCAGATGAGCGCCCAGTTTGGCGACCACTGGATCGAGCACCGCAATACAGGGAACCTGAAGCTTTCGGCAGCCGTCTTCGAGGAGGTTGCGCAGGTTCTCGTTAACAATGGTGTAAAGAACAAATCCTGGATTTTTGCCGATGGCGTCAATTACCTCTTGTACTTGGTTTTCCGTTCTGACCATGGACCAGAGGTGCTCATTCGCCTCGACTGATTCAAATTGCACCAAGCTCGCCCGGGCGACTATACCGACGGTTTCTCCCGTCGAGTCTGAAACCAGATGAAGATGAAAGGATTTCAAGGAAGTTTTGTTCATTTGTCTTCTGTGGGCCGTTTGGGGATAAGAACGGTTATATTGGTAAGGAATCGATTTATCCGTATTTGTCACGTGTCCATACACCAGGGGATTCATGGGTGCAAAACATTATCAACCCAGTTGGAAAATATCGTTTCCCAAGGCTTCTTTTCAATTCTATCCCGCTAAATCACGTTTTAAACATTTTCGATACAGGCCACGCTTTTCCTTAAAAAAAACTTCTTTTCAACAATAATTACACAAATTACACAGCATCGAACGGGTCGGGCCGTAAATTTTTCCTTATTCTTGATAAAACTTCGAGTTATCGATAATCCCCTGGATTAACCACACAACAACTACCTCTACCTTTCTTTTTAAATAAATATATCTTGTATTAAGAAGTAAAACTTTTTGAACGTCTCATTAAATCAGATTATGGCTTCAGATCAGAAACTCATGTTACGAGCCCTGAAGGGCGAAGTCTTGGAAAGGCCGCCATTCTGGTTTATGCGCCAGGCAGGCCGGTATCTGCCCGAATACCGGGAAGTGAGAAAACAGTCGAAAAATTTTCTCGATTTTTGTTACAGCCCTGATTTAACGGTCGAGGCGACCTTACAGCCGCTCCGCCGTTACAACATGGATGCAGCGATCCTGTTTTCCGATATTCTGGTTTTGCCGGATGCCCTGGGCCAAAAAGTTGAATTCCGCGAGGGCGAAGGCCCGGTGTTTAAACCCATCCGTTCCGTCGCCGATATTGATAGTCTTTCAGCGGACCGAATCGAAGACCATCTGGCCCCTGTTTTCGAAACTGTCGGAAGATTGACCAAGGAAATCCCCAAGGAAACCGCCCTGATCGGTTTCGCCGGCGCCCCTTGGACGGTCGCCGTTTACATGGTCGAGGGCAGAGGTGGAACAGATTGCGGCCGGATACGGAAATGGGCCGATGATGCGTCCGATGAATTCCAGAAATTAGTGAACCTGTTGGTGGACACAACAACGGTGTATTTGACCCGACAGGTCGAAAGCGGCGCCGAGATCATCCAATTATTCGATAGCTGGGCTGGGATTTTGAATGAGGAGCAATTCCGCCGCTGGTCCATCGAACCAACGCGGCGGATTGTCGATCGGCTGAGGGAAAGCTGCCCCGGGGTTCCGGTAATCGGATTTCCCCGCCACGCCGGGCCGTTGGCGGAACGATACGTCATCGACACCGGAATCGACGGCATCAGCCTGGATCAGGATACGTCCCTTGAATGGATCGCCGAGACGCTACAGCCGAAATGCACCGTCCAGGGCAACCTGGATAATCAAATCCTGATCGAAGGCGGCGAAGCCCTGGACCGGGAAACGATTGGAATTCTCAAAGCCCTATCAAAAGGTCCGTTCATCTTCAACCTCGGTCACGGCGTATTACCGGCGACGCCGCCGGAACATGTGGCCCGGGTGGCCGAGCTCGTCTTGGGCTGGCCGGCGACGGCCAAGGAAGTCGGTTGATGAAACGATTGGCGGTCGTCATGTTCAACCTCGGCGGCCCCGATAGCCCGGAGGCGATAGAGCCGTTTCTTTTCAACCTGTTCAACGATGCCGCCATTATTGAGGCGCCGGGTCCACTGCGGTGGATTCTGGCTAAATTCATGTCCCGCCGCCGCGCTCCGAAGGCGCGGGAGATTTATAAAAACCTGGGCAGCAAGTCGCCCCTGTTGGAGGAAACCCAGGCCCAGGCCGCCGCCCTGGCCCACCGGCTCGAAGGCCGGGCCGGGGAGGTCCGGGTCTTTATTGCCATGCGTTACTGGCACCCGATGAGCGGAGAAACAGTCCAAGCCGTCAGGGCCTTCGACCCGGACGAAATTGTCCTGTTGCCGCTTTACCCCCAGTACTCGACCACCACCACGGCGTCGTCATTGAAGGAATGGCGTTCCCATGCCGCGGCCCAGGGCTTGAACGACCCGGCTCGCGTCATCTGCTGCTATCCGGCGGATCCGGGACTTATCCGGGGTCAGGCGGCGCTGATCGGGCCGGCGATCGCGGAAGCGAAAAACCACGGCAGGCCAAGAATTCTCTTTTCCGCTCACGGCCTGCCGAAAAAGATCGTCGCCGGGGGCGATCCCTACCAATGGCAGATCGAACAGACGGTTCGGGCCATCGTCGAAATTCTAGACAGCCCCGGCCTCGACTGGGCCGTGTGCTACCAAAGCCGTGTCGGGCCGCTGCAATGGATCGGTCCCTCCATGGACGAGGAAATTTTACGCGCCGCCGGCGACCGGGTGCCGGTGGTCGTGGTGCCCGTGGCTTTCGTTTCCGAGCATTCGGAAACCTTGGTCGAGCTTGACATCCAATACCGGAGCCTGGCCCATGAGCGGAAAGTTCCTCATTATGTCCGGGTGCCGGCTGTCGGCGTCCAGGAAGACTTCATCGGCGGCCTGGCCGAGATGGTCGAAACAACCTTGGGAAGCGAAAAACCCCTGTGTCCATCGGACGGGATCCGGCTGTGTCCTGCCGGGTATGGGAAATGCCCGATAACGGGCCCCTGATAATGAGACAACCGAATGATTGAGCTTTCGGACACCGCCTATTTATGGATCAAGGCACTCCATATCATCAGCGTCATCGCCTGGATGGCGGGGCTTTTGTACCTGCCCAGGCTGTTCGTCTACCACGTCGACGCCGAACCGGGGTCCGAACTGTCGGAAACCCTGAAGATCATGGAACGCCGACTGTTTAGGTTTATCATGAATCCGGCGATGCTGGCGTCGTTCTTTTCCGGCATCCTGCTGCTGCTGGGTCTTGGCGGGGTTGCCTGGAGCACTGGATGGCTTCATTTGAAGCTGTTGCTGGTGGCCGGGCTCCTCGTGGCGCATATGGCCATGGGCCGCTGGCGGCGCGATTTCGCCGAGGACCGGAACAGCAGACCGCAGAAGTTCTATCGCATCGCCAACGAGGTCCCGACGGTGCTGATGATCGGGATCGTCATCTTTGTCGTCGTCCGGCCATTTTGACGGCCGGCCATGGTTGCATGGCCTGGAAATCTTCATTTGACAGATCATGGTTGTTTGTTTAATGCTTTCCGAACTCTGTCGAATCCGACACGCATTACCAATTTTCTTGTTCAAACAACAATCCCTTCTTTCGGGTTTCTTGCCCGTTTTTCCGGATTTCGGCCCGCCCTGACAGAGACCGCCCAAAGCCCCCCCGTCATCCGGTTGCCGAAATCAGATATTCGACCCGATAGGTCCATGGACCGAAAATGAACCTTCAAGAACTCAAAACCAAATCCCCCGCGAACCTTCTGGCGTACGCCGAGGAGCTGAAGATCGAAAACGCCAGTTCGCTTCGCAAACAGGACATGATGTTTGCGATCCTCAAACAACTGGCGGAAAACAGCGTCGCCATTTTCGGCACCGGCGTGCTTGAGGTCCTTCAGGACGGTTTCGGATTCCTGCGCAGTCCCGAGGCCAATTACCTGCCGGGGCCGGACGATATCTACGTATCACCGAGCCAGGTCCGCCGCTTCGGGCTAAGGACCGGAGATACGGTCGAAGGCCAGGTCCGGGCGCCGAAGAGCGGAGAGCGGTATTTCGCGCTTCTCAAGGTCAAGCAGATCAATTTCTCGGACCCCGGCGCAGTCCGCCACCGCATCAATTTCGACAACCTGACGCCGCTGTATCCCGAAGAACACCTGAAGATGGAACAGAAAGGCCTGGAGGAAAACGACCCCACCACCCGGGTCATCGACCTGATCTGCCCCATCGGCAAGGGGCAGCGTGCCTTGATCGTCTCCCCGCCCCGCACCGGCAAGACGGTGATGCTGCAGAACATCGCCCATTCCATCACTCTCAACCACCCGGAAGTCTACCTGATCGTTCTGTTGATCGACGAACGGCCGGAAGAGGTCACCGACATGGACCGCTCCGTCAAGGGCGAGGTCATCAGCTCGACCTTCGACGAACCGGCGGCGCGCCACGTGCAGATCGCCGAAATGGTGATCGAAAAGGCCAAACGCCTGGTCGAACACAAACGCGACGTCGTGATCCTGCTGGATTCCATCACCCGCCTGGCCCGCGCCTATAACACCGTGGTGCCGTCATCGGGCAAGGTGTTGACCGGCGGCGTCGACGCCAACGCCCTGCAGCGCCCGAAGCGATTCTTCGGCGCCGCGCGCAACATCGAGGAAGGCGGCTCGTTGACCATCATCTCGACGGCGCTGATCGATACCGGCTCGCGCATGGACGAGGTCATCTTCGAAGAATTCAAGGGCACCGGGAACTCGGAAATCATCCTCGACCGCAAGCTTTCGGACAAGCGGACCTGGCCCTCCATCGACATCACCAAGTCAGGCACCCGCAAGGAAGAGCTTCTGGTCGACAAAGGCACCCTGGCGAAGATGTGGGTGCTCCGGCGCATCCTCATGCCCATGGGGGTGACGGACGCCATGGACTTCCTGCTCGACAAGCTCAAGGTGTCGAAGACCAACCAAGACTTCTTCGATTCCATGAACACCTGACTGGCGGTCCCGCAAGAAAACCCGCCCGGCGTTTCCAGGAAAAATCCAAGCAAGAATATTACGGCAGCAGCACCGTCGAACCGGTGGTCTTGCGCGCCTCCAGGTCGGTGTGGGCCTGGGCCGTTTCGGCCAGCGGGTAGGTCTGGTTGACGTTAATCTTGACGTGTCCGCCCTGCACCACGTCGAAAACCGCGCCGGCGCATTCGTCCAAAAGCTCCCTTGTCGCCGTGTGGGTGGCCAGCGTCTGGCGGGTGACGTGCAGCGATCCCTTGGGCCCCAGCGAAGCGATATTGAACGGGTCCACCGGACCCGACGCGCTGCCGAACGAAACCATCAGACCGAACGGCCGAAGACAGTCCAGCGAATCCTCGAAGGTGTCCTTGCCGATGGAGTCATAGACCACCGGCACCCCTTCGCCGCCGGTGATTTCCTTGACCCGCTCGGGCACGTTCTCGGCGCGGTAAAGGATCGGATGGTCGCAGCCGTTGGCCTTCGCCAGCTCGGCCTTTTCCTCGGAACCGACGCAGCCGATCACCGTCGCCCCCAAATGCCGGGCCCATTGGCAGGCGATCAGGCCGACGCCGCCGGCGGCGGCGTAGAACAAGATGGTGTCGCCGGGCTTCACCCGGTAGGTCCGGTTGAGCAAATAGTACGCGGTCATGCCCTGAAGCATCATCGCCGCCGCCGTCTGATCGTCAATGCCGTCGGGCAGCTTGACCAGGCGCTCAGTGCCCCAGACGCGCTCCTCGGCGTAACCGCCGAGCCCCATGGCGTAAGCCACGCGGTCGCCGACGGCGAAGCCCTCGACATCAGCGCCGATCTCCTCGATGACGCCGGCGGCCTCCATGCCCAGCGTCTTCGGCAGGTCGCCGATGGGGTACATCCCCGAGCGCTGGTAGACGTCGATGTAGTTGAGGCCGATGGCGGTGTGCTTGAGACGCACCTCGCCCGGCCCGGTGTCGCCGACGTCCACGTCCTCGTAACGCAAGACCTCCGGCCCGCCGGTTTCGTGAATGCGAACGGCTTTGGTCATAATTCCTCCCTCTGGTGTTGGTTTGCCGTTGGCCGCCATTTTGGTCCGGACCGGGGGAAACGGCAAGGCCGCGCGCTCAGGCGACCAGGTAGCCCTCAAGCTTTAGGAGCTGAATCTTGGTCTCGATCCCCTGGCCGCCGGAATAGCCGATCATGCGGCCGTCGGCGCTGACGACCCGGTGGCAAGGCACGATGATGGGGATGGGGTTCGCGGCGCAGGCGCCGCCGACGGCCCTGGGCGCGCTCATAAGCGCGTCGGCGATGTCGCCATAGGTCCGGGTGCGGCCATAGGGGATGCGGAGCATCTGACCCCAAACGGCGCGCCGGAAGGCGGACCCCGCCGGGTGCAGGGGCAAGTCGAACGCCTTCAGCCGGCCATCGAAGTAAGCGTCGAGTTGCCGGCGCGCCTCTTCCAGGAGCGGCGACGGAGACGACGGATCGGGCGTGCCGGCGCGCCCCCATTCGACGGCAACGACGGCGCCCCGGTCCTCGAAAACCGTCAGCGGACCCAGGGGGCTGTTGAGCGAAAGGTGGGGCATGGCGGGAAACTATAGCCGCGCCAGCTCCTCCCGCAAGAGCTCGGCGTCGACGATCGGAAGGCCGCAGGCCGGGCCGGCGCACACATAGACCGCCGGCTTGCCGTCGACCGGACCCTTGCCCCGGGCCGGATGGCCGCCGGGCAGGCCGGCGCCCGGAGGCAGATGGGTAACGACCCGGTTGACCAGGCCGGCGTCGAAGACGGCGCGGCGGAGGTCTTTGGCTTCGGTATCAGATTCGGTGCCGGCGATGACGATCTGAACACCGGTCCGCAACAACTCGAACGCGTTCATCAGCGCCGGCTGGCGGCTGATCTGCTCGGCTTCCTTTCCGGCGATGGCCTGGAAAAGCCGCTCCGCCCGCTGCCGGTGTTCGTCCTCACCGGTGATGTGAAACAGCCGCGCCAGCACCTCGGCCATGACGCCGTTGCCGGACGGCACCGCGTTGTCATGGGCGGCCTTGGTGCGGGCGATGACGTCTTCGGTATCGTCGGCGCCGAGGAAATACCCCTTGCCGTCGTCGTCCCAGTAGTACGCGTTGGCGACGCCGACCCAGCCTTGCGCCCGCGCCAGGTATTCACCCTTTCCCGTCACCCCGAAAAGGACCAGCGCCGCCCGGGCCATGGCGGCGTAATCGTCAACGGTTGCCGGATGGCGCAGGCGGCCGGCGCACCAGGAATGTTTCAGCCGGCCGTTTTCGGTCATCGTGTCGGCGATGAACAGGAACACGTCCGCGGCGGTTTCGACCCAGGCCGCCTGGCCGAAAACGGCGCCGGCCTTGGCCAGGGCGGCGATCATCAGGCCGTTCCAGTCGGCCAATACCTTGTCGTCTCTTTGCGGACGGACTCGCCCGGCCCGGACCGTCAACAGCTTTTCCCGGGCCCCGAGAAGCCGCCGTTCCTGATCGTCGTTGCCGAGCCTTAGGTCCTTCGACCGGTTGAGGATGGCATGGCCTTCCCAGTTGCCGCCGGGGGCGACGCCGTAGATTTCCTTGAAGACACCGCCATCCGGTCCGAGGACACCGTCGACCTCTTCTTCGGTCCAGATATAGAACTTCCCTTCCCGGCCCTCGCTGTCGGCATCGAGCGCGCTGGTGAAGCCGAAGGGGCCCTGATCGGCGGAGCGCATTTCCCGGAGCGCCCAATCGATGGTCTCGCGGACGCGGACGGCGTAAAGGGGGCTTTTGGTTTGCGGCCAGACGTCGCTCAGGAGTTCGACCAATAGCGCGTTGTCGTAAAGCATCTTCTCGAAATGCGGCGCCAGCCACACCTCGTCGGTGGAATAACGCGCGAAGCCGCCGCCCAGATGATCGTAGATGCCGCCCTGGCAGAGATGATCCAGGGTCGTCGTCACCGCCTCGCGGAAAGGGCCGGCGCCGGTGCGCCTGTGGGCGTGCCACAGGAATTGGAACAACGACGGCTGGGGAAACTTCGGCGCCCCCTGGGTGCCGCCCTTGTGGGTGTCGACGATCCCGAGGATCATCGCCGCCGCCTGGTCCAGCTTTTCCATGCTCGGGGCATCGGTTCCCTCGGGCTTCGAAAGCCTGGACAGGCCGTCCTTCAGCGCCCTGGCGTTTTCAAGGACCTTGCCGTTCCGGGTGTGGAAAGTATCGGCGATACCCTTCAACAAATCGGGAAAGGCCGGGCGGCCGTAGCGCGCCGTGGCCGGAAAATACGTCCCGCCCCAAAAGGGCTCCCCGTCCGGGGTCAGGAACATGGTCAACGGCCAGCCGCCGTGATCGCCCATCATCTGCAGCGCCGACTGATAGATGGCGTCGATATCGGGGCGTTCCTCCCGGTCGACCTTGATGCTGACGAACAATTCGTTCATCAGCCCGGCGATGGCGTCATCCTCGAAACTTTCGTGCGCCATGACATGACACCAATGACACGCCGCGTAACCGATGGACAACAGGATCGGCTTGTTCTCCCGCTTGGCGGCGGCCAGGCTTTCGGCCCCCCATGGACGCCAATGAACGGGGTTGTCCTTGTGCTGAAGCAGGTAGGGGCTGGTTTCTTCGGCGAGCAGGTTGCGGGTCATGGTGGGTCCGTTGATTAGGCGGCGTTACTCGCTTAATTTGGACCGCCACCCTCGGGATGCAACCAAAATATAACGGAAGGAACCACCATCGTGAACCGACACGCCGACGACCCGGCCGCCTTTTTCCGCTGTCACGTCTTTTGCTGCGTCAACCAGCGCCAGGAAGGCCATCCCCGGGGGTGCTGCGCCGACAAGGGCGCCCTTGAGCTGCGCGAATACATGAAGGCCAAGGCCAAGGAGATGGGGCTGAAACGGGTGCGGATCAATTCTTCAGCCTGCCTCGACCGTTGTGAACTGGGGCCGTCGGTGGTCGTCTATCCCGAGGGCGTCTGGTACCGGTGCGCGACCAAGGAGGACGTGGACGAAGTCCTGGAAACGCATATACGGAACGGCGGTCGGGTCCGCCGCTTGATGATGGATGCCGGCGAATAGGTCCCAGGCGTAGGATGGTCCTTGAACCCGGCGGGGAATTATTGATGACGGCCGAAACCATTTTCGCCCTGGCCAGCGGCGCCGGCCGGGCCGGAATCGCGATCATCCGCATTTCCGGGCCCGGGGCCGG
>CEPV01018068.1_pt1 | contig 17857 bp, 17 predicted proteins | sample 530451 | NCBI WGS metagenome assembly CEPV01 (sample SAMEA2620097, study PRJEB7988) | marine metagenome | isolation source: saline water (ENVO:00002010), including | reverse complement strand
CGCCGGAGTAACCAGCGATGGCGCCGATATGCCAGTTTCCTGATCAACGAAAACCGTTGGCGAGCACACCGATATGGGATAGACAAGGGGCTTCTTGATTTTGGACGAGGAGAAGTGGTCCCCTATGGAGAGCTGCTTGAAGAGATTCTTGATCTGGTTGCTGAAGACGCCCTCTTTTTTGATTGTGCGCAGGAGCTTGATCATCTTCGTGACATAGTGCGTGACGGCACGAGCGCCCATCGTCAACTCGCCACCTATCAGCAGGCCATTGCCAGTGGTTTGACTCCAGAGGTCGCCTGCTCCCGGGTCGTCGACAAGCTGGTTGCAGAGAGTGTAGAGGGGCTGTAGTTTTGGGGGCGCCCTGTCTGCATACGCTTAAAAACAAGAGATCTTTCCCTGCACGCTTAAAGTGCGAGTGGGCTATAGGCGGAGGGGCGAGCACACCCGCATCTTTTTAATCTATCAGGGGAGAGAGGATCAACTCAGATGGAGGGAACACTCTTCACATCGCTCTAGAAAGTGTTTCAGCGACCGGGGCATGGGAACCCGGGCCCCGGAAATCCAGGCAATAATATTTTTCCCTTGGATGAGCAGACGAAGACCCTCTCGTGCCTGCCGTTCAGATCTTTCCGAAGCGCCTTCAGCGATCGTTGGTGAAAAAGACTCCAGCCGCTCCCCGGCAGCAACAAAATGCGGCCAGACCTTAAATATAGCGGGATCACTCTTCATGGCCTCACACTCCAGTTTGGCGGCTTCAGCATAGTCACGAATGTCATCACAGATCCCATTAAAAGCCTTGTGGCGACTAAAGAGGTTTATCATACAGTTTGCAACGGCGTCGATATCAGTCATGGTTTGAGCTATTTTCCGATAACGGCTGACATAAAAATCGGCAACGCTCATGCTGAAAGCCTTTAGTGGCTCCCCCCAGAGTTCATCAATTCCCTCTTCACCACTGTAGTGTTTTACCGTCTGGCCGAGTTCCATCGCTTCACGCAGGCAGGCTTCACACTCAGCCATCAGTTCATTGTCAGGATTGACTTTCACCCCCTTGTCTGAGAGATCAACAATGGCGGTAAATATTCGCGTTGCACGGTTGAACAGGGCGCCGGCCAGCATTGCGCCATTGACTCTCTTAAGGGTTGGATCCTGCTCCTGCTCCCAGGCTTGTCGGGCTATATCAAGATTATTTCCAGGGGTGTTGATCCCATGTTCGGTGTGGTGAAAGGCACGACGGGTCAGCGAGACAATCAGTGTCTGTTTGGAAGTAAGTCCCTCTCGGGGCGGTGCATAGTAGCGAATCCAGTAGCCATCATAGTAGACGCACAGCTTCCCGTTGACGCTTTTCTTTGCTCCATTTTCGATGGCTGAACTCATCTCGTCTCACATCCTCTCTTTGGGCGCTCTTTATACCACTTAAACCAGGGGGTTATCACTCATTCGTGGATCATCAATAATGATCTCTTCCTTATGGTAAGGGATAAATCCCTCTTCCTGGTAGAGGGTTAGGGCGTATGGGTGATCATGATTGCAGGTATGGACCCAGAGCCGGTCAGGGCCGAGCTTCCATCCCATTTCGATCGCACTTTTAAGCAACAGTCGGCCATATCCCTTGCCAATCTGATCAGGCATCAGCCCAAAATAGGCGAGTTCAAGGTCGGGAGGGCGGCGGAAGTCGAGCTCTGCAAATCCTGCAGCTTTGTCTCCAACATAGAGAATGTAGAGGTGATTTGCAGGGTGGTTGATGATCCGGTCAAGGGCTGGATCGGTGAGGTGATTGCGCTCATACCACAGCCAGGGTTCGCCTACACTCTGGTAGAGGTGACGATAAAAGTCAGCCGTAATATGGACACTCCTTGCCACCCTTATCCCTTCTGGATTGACTTGGGAGGGCCTCTGCCCGGGTGGTGCACCCATCTCAAGATAGGTGATCACCTGGAGTAGTTTGCCCGGGGGGAGCGGCTCATCCGGGCCGGCTTTTATTTGACAAGACATCATCAGATCATAAATAGAGAGTTGTAATTGCTGCCCACCTGATTCTACCCTCCAAAGAGCCTTCTCGCCTCGTCTGCATCAGCAATCACTCTTCCGGTTGCCTCAGAGAAGAGAGATCTGTAGTTGGCAGTGTGCTGCCTGAGAGGGGTCTCTCCCTGAAGTGAGAAGAGGAGGGAAAAGGGGATAAAAAAAAGGGCGTCCGAAGACGCCCTTTTCTGATACTGCATACCAAATGGGATTAGATTAGAAGCCCATTTTAAAGGTAGCGGAAGCAATTTCGTCGTGGCCGTAGCCAAGAGTCAAGCCAACGCCGCCACCGAGAGCTATAGCGTGGTCAATGTCCCAATCATTATTACTGAAGACATTAAGCGTTGTTCCACCCAGGCCTGCGGTAATTTCCCAGTTTGTGCCACCACCGGCGTTGTCGATTTCAAATAGCATCGATGCGCCGCCCAACGTGGTCTTTACACTGGCATCGTAGTTGTTGGCGCCACCATCAGGCATGACGTACTTCACGCTGATGGCCATGCCACCTGCGCTGGTGCCTACAGTTACGTCGTATTTGGCATCGTACAGACCAAGGGCGAGGCTAAGACCACCAGCTGAGGTAGCGAGACCAACCTTGCCATCAGAGATGGTGAAGGAACTTCCACCTTGTGAAAGCTTGATCGAGCCTTCGTCCCATGCGCCGGCGTCGAGATCAAACTCAGCACTGACAGCTGTAGTCATGCCGTTGCCTGCAGCGCCAGTTTCAGACCATGTTACTGATGCGGCTGTGCCAGTTCCAAGTTTGAGACCGGCAGCTTGGTTGTAGGTGATGCCGTAGGCGAGTGAGCCCGACATGTCAGCCTGTGCAGCCATTGGTGCGGAAACAGCAGCAGCAACAGCCAGGGCGATAATTTTCTTGTTCATTGTTGTACTCTCCAAAAAAGTAGTTAAAACGATTTACCTGATTAAGGATCGAAATCCCGATGCCGCTTTCGCAGCTGAGCTATTTATAGGCTTTTTGAGCTCTTCAAGCAAACCTTTCTGGAGGAAAAACCACATTTCAAGGCATTTTGTTGCAAAATGACAACAATTACTGTTATCGCGGTTTTTTCAGGCAAAAAGGGTATAATTCTCGCTTGTTCCAGTATTGAGTTGGTGTTTTGGCTACATTTTTACTTTGTTGGTCTATCTCGCTTGATGGGGGCGTTGAGACAGTCTGTACAGTCTAGTGCGGAGCGGTGAAAATTCTCAGGATAATGGTAGAAAAAAGCAAAGAAATTCAACCCAGTGACAGCAGTTCAGTGGCAATGGTGACCGGAGTTATCCTCGCTGGTGGTGAAGCGAGGAGGATGGGGGGGTCTGACAAGGGCTTTGTCACTCTGTTGGGGCGTTATATGGTTGAGCATGTGATTGAACGTTTTCATCCTCAGGTCTCAACCCTGGTCATCAGTGCCAACCGCTCTCAGAGTCGCTATCGGGCTCTGGGTTATGAGATTGTCCCTGATGGGGTGGAGGATTTCTCCGGTCCCCTTGCCGGGATGGCGAGTGCGGCCGGAGAGGCCGGCACGACGTGGCTGGCAACGGTTCCGTGTGATGCCCCCCTTCTCCCACTGGATCTGGTAGCAAGACTCCTTAACGCGGTAGACGTTGAGGGCAGGCTGGCCGCCGTTGCCCGGGTAGAGGGGTATCGTCAGCCCGTTTTTAATTTGGTCAGTACCACTCTTGCCGCCTCACTCGCCGAGGCTGTCAAATCCGGGGAGTGTGGGGTGGGACGCTGGTTGGGTCGACACCAGGCGGTGGAGGTCGATTTCTCAGATTGCACCGAACATTTTGCCAATATCAATACTCCCGGAGAGCGGGACCGGATTGCCAGGAGACTGGAAGATGGCTGAGCCGTTGGCACCCCCTCTTTTGGGGATCTCTGCCTGGAGCGGGACTGGAAAGACCTCACTGCTGGTTAAGCTGCTCCCGGTGCTCAGGGCGCGGGGAGTTAAGGTGGGGGTGGTCAAGCATGCCCACCACCCCTTTGAGATCGACCAGCCGGGGAAGGACAGCTTTCGGGTGCGCCAGGCGGGTGCTGTTCAGGTGCTGCTCGCCTCACGCTGGCGTCGGGCTCTGATGATTGATGATGAACTCGACCATGAGCCGACAACCGCTGAACTGGTCCCACTCCTTGACCACTCCGGGCTTGATCTTGTTCTGGTAGAGGGCTTCAAGAGCAATCCCGTCCCCAAGATCATTCTCTGGCGTTCTGAGGTGGGCCGACCCCTTGAGATCAAACCGGATGACGGGGTGATTGCCATTGCTACCGATGGCTTGCTGGAGACCGCTTTTGGACTCCCGGTTCTTGATCTCAATCGTCCGGAGAGGATTGCAGATTTCATTATTGACTGGGCTCAGCTTTAAATAAAGAGCCCGCTTGGAGTTGTCTTACTGTCGTTTCAGTGACGGTCCTGGCCTCTGGCGACCACCGGCAACCGGACACCGGATGGCGGGCTCTGGTTTTTCAGCTTCTCCTTCTTGTGGTGATATTCAAAAAGAATCTCCTGACTGCCATCCTTCATCAGCCCGGATCGCAACAGAGTGATGCTCTCCAGTGCCTGGGTGAGTTCATTGAGGCCAAAGAGATGGCTGCTCTTCTTGGATCCTCGGGCATCAACCCGAAGATAGGTGAGGAGTCCATCAGCAAACCGTGGCTGGAGGAAGTGAAACAGAACACCGATCAGTTGCGGGGTCAGATTGGGAGGCAGTTCATCGGCAAGGATCAGATTCAGTTGTTGTTCATCCGGGAAGATAAAGAGATTTTCAAGGAGCTCTTCAAAGGAGTGTCCACCCTCATTTTTGCCCTCTTGCGGGTAGTGGAGAGAGCTAAGGTTGGGATAGAAGATTCGACAGTGATGGGCGGAGAAGAGGTCAATCCGTTGCTGGCATGGGGGTGCCAGATCGAGAATATTCCAGAATCGATCGTTGTGAAGCCGATCATGGAGCAGGGATAGGGTGGGGCTCAGAGTAGCTATGACTATCTCTGACTCCATCACCCGCTCTGTCGTATCAGGCGCCACGCTGGCCTTCCGGGTCAGATCGTCTCTTCAGCACTGTGCTCACTCTCATCCGGGACCACAGAGAAACCGGCACGCTTTGCTTTATCCTGGTCCATCTCAACGGTTCCCTTGAATTGGCAGCCATCACGAAGTACCAGGCGTCCTGCAGTGAGCCGGCCTTCGACCCTGGCCGTCTCGTGAAGGACAATCATCTCCAGGGCATCGACATCACCTTTGACTTTACCTCTGATGTCAACGGTTTGGGCACAGAGTGTTCCTTCGATATTGCCACTTTGGCCAACGGTGATCGTGCTTCGTTTAAGGACGGCACTCCCCTCAAGCCGACCCTCAATGAGCAGGTTCTGATCCCCACTGATCTCTCCTCGAAAAACCAGCGATTCACCAACTACTGCACTATCGCTGGTTGCGCTGCTTGAGGCCAGCGATCGACGAGAGGGGGTTATTGCATTTTGGGCGGATTGTTCGTCATCATTTTTTTTCCACATTGTTCCTGCTCCTCATTGGTAAGTTCTCTGCCCAGCCGCCGTAATCAAGCTGAGTCAGCGGGAAGTGGCTGCTACCTCATATTCCCCTTTTTTGATTATGGAATGACATTTTAGATGATAGATCGGGGTTTTGGAAAGCGCTTGCTTTGATCGTGGGAGTAAGGCATTGTTCGCGTTTTGTTTGTCCGCCAGAAAATCAAGCAGAAATTCCCCTGATAGAGAGAGAGTTGAGAGTGGTTGATTGACCCTTGTCTACTTGTAGAAACCTGGAGTTTATGATGTCCAACAGTTTGAAGTTTCCCTGGAAGGAACCAGCAGATTATGGCGCCTTGCAACCTCTCCAGGAAGGAATTTGCTGGCTTCGTCTGCCCCTTCCCTTTGCGCTCGACCACATCAATGTCTGGTTGCTGGAGAGTTCTTCAGGCTGGTCACTGGTGGATACCGGGATTCGTCGTGATGAGGTGAAGCAGTTGTGGAAGCAGTTGCTTGGCGGGGTAATGAAAGAGAAGCCCCTGGAACAAATCCTGGTGACCCATTTTCATCCCGATCACTTTGGCCTCTCCGGCTGGCTGCAGCAGCAAACAGGGGCTGTAGTGAGGATGACCGAAGTTGAATGGCAGCGGGGTGTTAAGTTGAAGGGTGATGTCGACAGTGTCCTGTTTAACCAGCAGATAGACCTTTACCGAAACCATGGTCTTGATGAGTCCTGGTGCCAGCGTCTTGAAGCCAGAGGAAATCCCTATCCTCACAATGTATCGTTCCCCCCGGCCGAAATCAAACCCCTGACTGAACACGGCAGTGTGGAGATGGGTGATGACAGCTGGCAAGTCATTATTGTCACCGGTCACGCACCGGGACAGGCGTGTCTCTACCAGCCAGAGACGGGCATTTTGATTGCCGGAGATCAGATCCTTCCAACGATCACCCCCAATGTCACCCTCACCGCTGACCGTGCTGATGGAGATCCCCTGGGCGACTACCTGGGGTCACTTAAACTGCTCTCAATCCTTCCCGACGAGACCCTTGTTCTGCCCTCACACGGACTCCCTTTTTACGGCTTGCGTCAGCGAATTAGCGAGATCGAGATTCACCACCAGGAGCGATTCGATCAACTCACAGCGCTGTGTGAACAGCCGCGTTCCGCTGGAGAGGTGTTGGAAGCGCTCTTTCCCAGAACACTGGATATCCATCAGATCATGTTTGCCATGGGTGAGGCGATCTCCCACCTCGTTTTTCTTCACCAGGCAGATCATTTGTTGAAGATCGAGGACGGGGGGGTGATTCGTTATCACCATTGTTGAGGGCAATACCATCTTGTTTTTTTGTCGTTGACAGGAACGATCTCTCTTAGCCAAAAGGCGCAACCCGGTGTATCCTATGCGCCACTTTCGGGGTCAGGAATGCGCACTCCAAAGTCTTTTCTTTCAGGGGGAAATTAATGTTCAGCAAAGATGATCACATTGCCGGTTATGATCCGCAACTCTGGGAGGCGATCTCGAGTGAGAATGAGCGTCAGGAGGCTCATATCGAACTCATCGCTTCAGAGAACTATACCAGCCCACGGGTGATGGAGGCTCAGGGTTCTGTCCTCACCAATAAATATGCAGAGGGGTATCCGGGCAAGCGCTACTACGGCGGATGTGAATATGTTGATATTGCCGAAACACTGGCCATTGACCGGGCAAAAACCTTGTTCGGGGCGGACTATGCCAATGTTCAGCCCCATTCAGGCTCACAAGCCAATGCGGCAGTCTATATGGCGCTTCTTGATCCGCATGATACGGTGCTCGGCATGAGTCTTGCCCATGGCGGTCATCTCACTCATGGTGCCAAGGTTAATTTTTCGGGAAAGATCTACAACTCTGTCCAGTATGGGCTGGATGAGGAGAGCGGTGAGGTCGATTATCTCCAGGTCGAAGCGCTCGCCCAGGAACATAAGCCTAAAATGATTGTTGCCGGATTCTCCGCCTACTCGCGGATTATGGACTGGGAGCGTTTTAGTCAGATTGCCGAGGCAGTGGGCGCCTATCTGATGGTCGATATGGCGCATGTTGCAGGGCTGGTGGCTACGGGGATCTATCCCAACCCAATTTCCCATGCTGATGTGGTAACGACGACAACCCACAAGACATTAAGGGGGCCTCGCGGCGGCCTTATTCTCGCTCGTGCCAATGAGACGATTGAGAAAAAAATCAATTCACTTGTCTTTCCAGGAACCCAGGGCGGGCCTCTGATGCATGTGATTGCGGCAAAAGCGGTCGCCCTGAAAGAGGCGATGGAGCCGGAGTTCAAGGACTATCAACAGTGTGTGGTCAAGAATGCAAAGACCATGGTTGACGTCTTTGGGGAGCGTGGTTACAAGATCGTCTCCGGTGGAACTGATGATCACCTCTTCCTCCTTGATCTGATCGACAAGGATATTACCGGCAAGGATGCCGACGCAGCACTGGGACGAGCCAATATAACGGTCAATAAAAATGCGGTTCCAAATGATCCTCGTTCCCCTTTTGTGACCAGCGGCCTTCGTCTTGGAACACCCGCAGTAACGACCAGAGGATTTGGTCAACAGGAGATCACCAGGATGACTCATTGGATCTGCGATATTCTTGATGATATTGAGAATGAGACGCTTATCGATGAGACCCGGGAAAAGGTGAAATTACTCTGTGCCTCTTTTCCAGTCTATGGTTGACATGAGAACAGCCTGACAGAGAATGACAATCTCACTCTGCACAGAGGGGGAATAACATGACACTCAGCGTATTCGATCTTTTCAGGATCGGGATCGGTCCATCGAGTTCGCATACTGTTGGTCCGATGAGGGCAGCGGGGTCTTTTGTCTCTTGTCTCGATGAGATGGGTTTGCTGCCTCGGGTGCAGCGGGTCCAGACCCTTCTTTTTGGTTCCCTCGGAGCAACCGGAGAAGGTCATGGGAGTGATCGGGCAGTTGTGCTTGGCCTTTTGGGAGAGCAGCCTGAAGAGGTTGAACCGGAATCAATAGAAAAGATGCTCTCAACAGTAAGCGCAACCGGCCTGCTTGATCTTGGAGGCGTTCAGACCATCTCTTTTAACCAATACGATGACATCCAGTTCAGAAGTGGCGAGCAGTTGCCCTTTCATCCCAATGGAATGCGCTTGACCGCATTTGATGATCAGGGAGAGAAGCTTGATCAGCAGGAGTTTTACTCCGTAGGAGGGGGCTTTGTTGTTCACCAGGGCGAGACTGATATCCTCTCTGCTGAACAGATGGGCTCTCTTCCTCTCCCTTTTTCCAGTGGCGATCAACTGCTCGAACTTTGCCGTCAGAACGGGCTCACCATCAGTGAGTTGTTGCTCAGAAACGAGAGTCACTTTCGTCAAGAGGATGAGACCCGTAGGGGTTTGCTGGAGCGTTGGGCGGTAATGCAGCAGTGTGTTGAATCCGGCTGTCATCGTGAGGGCGAACTTCCGGGTGGTCTCGGGGTCAGGCGGCGGGCCCCCGCTTTGTTTAATCAATTGGTTGAGCTTTCCAGCCGCGGGAGCAATGACCCGCTGCAGGTGCTCGATTGGGTAAACCTCTATGCGATCGCAGTCAATGAGGAGAATGCATCGGGGGGCAGGGTCGTGACAGCGCCCACCAATGGTGCTGCAGGGATCATTCCGGCAGTGCTCCACTATTATGATCGCTTTGTTGAGGGGGCCTGTGAGGAGGGCGTTGTCCGCTTCCTGCTGACAGCAGGTGCCATAGGAATGCTCTATAAGATGAATGCCTCAATATCAGGTGCTGAAGTGGGCTGTCAGGGAGAGGTCGGTTCAGCCTGTTCCATGGCCGCGGCAGCACTTGCAGAGGTGATGGGTGGACGTATTGAACAGGTGGAAAATGCAGCGGAGATTGCCATGGAGCATCAACTCGGACTGACCTGCGATCCGATCGGTGGGTTGGTTCAGATACCGTGTATTGAGCGTAATGCTATTGCCGCCAATCAGGCTATTAATGCCGCGAGAATGGCTCTTCAGGGAGATGGCCGCCATTTTGTCTCTCTCGATGCCGTGATTCGAACCATGCACGAAACAGGTACCGATATGGAGTCAAAATACAAAGAGACGGCAGAAGGAGGTCTGGCAGTAAATGTCATTGAGTGTTAGCCCCTTTGGGCGCCAACACCCTTTTTTAGAGTGATTCTAAGTATTGTTAAAATTACCTTTACCTCTGAATGGTTTTAGTTCAGAATCTCCGGTCTGCTGTAGGCCATGCCAAACTGTTTAAGGGGGATGGAGGGTCTTTCAGAAGACAGTTTCAGCAGGTAGACCGCGGTCCTTCGAGGCCGCGGTTTTTTGTCGGCCCTGTGTTCTCACTCGCCCCTCAATTAAGGTAAGGTAGAGGTTGTCCCATTTGTGAGCTCCAAGATGAATAGCCGACCGCTAGTCACCTTTCTTCTTCTTTTCTTTTCACTTCTGGTGTTCTTGCCAGGAGTTGCCACTCTGCCCGTGACGGACAGGGATGAGGCCCGTTTCGCTCAGGCAACGGCCCAGATGGTGGAGAGTGGTGACTATATTGATATCGAATTTCAGCAGCAGAAGCGTTACCAGAAACCCATCGGTATCTACTGGCTACAGTCACTAAGCCTAAATCTGTTGGGTGCTGAACGTGAGATCTGGCGCCATAGAACGGTCTCTTTGGTCTCTGCGGTGTTGAGTGTTTTGCTCACCTCATTGCTTGGATCCATTCTCTTTAATCGTGCAGTGGGTATTGCGGCCGGTTTTATTCTCGCTTCTACACTACTGCTTAATGGTGAGGCGAGACTGGCAAAAACAGATGCCGCACTGCTCTTGTTTATTACCCTTGCTGAAGTCGTTGTGGCCAAGCTCTATCTCACCAGCTCCAGGAGCTCCTCTCTGGGTGAGGAGTGGGCACTCTTTTTTGTTTTCTGGTTGTCGTTGACGGCAGGGGTCTACATCAAAGGGCCGGTAGTGCTTTTGATTCTCGGTCTTACCCTTCTAACGCTGGCAGTACTTGATCGTAATCTTGGGGTCATCAAGGGGCTTAAGCTCCCGCTGGGGATAATGATATTGGTTGGACTGATGGCCCCCTGGTTTATTCAGATCACCCTGATGAGTGAAGGGCAGTTCCTGATGGACTCATTGGGGGTCGATTTTCTTGATAAGCTGGTAGAGGTAAGAGAGACTCACGGCGCACCACCGGGGTTCTACTTTGGTTTTCTCTGGCTTGGTTTTTTCCCCTTCTCTTTGTTGCTCGCTCGTGGGTTGGGAATTGCACTGTTCGAAAAAAAGAGTCGAAGCCATCATTTCCTTCTGGCATGGATTATTCCTGCCTGGATCGTACTTGAGGGTGTCACCACAAAGTTGCCTCATTATATTCTGCCTCTTTTTCCTCCTCTGGCAGTGATTGCAGCCACTGTGCTCTACCAGCCATTTAGGCGTTCCCCAGGTCTATTCAGAGCGGGACTCTCCGGGCTCCTCATCACTCTGGCTGTTGTCGGCAGTGTTGCCGTGGTTGGCGCCCCCTCCCTGTTGATCTGGTGGATGACCGATGAACTGCCAAAGTTCACAATCCTGTGGGTTGCTCTGGCCGGGCTCGGTGGGATTGGCATTTCACTTCTCTTGTTCTTCAGGCAACAGTGGGTTGGCCTGGTGGTATTCCTTTGTCTGCTTGCAGTGGGCCATCATCTCTTTGTCTTCAGATCTTTCTTGCCTGGAATCGAAGCGCTCTGGGTCACCCGTCAGATTGCAACCACACTGGAAGACCACCCTGTTGATTGCGAGGCCTATCCGGTTTTGAGTGTTGGATATCATGAACCCAGCCTGGTCTACACCCTCGGTACTCAGATCCGCCTGGTTAATCCCGCCCAGCTTGAAGCCCAGCTGGATAAACCTGAGTGTGCCCTGGTGATGACTACTGACCCAGAGACCGTCAAAAGAAGAGAGGGGCAAAAGGAGATAAAACAGATTGGGAGAGTATCCGGTCTTAACTATTCCAATGGACGCTGGGTGGAGCTCCAGCTCCTGGAGGTAAAAACCCCCTCCAACCCATAAGAGGTGATTTATGAGAGACTTACCCTCTCCCTGATCGAGAGGGACCACTCTAAATGGTGCGAGTGTTGAGACCAAGGTTAGCAGAGATGAAGAAAGAGGTAATACTGGGCGGGTTGATTGGGGTGCTGGCTCTATTGGGGCTGATGGTTTTTGTAGACCACCCACTCTCTTGGTATCTGGCCAATGAACTGGTTCCTCAATTTGATCGGGTAGGTGCTTTTTTTTCCGGGATTACACTCCTTGGTGACTCATTAGCCTATGTCATCGTCTCGCTTCTGGCCGGCATAGGCTTTGCGCTGATCGGATATCTGAAAAAGCACTCAACGGGGCATAATTCGCCCGCTGTCCGGTGGATTTCACAGGGTGGTTTTTTCCTCTTCCTGGTTCTGTTGATAAGTGGAATCGTGGTCAATCTACTCAAGATAATGATTGGGCGGGCCCGCCCCCGACAGTGGTTTGAAGAGAGTATTACTGGCTTCTATCCGTTCAATTTTAATGCCTTTGGGGATTTCTACGCTTTCCCTTCCGGCCACTCTGCAACAGCATTTGCAATGGCAGCGGCAATAGGGTTGCTCTTTCCCCGACACCGTTCCTGGCTTTATCTTGTTGCTGGATTGGTTGCCATCAGTCGGGTAGTTCTTGGTGCCCACTTCCCGAGTGATATCCTTGCCGGTGCTCTGCTGGGGGTCGGTTCTGTCTACCTGATAAGAGCACTTTCACTTCGTCAGTCAGGATTCAGGTTGAAACTGATTGATGGAAGATTGTTGTTTTCAGATCAACAAACAATCAAGGCCGATATCTTGAGTTGGGTGGAGGGATGCGCACTCAGAGTCCATCACCTTAAAACACTGGGCTGGCTCTTTTTAGCTATACTGCTGGTCTCACTCGTTTTTATTCTCTTCCCGGGTCTCGACAAGGCCGTCAGCGGCCAGTTCTGGGACGAGGGCCGTTTTCTGCTCCAGGCGAGGGGGATGAAGTCTCCACTTCTCGAGCAGAGCATCTTTCTCTCAAGAGAGATCTTAAACTTGTCAATGACACTGTTTCCGGTGTTGTTCGGGTTGGCGGGTATTGTTGACAGACTCTTTCTGGGGAGCCTTGTTCTGAAGGCCCCAGTGTCACACTATTTCACCCTTCTTTTTACATTTTTACTGGTTCCAGGTGGTGTAATCAATGGTATTTTCAAGGGTCTATGGGGACGGGCCAGGCCTGAGAGTATTACCGAGTTTGGCGGCAGCCTGGATTTCACCCCGGCATGGGTGATCAGCGACCAGTGTCAGGCAAACTGTTCCTTTGTCTCAGGGGAGGTGGCCTTGCCTGTCACCTACCTGATCTTTGGCCTGATCTATACTTCGATTAAAAAAACCGCTTATACGCTGGCCCTCTTCTTTGGTTTACTATATGGCCTCATGCGCCTGATGCAGGGAGGTCATTTTCTGAGTGATGTCCTGCTCTCGGGGTTGATGACCGCCTTTCTGGTTATCACCTTCTATGAGGGGGTCAAGGGGTTTTGCCAGAGACGGGGATGGGTATTTTGAAATACTCCGGAATCTGGAATAGGTCAGCGACCGTCATGGTCTCTTCTCTCTCCTTGGTTGTAAAATAGAGTTACCAGGATTAGCTGAAAAAGTGCGGGCATAATCGAACCCTTTAATATCAGAGCGATGACTAAACTTATTGATGGAAAAACAATTGCAGCTCGGTTGACAACAGAGATTGCAGCAGAAGTTGAAAAACTGAACAAAGAGCAGGGGTGCCAACCCGGTCTTGCGGTAATTTTGGTGGGCGAAGACCCTGCCAGTCAGATCTATGTGCGCAATAAAGCAAGGCAGACCGAAGAGGTTGGAATGCGTTCTTTCGAACACCGCCTAAGCCACAGGGTCTCACAACAAGAGGTGCTTGATCTTATCTCCGGGCTTAATGATGATGATGGGGTTGACGGTATATTGGTACAGCTCCCTCTGCCGGACCAGATCAGTGAGCATCGAGTGATCAATGCCATCAACCCTGCCAAGGATGTAGATGGCTTTCATGTGGTTAATCGCGGTCATCTGGCGACAGGGATGAAGGGGCTGGTGCCCTGTACTCCCCTGGGTTGTCTCTATCTGCTCAAAGAGACACTTGGAGACCTTAATGGCAAGCGGGCGCTGGTACTGGGCCGGTCCAATATTGTCGGAAGGCCAATGGCTGAACTCCTTCTGAGGGAGAACTGTACCGTGACGATCGCCCATTCACGAACTGCTGAACTTGAAGCTGAGTGTCGCCGTGCTGAAATTCTTGTGGTCGCAGTGGGACGTCCCCAAATGGTAAAGAGGGAGTGGGTAGGTGAGGGGGCGGCTGTGATTGATGTGGGAATCAACCGCATTGAGGATGATGAGGGCAGGCAGAAGCTGGTGGGTGATGTGGACTTTGATGGGGTCTCCCAGGTTGCAGGCTATATCACTCCGGTACCTGGAGGTGTTGGGCCGATGACAATTGCACTGCTGCTGCAAAACACCCTCCAGGCAGCCATCGAACGACGGGGGCTCTCTCGGCGTTAGGGGGTCACTATCAAGCAATCCCCGGAAGAGATGCCAATAATGGCAGTGATTTCGCCTGGTCTCTACCCAGTCGGATCGAGAAGAGGTCAAAGGAGGGGCGGACAATCGATGGGTTCATGATATAGGCGGACGCCTGTTTTTGTTGAGTTGCCCCATGAGTATCTTTGCTGTCATCAGATCAAGATGACCGCCACCCCCATTTTTAAACAGCGTGATCTCACTCTCACTGAGCCGTCCCGGATGTTCTCCCCGGCAACGCTGATAGTGATCAGCAACGATGTCAGATTCACTAAGGACTCCATTTTTTATTGGGATGATCAGCTCACCGACCTCGCCCAGAGTGGTCTCTCTGGAGTCGACATGCAGGGTCCCCCGTCGAACCGCTTCATCATCGGCTTCACGCATATTAGGTCTGTAGGCGCCGACAAGGTCAAGATGGGTTCCAGGGGAGAGCCATTCGCCTCTAATCAGAGGGGTTTCAGCCATGGTGGCACAAGAGATCAGGTCTGCACTCGAAACGGCTGCGGCAAGATCATCGACCGGTTCAACACTCGGGAACTCAGCCTGGAGGGCTTCAGCGAGGATTTCGGCCCGTTTTGCTGTTCGGTTCCATATCTTGATATGTTGGCATGAGGGGCGCATAGACAGGTGGGCCCGGATCAGATGCGGTGCCATCGCGCCTGCCCCCACCATCAATAGAGTTGAGATATTCTGCTTTGCCAGAAAATGGGTTCCAAGAGCTGAATCGCCTGCTGTTTTGAGGGCGGTGAGAGCCTGTCCATCAATCACCGCATGCGGCGATCCATCTTCTCCATCAAAGAGGATAAAGAGCGCCTGTATAGTAGGTTTTTTTGTGTGATTACGGTTGTTCGGAAAGATGGTGATAATTTTAGTCCCCAGCGAGCCACCACTCTCCCAGGCGGAGCGGATAAAGAGCTGGTTGGGATCAGATCCTGACCCAGGTTGTGAAATCAGAAGGTCATTTAAAGCGCTCTGTTGATTGAGATGGGCTGATTTCAGCCCCTCAACCAGAGTGGGGTAATCCAGTCTCTCATGGACAGTATCGGCATCGATAAATTGAAGGGGGTGAGAAGTGGTTTCAGTGCGGGGGAAAACCATCAGCGCTCGGGGTCTTCGGTATCAGAGATATTTGCGCTTAACAGAGTGCCCACCCACCGGGTCTGTTCTGAGTTTTCAGAGGCCAGTTTTGCCAGCATGGTGAGCGGGACTGAGAGAAACATTCCGACAGGGCCCAATACCCAGCCCCAAAAAACCAAAGAAGCGAGGATCACGAATGCGGAGAGTCCCAGCCCCCTGCCCATAATCCTGGGTTCGATGATGTTTCCAATAAAAATATTGATCATCAGATATCCCAGTAAAGTCCAGAAGGCAGTGAGCGGGCCAAGTTGAACCAGAGCAAGAAGGATGGCTGGGACCGCTGCGATAATCGATCCAACGGTGGGGACAAAGTTCAACATAAAGGCGAGTAGCCCCCAGAGAAGGGGAAAATCAACCCCCAGGATTGAAAGAACCAGGGAGACCAGGGCGGCGGTCACAAAACTGGTTGCTGTCTTCAGAGCCAGATAGCGATTAATGGTCTCTCTTAGAGTGCTGAACCGGGCGAGGGTTTCATCCGGATTTTTTAGTAGCGACTTTAGTTTTTGGGGGAATTGTGTTGCCTCAGCGAGGATGAAGATAGTCGTCAGAAGAATGATAAAGGCATCGGTTAGAAGATTACTCAGGCTGTTCAGTAGCTTGCCGGATAGTTTCAGTGCCGCAGCAGGGTTGACAATTTCAAGGAGGTGCTCCAAAGAGATCGGAATCCCCATCCCTTCAAGCCATATCAGGGTATTTGCGGTCACCTGTTGCAGACGATTCTCGTAGAGCGGCAGTGATTCGGAAAAATCTTTAAATGAGGAGCCAAGAGCCAGGCCAGTCAGCCAGCCAAGGGTCATAATCAGCACAACAACCAGCAAAAGAGCGACCCCTGTAGGCACTCCCCGGCGGGTGCATCCATGCAGAAATGGGGTAAAAAGGAAAGCGATAAAAATCGAAAGCAACAGAGGTACGAGCAGATCTGCGGCTGCTTTCATCCCGGCGACGATGACAACCAGCGCCGCCAGGGAGATCAGAATGTTGCTATTATTGAATATGGGTTTTGGTTGATTCATAGCCTCTGTTATCGTAGTGATACATAACTCTAGTAGGGACAATAATAGATCATGACTTCTGAAAAACGAAATATTTGGGGATGGGCTTTCTATGATTGGGCTAATTCTGCATTTGCGACCACAGTGATGGCAGGGTTTTTCCCGGTCTTTTTCAAGCAATACTGGAGTATTGGCGCTGATGTTAATACCAGTACGGCGATGCTCGCTTATGCCAATTCAGCGGCAAGTCTGATCGTTGCCCTGATGGGCCCCATCCTCGGTGCTGCTGCTGATTCGGGTTCCAGGAGAAAACGCCTGCTGGTCTTTTTTGCCTATCTCGGTGTATTGATGACAGCTTGCCTGTTTCTGGTGGACAAGGGGCAGTGGGGCTGGGCCGCCTTTTTCTACTGTATGGGCATTGTCGGCTTTTCGGGCTCAAACATCTTTTATGATTCACTCCTGCCCGGAATCGCCGGGCCAGATAAGGTTGATCGTGTCTCAGGACTGGGTTTTGGTTTGGGATATCTTGGAGGAGGATTGCTTTTCCTGATTAATGTCATCATGACCCAGCAGCCCGAGCTCTTCGGGCTTGCCGATGCCGGTGAGGCGGTGCGTTGGTCTTTTCTCACTGTTGCCCTCTGGTGGGGCCTGTTTACCCTGGTCACCATTATCTGGGTTGATGAACAAAAAAACGGTGAAGCAGTCACCCTCGGGCACGCCCTTCGCCAGGGGTTCAGGCAATTTTCCACCACCTTTTCTCATATTCGTGAATATAAGCCAGTGCTGATGTTTTTACTTGCCTATTGGCTCTATATTGACGGTGTCGACACCATAGTGAGGATGGCCGTTGATTACGGGCTCTCGATCGGCTTTAAGGACAGAGACCTGATAAGGGCACTGTTGATCACCCAGTTTGTTGCTTTCCCCTCTGCCATCCTCTATACCCGGCTGGGCGAGAGATGGGATGTAAAAAAAGCAATTCAGCTTGCCATTGTGGTCTATATTGGAGTGACCCTCTGGGCCACCCAGATGGATTCTGCGATTGAGTTTTACACTCTCGCGGTGGTGATTGGGTTGGTGCAGGGAGGTATACAGGCCTTGAGCCGCTCCTATTACTCTCGTCTGATTCCGGCTGATCGTGCCGGTGAGTTTTATGGTTTTTATAATATGATTGGAAAATTTGCCGCCATTATCGGACCACTCCTCATCGGAACCATAGCCATTGCTGTTCGCCATGCACTCATGCCGGCAGACCCAACAGCAGAACAGATCGTAGAGGTGGGATTGAGTGCATCACGCTGGAGTATAGGCTCAGTCGTGGTGCTCTTTGTTGCCGGTGGCGGACTGTTGTGGACGATTAAGGAGGAGTAGGGTTGTTTTGGTTTAGAAGAGAAGACGGCGGGCCCTCTGGGGTAGGGCGAAGAGCGGTGATTGGCAAGTTCGCTTATCTCGGATTGCTCTTTTCTCTTCTTTCAGGGGCAGTCCATGCGGCCACCCTCGGTGAGGCAAAGGATGCCTATCTTGAAGGCAATTACCAGGAGGCCCTGTCGGCATTCAGGGAGATCGCCGGGGAGGGTGTTCCTGAAGCCCAGTACCTGCTGGCCTTC
>CEPV01012128.1_pt1 | contig 17982 bp, 10 predicted proteins | sample 530451 | NCBI WGS metagenome assembly CEPV01 (sample SAMEA2620097, study PRJEB7988) | marine metagenome | isolation source: saline water (ENVO:00002010), including | reverse complement strand
CTGGTGCGTGTTCCTGATGAACCTCATGGAATTTCAGTGCGTCCCAGCCATCATTTAAGCAAGATGCAGCATATAACAGGCTGGATGAATAAACATAATACAGGAGATTTAGGGAAATGAAAATGGAACAACGATCAAAAAGCAAATTTTATTTAATTCAAATCCCCTTGTTTTTATTTCTATTTGTTTTTCAACCGGCGCATATCCATGCGCAGAAAAGCTTAAAAAGTCTTATAATGGAACTTACTCGCCTGGCCGATCTATCTGGCGGTAAAATGGGGATTGGTGTAATTCATTTAGAATCAAATCAGAAAGTATATATTAATAATAAAGACCGTTATCCACTGGCTAGCACGTATAAAGTGCCCATTGCTGTACAATTACTAAAACGTGTTGAAAAAGGTGAAAAAAGCCTAGAAGACCTATTGGACGTTCAACCCAAGGATCAGCACCCAGGCAGTGGTATTATAGGAAATTTATTTGTTACACCGGGGGTTAAGTTGTCACTGAGAAATCAGTTGGAGTTGATGCTTATCCTTAGTGATAATAGTGCCACGGACATTTGTTTAACTGCTGCTGGCGGGCCGGATCAAGTGAAGGATATTCTCAAGAAATATAATATTCAAAATATGTCTATTGATCGTCCAACTATCGGAATCATTGGTGATTGGTTAGGACTTGAATTAGAAGGTGGCGCAAATTCCAATAAAGAATTCATGGAAAAATATGGTAATCTTTCTAAGGAGGTAATGCTCGAGGCAAGTAAAAAGTTTGGAAAGGATCTTCGGGATACTGCTACACCTCAAGCGATGGCAGAACTACTACAGAAAATATGGTTAAATCAAATTCTAACCCGCGAACATTCAGAATTATTAATTGATATAATGAGCCGCTGTCAAACTGGAGAAGGCAGATTGAAGGGTTTATTACCTCCTGGAACCTATGTTGCACATAAGACTGGAACCATTGGTGCCACAACTAATGATGTGGGCATTATACGTCTTCCACAAAATAAAGGTAATGTAATTGTAGTGGCCTTTGTAAAAGATTCCGAGCTAGACATTCCAGCAAGAGAAAAGGCAATAGCACACGTTGCAAGAACAGCCCACGATTTTTTTCTATTCAACTAAACATCAAGGGAAAGGATTAAATAGATGAATTATATAAGAACTGTATTCGTACTATCAATTTTTCTGGGTGGAATTAATGGACAGACGTCTGAATGGACACCTGAAATAAGTATTCAGTTAAAAACAATTTCCGATTTGAATTATTCCAAAGATGGAGATCGTTTAGCAATGGTTGTGAGAGAAGCCTTAATTGAAGGTGAGAAATCGGAATATTTAAATCAGATATGGATAGCGGCAAGAAATGGAAGCGATTTAACACAATACACTTATAATGAAAAATCTAGTTCGCACCCGAGATTTTCTCCTAGCGGGAAACATTTTGCATTCTTAAGTGAAAGAGCAGAGAAATCTCAAATCTGGGTAATGAGTGTTACAGGTGGAGAGCCCTGGCAGTTCACTTATGAAAAGCAAGGCGTAGGGACTTTTAGCTGGTCTCCCAATGGCTCAAAGATTGCCTTTCTTATGAAAGATGATAAAACAGAAGATGAAGAAAAAAATGAGAAAGAAAAGAAAGATGTGATACTTGTTGATCAAAACTTCAAGTATAGCCACATATATATAAAAAACTTCACCACGGAGGTAGATACAAATAAGTCAGAACGATTTACTGAAGGCAACTATGATATTAATGGCTTTAATTGGCATCCTCAAGGCACGAAAATAGTTTTTTCTCATCGCCCAGAGCCAACATATAACAGTGGTTTTGGATCTGGTGATATTTCTTTATTGGAGCTCGCAACAAAAGAAGTAAAATCAATTGTTAACCGGGAAGGTGTAGATGGAGGTCCTTCTTTTTCCCCGAACGGGAGATTAATTGCTTTTATTTCTAATGGAGGGCAGCGTGAAGAAATCGGTTTAAGCGATGTTTTCGTTGTAGACTCGCAAGGAGGGAAGCCCAGAAAACTAGCCGAAACACCAAACAGGCATTCCAGAGGTATTATTTCTTGGTCCCCGGACAACAAATATCTGTACGTTAACGACCTTGAAAAAACAAAAGCTCAGATATATAAAATCAATGTTAAGGGGAACAAAATCACCCCGATTCTGAACGTATCAGGATTGGTCTCCTCGCCGGTAATTACAGATGATGGGAAATATATTGCCTTTGTGAAACAGGGACTGGATGTGCCGGCTGAGATGTTTACGAGTGAATTAAAAAAAATATCTCCCAAAAAGATCACCGATTTCAATTCGGGCTTGAAAACTCCTTCTGTTGCAAAAACCGAAATTCTGGGGTGGAAATCTAAAGATGGTCTTGAAATTGAGGGCTTACTGACATACCCAGCAAATTATAATAATGGAAAAAAATATCCCCTTGCGCTCATTATCCATGGTGGGCCAGCGGGTGTTTTCACTCAATCGTATACTGGCAACCCAGGAATCTATATGGTCCAGTATTTTGCCAGCAATGGTTACGCTGTGCTGAGACCAAACCCTCGTGGAAGCACTGGTTACGGAAAGGATTTTCGTTATGCCAATTTTAAAGACTGGGGATTTGGTGACTATGAGGACATCATGTCCGGGGTTGACAAAGTAGTTAGCATGGGTTTGGCTGATGTGGAACGATTAGGCGTCATGGGTTGGAGTTATGGCGGCTATATGACCTCTTTTGTGGTGACACGCACCAATCGCTTTAAGGCGGCAAGTATGGGCGCGGGCTTGCCCAACCTGATTAGCATGACATCCACAACGGACATACCGGACTACTTGGTTGCACATATGGGAGGTGAGTTTTGGGACGATTATGAAACTTATGAAAAACATTCAGCCATTTATCGCATAAAAAATGTGGTTACCCCTACTCAGATCCTGCATGGTGAAAATGATTTGAGAGTTCCTTTTACCCAAGGACAAGAATTTTATGTTGCTTTAAAACGCAAAGGGGTGCCTACTGAGATGGCTGTTTATCCCAGAACACCGCATGGCCCGAGAGAACCGAAATTGCTTATGGATGTTTCACCACGAATCTTGAGATGGTTTGACAAATATATTAAGAGATGAGACCATTAACATGATTGATTAAACAAGTGTGATAAGGAAGTGGCAATGAAAACATCAAGACGAACTTTTCTTAAGGCAGGCGTTGCCAAAACAACAGTTTTAGGTTTGGGTTTTGCTAGTATCGGTAAAACAAAAAAGAGAAAGATTATTAACCCCCCTAAGTCGCTTCGATTGTTAATTCTTGGCGGCACAGCCTTTACAGGTCCTCATCTGATCAAGTATGCTCTTAATCGTGGGCACGAGGTTTCTATTTTTAATCGCGGGAAAACCAAGCCCACAATTCACAAGGAATTGTTCGACAACGTGGAAAAACTTGTTGGAGATCGTAATGATAATTTGGAAGCCTTGAAAGGTCGCCAATGGGATGCCGTGATAGATAATTATGCTACTTACCCCCGTTGGGTTCGTCAAACGACAGATATATTGCGCGGAAATGCTGACACTTATTTATTTACATCAACTCTCTCTGTACATGCCAGCTTTTCAAAGCGCGGCCTGAATGAGGGGGATCCTGTTGGAAAAACGGAGGATCCTACCGTTGAGGATATGAGTGCTTACGGACCTCTTAAGGCGCTTTCTGAAGAGGTTACTCGTAAAGCCTTTGGGAAGGGTGCCATCATTGTGCGACCACATCTAATTGTAGGACCTGGAGATACGACGGATAGATGGACGTACTGGCCCGTTCGGATTGCCAAAGGAGGAGAAGTTTTAGCCCCGGGTGATTATAATCGACCTGTGCAGTACATTGATGCTAGGGATCTTGCTGAATTTGAAATTCACCTTATTGAAAAACGAGCAGGAGGCACTTATAGTGCTGTTGGTCCTCTTGCAGATTTAAGTATGGCTGAAATGCTTTACGGTCTCAGGGCCGTTGTCAGCAATGACATTACATTCACATGGGTTGATCAGAGTTTTTTGGAACAAAACGACGTCGCCCCTTGGAGTGAAATGACAGCATGGATGCCATCTGGAGGAAAATTTGATGGCTTTGGATCTTTTGAAAATACTAAAGCTGTGTCTGCTGGTTTGACTTATAGAACACTGGCAGACACGGCCACGGCAACCCTAGAGTGGTGGAACGGGTTACCTGAGGAACGAAAAAAGCAACCTAAATCGGGACTTGATCCTGAGAAAGAGAAAATAGTTCTTAAATCTTGGCATTCTAGATAACTAAACATTTCATTGAATAATACAAGGGAGAAACCTATGAAAAGAGACAAAAGAAATATCATTAAGACCAAGCCTTTCATTATAATATTTATAGCTTTCAATTTATTGTCAGGTTTTTCTGATCAATCAATTCCCAAAGGTCTTGAAAAAAAAATTAAGAATATTCAAAAAGCATGGAATGTACCTGGGATGGCCGTTGCCATTATCAAAAATGACAAGGTTGTTTATGCAAAAGGTTTTGGAGTTCGTGAATTGGGTCAGCGAGGAAAAGTCGATGAAAAAACACTTTTTGCTGTAGGCTCAACTACCAAAGCCATGACCGTGGCCACATTAGGAATCTTGGTTGATGAAGAAAAACTTAACTGGGATGATCGAGTAGTGGATGTTCTCCCTGGATTTCGAATGTATGATGCCTATGCTACGGCTGAGATGAGAGTCCGAGACCTTCTTTCTCATAAAAGTGGATTAACAAGAGGAGATGCTTCTTGGTATGCTTCTCCTAGAACACAACAGGAAGTATTTCATAGTATTCGGTATTTGAAACCTGCATTCAGTTTCAGATCAACTTATCATTATCAAAATTTAATGTATCTAACTGCTGGGCTAGTATCTGAAGAAATTTATGGCAGTAGTTGGCATGATATTATGCGCCAGAAAATTTTTAAGCCTCTTGGCATGGAAACAAGTGTGACTCGTGTAGCAGATTTGGAGAGACGTAACAATGTTGCATTACCTCATGCAAAAGTAGATGGAAAGCTTGAACCTATTGAGGATCGAAATTTAGATAATATTTCACCTGCTGGTTCTGTTTATTCAAATGCGGTTGAAATGGCTAATTGGATAAGATTGAATTTGAATAGAGGTGAATTTGAAGGAAAACGAGTTTTGAGTGAAGAGGTTATGAATGAAATGCACAGCTCCCAAATGTTCAGAAGCTATGATTCGAATATTAAAGAAGAAAAAAGTCTAATCAATTTCAGAAATTATGGTCTCGGGTGGGCTGTTGAAGATTATCGTGGTCATAAGCGAATAACCCATGGTGGTGGGATTGATGGTTTTATTACATGGATTGGTTTTGTGCCTGACCTTGATTTGGGATGGGTCGTTTTTAATAACGGCGGCAATCGCGCTTCCCATGTTGTCGGGACGGAGATTATTGATGCTTATCTGGGTGTTGGAGATGAAATCGACTGGTCATCTGTTAGAAAAAAATATTATGATAAGGCGATCGCGAGTGCTGACAGCATTATTCAGGTTGTTGAATCCCAAAGGGTTAAGAATACCAAACAGCGGGTATCTAACAGTGAATATATTGGTAGTTACAACGAAGAGTTTTATGGAGAGATGACAGTCAGTGAAAAAGCAGATAAGTTGATTCTTTCAAGAGGCGACGCTCTTAGAGGCGTTCTAAATCACTGGCATTATGACACTTTTCAAGTTAGATGGGATTCACCCAGAGAAAGAGCACGGTTCCGAAATGAGTTTGTCACTTTTCATTTTAATGCAAAAAATGAACCCTATGTCTTGGAACGAATTATGGATGGTAATCCAACCTATTTTGTGAAACCCGAAGAGGATTAAATTTTGAGGCTAATTGTAATCAACGTTTTCAACATTGCATATTCTGTTACTCCATCATGAGGGATTACGTGAAAAATCTATTTGGCATCATTTTTTCGATAGTTTTTTTTCAAAATTTGTACGGGCAAGTATCAGAGGTGAAACTAAAACAATTAATCAAAGAGATTGACAGAGATAACTATACCAGTGCAGAACAATACTCATTCTTATCTCCAATTGTTGAAGATGTTAGCCTTGTAATGCTAGGGGAATCAATACATTTAACTCATGAATTCCCTTTAGTCAGAATTGGAATGATTAAATATCTCAACGAAAATGAAAATTATAATATAATTGCAATGGAGGGTGGCGCTGCTGACATTTGGGTGGCACAAGATATATTATTTGATTCTCAAAAAGAAGAAGCGGACTTTAAAAAAGCAACGTCTGGATTCTTTTTTATATGGAACACGCCAGAAATCCAAAAATTAATTGAATATCAAGCTTCGAGTTTAGGAACCTCAAATCCATTATATATAACAGCATATGACGTTCAACAAGGAACAGGTCAAGGGAGCAAGAATACAAAAGTATTCGAAATGTTAGCAGAACGTTTAAGTTATTATTCTAAACCCCCAACCGATTTTGATTTAGAAAAATGGTTAGATCAAATTTCTCCAATCACTTTTCATTGTATGAAGTATAATTCGTCGGATTATCATGAAGCAATATCTGCAATAAATATTTTGGAAGAATGGATACAGACGGCTGCGCCGAAAGTAAAAAAACAATATCCTAATATTCCTCATGATGTAGTATTGAAGTCAATGCCAGACAACTTTAGAGCCTCTTTAAGTTTATGCGAGACTTTGGGTGGATTTAACTTGAGTCGATATAAAGTTGTGCGCGACTCACTTAGCTATATAAATACACTTGATCTAATCAAGTCAGCACCTAATAACAAGATTATAATTTGGGCTCATCTATCACATGTATATTATGATAGTTACGACAATATAATTCCCGAAGTTGGTGAGTGGAATGATATTGCTGTTGGGCCAACAGTGGGAGAAAGATTGAAGAAAAAATTAGGTTCAAAAGTATACACGATAATTCCTTTTGCAGAATCGGGTAAAACAATATTGATCTATAATGATCTTAACTTGGACATTGGTTATGGGAAAATAACAAATGATCAATCAGACTTTGGGAAGTTATTTACTCAATTGAGTCAAAAAGATTTTTTTCTTGATCTTAATTCATCTAATCTATCAAAAGAGAAGAATCCTAGACTGTTCTCAAAACAACTGTTTCTTATAGAAGGTATGGGAGAATTATATTTGAATTTTTCTTCCGATATGGATGGTTTAATCTGGATAAAAAAAATAGGGGCACCTGACTGGCCCCGATTTAAGATCATTCTTCTTTCCAGCCTCCATTATAAAAAACAACTAGCTGTCGTTCTAATAGTCGGTTTAGGATGGTTGGTATTTTCAAAGGTCCGGAAAAGCAGAAATAATTACAGTAAAAACACAGACGAAGTCGGTCAAATATAAGAACCGGTAAAGCCCAAAAAAAAGTTGTGTATTGAAACCTTACAATTGTGTTATATTGAAACTAATAATAGATGGACGGGAGAGAACAAGCACCGTCAATGAATTTGGTGGGGACACAATTGTTTGGCTTACTGACTAGTTGATTTTTTCAATAAATGAGAGGTCTTGATGTTATGAAAAAACCGGTTTTTACTTTAAAGTATTTCTTACCATTAATCCTGGTGGTGTGTTTTAGCACTGCATTTGGTCAGACCAGCACAGTATCTGGTCAGGTTACAGATGCAGAGGGGAATCCCCTTATTGGTGCCAATATTCTTGTTGAGGGGACAAATTTAGGCACTGCTACCGATGGAGAGGGAGCCTACACCATTAATTATGTTCCGGATGGTCAGCAGACCATTGCGGCAAACTATATTGGGTATGCGTCTTCGTCCCAGATTATAAATGTAAGTGGCAACACAACGGTTGATTTTGTTTTGGAACGTTCGGCTATTGGTCTTGATGAGGTTGTTGTGACGGGAACAGCTGGAGAGCAGAGGAAAAAAGCTCTTGGGAACGTGATTGCTTCTTTAGAAGTCGATGATCTTATTGCATTGGCACCTCCTCCTGACATTACAAATATGATCAGCGCCACAATTCCCGGTGTGCGCATTATGGACACAGGCGGTGAAGTTGGATCTGGCGGCGTGTCGCGCATTAGAGGAGTAAGTTCAATGACTCTTGCTGGGACTCCAATTGTTGTTGTGGATGGTGTCCGTGTAAATGGCATGGACAATGAAACAAGCTTTGGCGGTGTTGGTTTCGACTACGCCCAGGCGCCCTCAAGAATTAATGATTTTAGCCCTGAAGAAATTGAAAAGATTGAAGTTCTTAAGGGACCAGCCGCTGCTACACTTTATGGTACGGAAGCATCAAATGGTGTTATCCAGATAATTACCAAAAAAGGAGTCAAAGGTAAAGCAAAGATTAATTTTGTTGCTAAGAACGGAATTAACTCTCTTCCTGAAGATCCTAAAACATATTTTATGCCGGTTTATTATACTAGCACTGGAGTAGATGGAAATGCTGAAGGAACTATTGTTGAGGTAAATGTTGTTGAAGAAGATGCAAAAAACGGAATGAAATGGTTCCATGATGGACCCATTGAAGGTTATAACCTTGATGTAAGTGGTGGTGGAGATAACCATACTTATTACGTTTCCGCAGGTTGGAATGATGAAAACGGGATTGTTCCTTACAATTGGAAAAAAGGACTCAATGGCCGTGCAAATTTGACAATTTTACCCACACCAACTCTTAAACTTGCCTTTGGTCTTGGAGCTGTACAAAGTCGAACCCAATTTGCTTCAGCGCAGCAACCGCTGCCTACAGCTATTATTTGGGCCTGCCCCGCCCCCGGTTGTGAACCGAACAGCGGCCTTCCCAATGCATTGGATGGTCCATACAGAGGGTACATAGCTTATTTGCCTGAGGCATACGAGGACGAGATTGAAGGCTTTCAAGATCTTGATAGAACCACTTGGAGTGCTTCGGCCACACATGATCCTTATCCTTGGTTAAGTCAAAGACTTACCATTGGAGGAGACTTCGGCCACACCAGAAGTACAGAACTATACAAAGCCACAGGCAACCTGGGTAACTTTGGGAATCAAGGAACCAAAACAGTCCTTTCTTCGCGTAACAATTATTCAACAGTTGACTATGGTGCGAATGCAACTCTGAATCCGATGCCGTGGCTCAAGTCAATCTCATCTGTTGGTATTCAGTACTATGAGAGAAGACAGCAGATTGTTTATGGTTACGGCGAGACTTTTCCTGTTGCAGCACTTGAAACAATTAGTTCTGGAGCCACTAAAACTGCTGATGAAGAGTTTCTTCAGAATAAAACGTTTGGCCTTTATTATCAACAGCAGTTTGCTATAGGGGACAAGATCTTTTTGACAGCAGCCGTTCGTGGAGATGACAACAGTTCATTCGGTAAAAACTATGATTTTGTTGTTTATCCAAAGTTTTCGCTTGCCTACGCTCTAAGTGATGAGCCTTTCTTCAGAAATGCGGTGCCCTTTATTACAGAGTTTAAACTAAGAACGGCTTTTGGACAGGCGGGTAGACAACCGGATCTTTTTGCATCCATTCGAACGTATGCCCCAGCTGTAGGCCCTGAAGGTAGTAGTACTTTAACCCCAAATAATATCGGGAATCCAGACCTTGAGCCGGAAGTCGGTGAAGAAACAGAGATAGGCTTTGATGCGGGATTTCTTAACGGTTTTGCGGGCATTGAGTTTACTTCTTATAAACAGAGAACAGTAAATGCTATTATTTCTGTACCAGTGCTCCCGTCAACCGGGTTCCCAGGTTCTCAGTTTAGGAATATCGGCGAGATAAAAAATGAAGGGATAGAATTTGGAGCGAATGTGACCCCGGTTCGTAGCCGTGGCTTTCATTTGAATTTTGGTGCGACATATTCCACGGCCAAAAATGAAGTTATTAGTCTTGGCGATCAACCACCCATTGTCCAAAGCGCTTCACAGGGGCAGATGCATCTTGAAGGATTTCCTTTGGCCGGGATATATAAGAAAAAGGTTGTCTCTGCTGAGTTAGATAAATCAGGTGCTCGAACAGTTGCGACCAATGTCATGTGCGAAGGGGGAACAAAGTATAAAGACACTAATTTTTCAAGAGGAGGGGGCTCAGCTGTCCCTTGCGCTGAAGCACCGGAAGTTTACTGGGGTCAGCCAATCCCTGAAGCTGAAGGTAGTCTTTATGGGTCTCTTACTTTAAATAATAATTTAACAGCAAACAGTGATTTGACATTTTATGGTCTAATTGATTTTATATCTGGGAGAACTCTTACCAGTGGAGATATAGCTGCTCAACATCGGTTCTTTTTGAATTCCAGAGAAATGCAGGAAAGAGACGATCCTGTTCTTCTTGGCTATGAGGCCCTGGGTGGAGGGGGACTTTGGCAGCCAGGAATAATAGACGGCAGTTTTGCTAAGCTTCGAACTATTTCCGTAACCTACAAAGTTCCTAATTCTTTGGTAGATAAAGCGGGCTTAGCAGCTGCCAGTTTAAACTTCTCAATTAACAATGTGGCCACCCTCTGGGTCGGCCAGGAAGAATCATTTGGAGCCAGGCAAATGGACCCTGAGGTATCCAACCAATTGGGTGGTTCCACCGAAGGGTTGAATGCTTATAACCAAGAAGGCTGGGGACAGCTTAAAACAATGCTATTCACTTTGAGAGTTTCTTTCTAACTAATAGGAGAATAGGAGAACAATTATTATGCTAACTAAAGAATGGATGAATAAAATGAAAATGATAATAAAACCCTTTGTATCACTCTTTTTTGTCTTTGCCTTTTTTACATTCACAAGTTGTGAATTTGATCTCGATGAGGTTTTGGCTGTACATGTTCCTGGCCGAGTTACCGCTGATGCCTTGGATAATCCGGATTTGTCGGAAACTCTTGTAAACTCCGTGATTGGGGATACTGAATGCGCATTGGCAAATATGATTGCTGCCGCATCACATCATTCTGACGAATGGATGCCCGGCTCTGGTAATTTGACCATGCGAAACTGGGGTCAACGCAAGATCTATTCCACCGATGCTGGTTACAGTCAAAGCCCTTGCTCGGGTTGGGGTTACCAACTCTATACACCGCTGCACACAGCCAGATTTCAATCTGAGGATGTTTATGACAGGCTAACCGGCTTTGAAGGAGTAGATGGTGTTGCGGAGATGCAGGCTACAGTCAGAGCATATGGTGGTTATGCACTTATTGCATTAGGTGAAACTTGGTGCAGAATGGCTATTGACGGAGGTCCTGAACTATCTAGGGCTGACGTTCTTGCAGTTGCTGAACAGAAGTTCACGGAGGCTATTTCTTTATCTACATCAGATGATATAAAAAACATGGCTCTGGTAGGTCGTGCCCGTGCCCGGATAGGTATGGGAGATTGGTCTGGTGCACTTTCTGATGCGTCTCTAGTGCCTAACGATTATGTTAAATATGCTACCAGGGATGGATCAGATCCCACACGTTATAACAAAATATTCGATCAACTGAATAATGTAAATGATGAAACGTCCAAGCATGGTAGCATTGCTGATCATTTTCGAGCTTTAACATTGGATGCTGAAGGTCTTCCTACCAGTACTGAAGGAGATACACCCGATAGTCGTGTGAGTGTTGTAACGGACAGCACTCTCACATTTGATTTTGCCACGATTTTCTACTATTCAGATTCTAAACACCTTTCCCGGGCTGATTATCTCGTAATGGCCTCAGGCAAAGAGGCGTTGATGTTTTCAGCTGAAGCAAAAGCAAGATCTGGTGATTCAGCTGGAGCTATTGAGGATATGAATACCTTGAGGACATTAGCTGGTGTTTCCACCATTACTGGCACCCCAGAAGATATTTTGTCTTTGGTAATTGAAGAGCGCCGGAGAAATTTTTTCCTTGAAGGATCACACAGACTTGCTGATATGATTCGGTTTAGAGGAACGGCATATGAAATTCCTTTCTTGGGAGAACCTGGTTCAATCCATCCCACCGGATTTGATCAGACAGGAGCCGAGTATGGGATACTTACCTGTTTTGAGCTGCCCACAGTAGAAGTGAATGGTAATCCGAATATCGGATCATGATTTGATTTTAGCTGTTTGTCCTAATTATTAGGACTTGTTGTTCTTAGAAGAGAAAAAGCCCCAAAAAATTTTGGGGTTTTTTTATGGAATGAAAATAATGAAAGATAGAAAAAAGCCTGGTTATACACGGAGAAATATGTTGAAAAAATCTATTGGGCTAGGGGGAATAATATTAGGTATGCCCTTTATCAACTTAGGCCAATTTCAACTGTTTGCCTCCACAACCAAAAAGTATTCTCGTAAAGCCATTGATCTTGTAACAGAGTCCCTGGTTATGGATATGTTAAGTCCTTTAAGTCTGGATTTAACGGGGGTCGAAAAAGGAATATATAATGAGAAAATGGACTCAAGCGGTGATGGCCTTACAGACCAGGAAATTCAAGATTATAGAGATTCTGGGATCAATGTTTTTCACATAGCCGTGGGAACAGGTGGCAGAAACCAGACTGAAAATAAAATTTCATCCATGACTTATGTTAGTCTCCATAATAGTTTGATTTCTAATCACCCAGATGTTTTCATGCGGATAGATTCAGTTAAAGATCTCGATAAAGTTCAAAAAAATGGCAAAGTGGGAATTTTAATCGGCTTGCAGAATTCAGCCCACTTCATATCTGTAGATGATGTGGAATTGTTCTATAACTTGGGTCAGCGTGTTTCACAGTTGACTTACAACAACCGAAATTTGATTGGCAATGGTTCTACAGAGAGGGTTGATGGTGGGATCACGGACTTTGGTGTACAAATTATTGAGAAAATGAATAAAATTGGCATGGCAGTTGATGTTTCACATTGTGGAGATAAAACTACCCTTGATTCATTTGAAGTGTCGAAAAAGCCGGTTCTTATTACTCATTCTAATGTTAGAAATCTTACACCAGGGCATCCCAGGTGTAAAACGGATGAAGCTATCAAGGCAATGGCAAAATGTGGAGGGGTAATGGGCCTAACAGCAGTGCGCAATTTTGTTAAACCTGATGAACCCACCACTATCGAGCATTATTTGGATCAATTTGATTATCTGAGAGACATGGTTGGTGTGGAACATATTGGTGTAGGTAGTGACATTGACTTGCATGGCTATGATGATCTTTCCGAAGAGTGGAATAAACAACTTCGGTCTGGGTACAAGGATAGCTATGCTTTCAGAGACAAGCTAGATATTGAGGGTGTGGATCATCCCAAAAGGATGTTTGATCTTACCGAAGGCCTCATAAAAAGAGGATACAGTAATAAACACATTAAAGGCATATTGGGACAAAACTTTAAACGTGCGTTCACAGAGATTTGGGCCAATTAGTTAATGACCCAATCATTAGTTAAGGAGAATTAGTTATGAAGAAGTTCTTACTATTTATTTGCGTTCTTTTTTTCACATCGGTGGCTCAACCTTCAGGTTATGATATCGTTTTCAAGGGCGGGCGCGTAATGGATCCTGAGACCAACTTTGATGATATTAGAAATGTGGGCATTAATGGTGATCGAATTGTTGAAATCAGCTCAAGTGAGCTAAAAGGTAATAAGATAATTGATGTATCAGGCTTGGTTGTGGCTCCTGGTTTTATTGATCTCCATGCACATGGTCAAACAAATAACGCACATCGCTATCAGGCTAGAGATGGGGTAACCACAGCTTTGGAACTGGAGGGAGGAGTAACTTTCTTAAGAAAATGGATAGCAGGAAAAATTGGAAAAACAATTGTCAATTTTGGCGCCACAGTTCCTCATGGCAGCTTGAGGACAATGGCTATGGACAAATATCAAAAGGACGTAAGAAAAATTCAGAAAACTTTAAATCAAGAAGGTTTTGGCAGTCCTAAAGTGGAAGAAATGATGGCATTATTAGGAAAGAGTTCCTATGAATCACTATCTAATGCTGAAATGCAAAAAACCAATGAATTGATGCTTCAATATCTTGAAGATGGTGCACTCGGGATTGGTATACCCGTTGGTTATTACCCGGGCGCCACAGCGGGTGAAATATTTTCAGTATATAAATTTGCTGCTGAGCGTGAGGTCCCAGTTTACTCTCATACGCGTGGTTTCGGCCTTGCTGGAATCCAGGAAGCCATTGCCGATGCTACAACATCCGGCGCTTCTCTTCACATCGTTCACGCAAACAGTTTATCATTAGGGGAAATTGAAACAACACTTAACATAGTTAGCTCAGCCCAGAAAAATGGTTTGGATATCACTACTGAAGTTTATCCCTATACCGCAGCATCCACTTCCTTGCAATCAGCTATTTTTGATGAAGGGTGGCAAGACTTGTTGAGCATTACCTATAATGACTTGCAATGGGAGGCGACAGGTGAGAGATTGAATAAAGATACCTTTAACAGATATCGTAAGGAAGGTGGTACAGTCATTATTCATATGATGAAGTCAGATTGGATAATGAAAGGAGTAAGCCATCCTGTTACAATGATTGCATCAGATGGGATGCCCTATGCAACGGGGGCTCACCCCAGAACTGCGGGTACTTTTGCCAGGGTTTTGGGGAAATATGTCAGGGAAGATCAAGCATTAGATTTAATGGTGGCATTAAAGAAAATGACCATAATGCCGGCACAACGGTTGACAGGCGTAGCACCTGGAATGCGGAATAAAGGTCGTATGCAGGTTGGTGCAGATGCTGATATTACAATCTTTGATCCCAAAACAATTATTGACAAAGCTGATTTCAAAGGATTGAAATTTTCCGAAGGGATTGAATATGTCTTGGTAAACGGAACGTTTGTTGTTAACGAAGGCAAAAATGTGGAAAATGTTTTTCCAGGTCTTCCCATTTTAGGCAAATATCGAAAGTGATAGATTGAGTATTACTACTTAGGTTGGAAAGGTTTATATGACAGTCGGTCTCGTTATGGAAAAATGACAACTGAAAGGAGTCTTGATGAAATGAAATATTTTTACTTTGCGCTTTATTTTATAATTATTTCGGCACATCCTTTGTTTGCAACAAACTCTTCAGACCGGTTAATGAACCCAGATGTAGTGGAGGCGTTTTTTGATGGAATTATTAATACCCATATGAAAAGTAATAACAGTCCTTCTGGTACTATAGCCCTTGTTCATAATGACCGAATTATTTTCCAAAAAGGGTACGGCTATCAAAATATTGAGGAAAAGATTCTTACTGTAGCAGAAAAGACATTGTTTCGACCAGGCTCTGTTTCAAAACTTTTTACCTGGACAGCTGTAATGCAATTAAAGGAACAGGGCAAATTGGATTTGGATACAGATGTGAATAACTATCTAAAAAGTTTCAAAATTAGGGACAGTTTTCCGGGAAAACCTGTCACCTTGCGCCACATTTTGACTCACACACCAGGCTTTGAGGATGGTGGCTTGGGGTATCTGATTATAACAGATATTAATAGAGCATTACCTTTAAAAGAGGCCATGAAAAAATACCAGCCAGAACGGATTAATCCCCCTGGTGTGCAAACAGCTTATTCAAATTATGGTACAGCCTTGGCTGGACTTATCATTTCAAATATTTCTGGAATGGACTTTAATACATATATCAACGAGAATATTTTGCAACCGTTGGGAATGAATCATTCTACGTTTGAGGAACCGTTGCCATTGCAACTGGAAGAAAATATGGCCATTGGTTATGCCCGCGAAGCGGGTAGGTATGTTGCTAAACCTTTTGAAATTATTGCAAGTTTTGGCCCGGCTGGCGCATTATCTGCAACATCAACAGACATGGCTCGGTTTGCCCGTAGCTATTTGAATGGTGGAGAACTAGAAGGAAATCGCATTCTTAATAAAAGCACTGTGGAAGAAATGCTTACTCAAAATTTTTCCCATGATCCCAGCCTTCCAGGCATGGCCTTGGGATTTTATGAAAGCCATATTAATGGAATAAGAATAGTGGGGCATGGTGGAGATACACAATATTTCCATTCTGATCTGGCCATTGACATTGAAAATGATCTCGCCTTATTTGTTTCATTTAGTGGAACAGGGGGCTCTAAGGTTCGCTCAGTTGTGGTTCCTGCCTTCTATAATGAATTTTTTCCTAAACCTTCAGATAAATTATCCATCCCTGATGATTTTGGAGAACGTGCTAGCCATTATGCAGGAACCTATCTTTTTTGGCGCTCCAATTTTTCAACGATTGAGAAACTAATCAATCTCGGAGGAGGAATTAAAGTTGCCCCAAGCGAGGACAACACACTTATTGTCTCAGGCTTTGAGGAAGCAAAACAGTTTGTTGAAATCGGAGAAGATCTATTCCGAGAAAAAGGTGGGGAAACTCGCATTGCATTCCAAAAAGATGAGAAAGGCGAGATTACAGGATTAACTTTTGACTTTCTTCCTTTCATGTCTACATATAAAGCATCAACCTGGAAAACACAGCCGTTTAATCTCTTCTTACTTGGTTTTTCCATGATTGTATTTTTAGGGGTTTTGCTTCGGTTGGGATACCAGTGGTCGGCATTCAAGTCTCTTCCTCAACCTGAAAAAGAAGCCACAAGAGCTAGTGTATTTGTTTCAGCGCTTACTATGGCCTTTTTGGTAGTGGGGATTATAGCCTTTATCAAAGATGGTGATAAACTATTTTCAGAGGGTGTTACAACCTTATTTAAATTTTGGCTTATTTTTCCCATTCTGGCCACTTTAGCGGGGCTTTATCAGCTTTATCAGACGGTGCTTATCTGGCAAAATGGTTACTGGGGAATCTGGAAAAACATACGGTTCACGATTGTCACGTTTTGCTCTCTATTCATGGCATGGTTTTATTATTACTGGAATTTGCTGGGGTATAATTACATGTAAAGAATATGTTAACATGGAGCAAGGCTGAGGAACCGAAGGGAGGGAAATCACTGCCAGCTAATTAAGCATACGTTGAGGGAGCAGGTTTGAACAACTAAATTCATCATCAGCGAAAATTTACATTATCAGCAGGACTGAGAAATAAAGATGAAAAGAACACACACTTTTGGCTTAATGCTTTTGGTTCTTTTCCTGTTTGCCTGCGGCAAGCAGGACGAAAAAGAGGAGGTCAATAAACCCACTGAAGATTTTAAGGTACGGGTTGACCGGTTCGCTGATCTTGAGATTCTCCGTTACCAAGTACCCCAGTTTGAACAGCTCTCTTTGCGTCAGAAAAAGCTTGTCTATTTTCTATCCCAGGCGGCACTGAGTGGCCGGGATATTCTGTATGATCAGAACTATAAATACAATCTGATTATTCGACAAACCATCCACACCATTGTTGAAGGCTATAAAGGTGACCGAAGTACAGAGTCGTGGAAGCAATTCATGACCTACGCAAAGCGTGTCTGGTTCTCCAACGGTATACACCACCATTATTCAACGCTGAAAATCCTTCCCGAATTCAAAAAGTCATATCTCTCTGAACTGATCAATAGCACGGATGGAGAGTTCCCACTGAAAAACGGTGAGAAAACGGGGGAATTCATTGAATGGCTCACGCCGACCCTTTTTGATTCTGACATTGATGGAAAGCGTGTCAATCTTGACCCCCAGGATGATATTATTTCCACATCTGCCAACAATTACTACAATGGGGTTACCCAGGATGAAGTAGATATGTTTTATTCCAATATGAAGGACCCTGATGACCCTAAACCCATCTGGTATGGCCTCAATTCCCGCTTAGTAAAAGAGCAAGAAGTCGTGGAGAAAGTGTGGAAGTCCGGCGGTCTTTACGGCGATGCTATCGATCAAATTATCATGTGGCTGGGAAAAGCGAAAGAGGTAGCAGAGAACGATGCCCAGCGAAAAGAGCTTGAAATTCTGATCAATTACTACCAAACGGGTGATTTAAAGACTTGGGATAAATACAACATGGCGTGGGTGAGGAATACAAAGATTGATATTGACTATATCAACGGCTTTATTGAAGTGTATGGTGACCCGAAGGGGATCAA
>CEPV01039123.1_pt1 | contig 17988 bp, 14 predicted proteins | sample 530451 | NCBI WGS metagenome assembly CEPV01 (sample SAMEA2620097, study PRJEB7988) | marine metagenome | isolation source: saline water (ENVO:00002010), including | reverse complement strand
GCGCTACGGGCTGGATAACGGCGCCGTCGATCCGGACCGCCATGTTCTGCCCGTCGCCGGTACCCGCGAGGCGCTCTACCTTGTCAGCGCCCTCGCGGTGCCGCGGCAAAAGGGCGGACGCCAGCCGGTGGTGGCGTTGCCCAATCCGTTCTATCACGTCTACGGCGGGGCCGCGGCCGTATCCGGGGCCGAGTCTTTGTACTTGCCGGCGGGTCCTAAGTCCGGGTTCTTGCCGGATATTACCCTTGTCGACGAAAAGACGCTTGAAAGGACTGCGATGTACTATTTCTGCTCGCCCGCCAATCCCCAGGGCGCCGTCGCCGGGCTCGATGTCCTGAAAGCCGCCATCGAGTTGGCCCGGGAATACGATTTCGTCCTCGTCGCTGATGAATGTTACGCCGAAATCTATGACCGGGAACCGCCGCCGGGGGCTCTGGAGGCCTGCAAACAGTTAGGAGACGGCTTCGACAACGTCCTGGTCTTTCATTCCCTTTCAAAACGCTCCAGCGCGCCGGGCCTGCGTTCCGGGTTCGTCGCCGGGGACGAAAAGCTCATCCGGCCCTTCAAGCGGCTTCGCAACTACGTCGGCCCGCAGGTCCCCATGCCGACCATGGCGGCATCGGCAGCGCTCTGGTCCGACGAATCCCATGTCGAGGAAAACCGGCGGCTTTACCGGGCGAAATTCGATATCGCCGAGGAAATCCTGGGCGGCCGGTTCGGGTTTTACCGGCCCGAGGGCGGTTTTTTCCTTTGGCTCGACGTCGGCGACGGCGAAGCGGCGGCCCGAAAGTTGTGGGCCGAGGCCGGAGTCCGGGTGCTGCCGGGCGTTTATATCGGCCGTGACGACGGCTCGGGCGTAAATCCGGGGTCGCCTTTTATCCGCCTGGCCCTGGTGGATGATCCGGAGTCCACAACCAATGCCTTAGAAAAAATCGTTAAGGTGTTGTAAACGTTAATCATGTAGAAGCCGTGCATGGCTCAGACCATGCGATTTTTTGGTGGCCGCGGGGGCCGCGTCTTTAGCAACGCCGCGGGCTTGGGCGGGGTGCTGCCCGTTGGCGCCGCCGATTTTTTCAAACGGCGGCTGGCGGAGGCTATTGGCGCCCTGTTTTTCCTTTCCGCCGCCTGGCTGTTGGTCGCCATTATCAGCTATTCCCCCAGCGATCCTTCGTTCAACAGCGTCGGCAGCGGCGCCGTCGGAAATCTTCTGGGGCCCCAGGGGGCCCTGGCCGCCGACCTGACCCTGCAATTTTTCGGCATCGCGGGCCTGCTGCCGGTCCTCGCCCTTACCGCATGGGGCTGGCGGATGATGACCAAGCGCGGCGTTTCCGTCTGGTGGCTGCGCGGCGTGTTGTTCATTTCCTCCATGGCGCTGTTTGCCGCCGGCCTCAGCGCCCTGCCGGTGCCCGAAAACTGGCCCCTGGTGACCCGGTTGGGCGGGGTAACGGGGACGGTCGTTTTTGACCGCCTGGCCGCATTTGGACATGTGTTCGGTCTCAACCCCCGAATCACCGCAGTCGGCCTTTCGGTGATCGCCTTGGGTATTTTCATTCCCGTCCTTGGTCTGTCATGGCTTGAATGGCGGGCTTCCGGTCAAGCCCTCGGCCGGGGACTGGCGTTAATAGGCCGCGGCGCCAAAAAGGGCCGCCAGGTCTTCGGCATCGTCCCCGCCTGGCAGGTCGGCCGGGAAACCGATGATTATGATCCGATCGAGGGCGCGACGGACGCCATCGAACCGGTCGCCGTCGGCGACCCCGGGCCGGAGACCGCCGCCACGAGGCCGCGCCGCACCGGCCTCGTCGCCGCCAAGAAGCCGCGCCCCAAGGTCGGGCGTCGGGCCCAGGCCGAGCGCCAGGGGAGACTAGACCTCGGCGGCGGCAAGGAATATCAGTCGCCGTCCCTGAACCTGTTGGACAGGGTGCCCATGGGCGGGCGCGGGGATATCATGAACAGGGATTCCCTGCAACAGAATGCCCGGTTCCTTGGCGGCATACTCGGGGATTTCGGCGTCCACGGCGAGATCGTCAAGGTGCGGCCGGGCCCGGTGATCACCCTTTATGAGCTGGAGCCCGCGCCGGGCACCAAGACGTCCCGGGTGATCGGGCTGAGCGACGACATCGCGCGCTCCATGAGCGCCGTTTCCGTGCGTATCGCCGTCGTCCCGGGGCGCAACGTTATCGGCATCGAACTGCCCAACGTGACCCGGGAAATGGTCAACCTGAGCGAGCTTCTGGCCTCCGAGTCCTTCGAGAAGGCGCCCGGCAAGCTACCGCTGGCGCTCGGCAAGGTCATCAGCGGCGCGCCGATAACCGTCGACCTGGCCCGCATGCCGCACCTGTTGATCGCCGGCACCACCGGCTCGGGCAAGTCGGTGGCCATGAATACCATGATCCTGTCCCTGCTCTACCGGCTGTCGCCCGACGAGTGCAAGTTCATCATGATCGACCCGAAGATGCTGGAGCTTTCCGTCTACGAGGGAATCCCGCATCTGCTCACGCCCGTCGTCACCGAGCCGTCGAAGGCGATCGTGGCGTTGAAGTGGACGGTCCGGGAAATGGAGGAACGCTACCGGGCGATGTCGCAACTGGGGGTGCGCAATATCTCCGGCTACAACACCCGATTGGCGGAAGCCCGCAAGAAGGGCAAGACGCTTACCCGGCGGGTGCAGACCGGTTTCGACGACGACGGCAAGCCGGTGATGGAAGACCTGCCGCTCGATATGAACCCGTTGTCGTTTATCGTCGTCGTCGTCGATGAAATGGCGGATCTGATGCTGGTCGCCGGCAAGGACGTCGAGGCCGCTATTCAGCGCCTGGCGCAAATGGCCCGCGCCGCCGGCATCCACCTGATCATGGCCACGCAGCGTCCGTCGGTGGACGTCATTACCGGCACCATCAAGGCCAACTTCCCGACCCGGATCAGCTTCCAGGTCACGTCCAAGATCGACAGCCGCACCATCCTCGGCGAACAGGGTGCCGAGCAGCTCCTGGGCCAGGGGGACATGCTGTACATGGCCGGCGGCGGGCGCATCAACCGCGTCCACGGGCCCTTCGTTTCCGACGAAGAGGTCGAACGGGTGGTCACCTTCATGAAATCACAGGGACAACCCGACTACATCGACGAGGTGACCCGGGAGGAGGCGGTCGAAAGCGGCCTTCCCGGAAGCGGATCCAAGCAAAACGACGACCTTTACGACGAGGCCGTGGCGCTCATCGCCCGCGAGGGCCGGGCGTCGACCAGCTTTATTCAGCGCCACCTTCAGATCGGTTACAACAGGGCGGCGCGCATCATCGAGCAGATGGAATCCGAGGGCGTCGTCAGCCCCGCCAACCGGGTTGGCCGGCGCGAGGTTCTGATCAGCCATCACGGCGCCTAAAAGACCGATCTGTCCTTCAAATTCTTCCTTCTTCCGCGCTTTGCGCCCGGGCCTTCTTCCGCGCTTTACGCTCAGGCCCTTCTTGGGTACAACGGCCCTGTAATGACCAAACTCCCGCCCCGGATACCGGTTTTGCCGGCCGCACGCCGCCGCCGGAGCCTTGTGGTATTCGGGGTGATATTCGGGATTTTTCTTATCGCCTTGTTCCTGGCCCCTTTCCCTTCCCGGGCCCAGGGCCTGGTCAGCCTGAGCCAGGCCGACAGGGCCGATATTTCGCGCATCGAGGCGTACTTGAACCGGATTCGGACCCTGAAAGCCCGGTTTCTTCAGGATTCATCCGACGGTGAATATTCCGGGGGCGACCTGTATTTTTCCAAGCCCGGAAAAATGCGCCTCGAATACGACGACCCGAAACCCGTGGTGATCGTTGCCGATGGCGTCAACCTCGTCTATTTCGACAAGGAACTGGAACAGGTCAGCTATTTCGACCTGGAATCGACCCAGGCCTCCATCCTTCTTCGCAAAACCATCTCTTTTTCCACCGGCGGGATAATCGTCACCCAGTTCGAAAGGGGACCGGGAGTCCTGAGGCTGACGGTGATCAAGGTAGGAGAGCCGCTGGAGGGCAACTTAACCCTTGTTTTCAGCGACAAACCATTGGGTTTGAAGAAGTGGAGGGTCACCGACGCCCAGGGCGTCGTCACCAACGTTTCCCTGCTCGGCCCCCGTTTCGGCATGCCTTTGAGCCCGAAACTCTTTCACATCGAACCCCCCAATGAGGCTGTGAAGATCAAATAATTCCCGCCGGACCTCCTTTTTACCGCGGGGGCTGGAATCGGCGCCGCGGCAACCCTATCTATTATTTAACGAGCCGGCCACACCCAAACCGAGGCCGGCCCCCAGGGATGGTTCCCCGCCGTCCTGTGGCCCCAGGATGGGGCTTAAAGCGCCCGGTATCCCCCCTTGCCGGGCGCTTTTCTTATCTTATTCCGGAATTTCAGGGAACCAACCGGTATCCGCCGGGTCCGGTGATCAGGATTTTGGCCTCGGACGGTTCGGCCTCGATCTTCTGGCGCAAGCGGTAGACGTGCGTTTCCAGGGTATGGGTGGTGACGCCGGCGTTGTAGCCCCAGACCTCATCGAGAAGCGTGTCCCGGCTGACGACCTTGTCCCCGGCCCGGTAAAGGTATTTGAGGATCGCCGTTTCCTTGTCCGTCAGACGCACCTTCTTGTTGTCGTCGTTGCTGTCGACGAGCAGCTTGTTCGCCGGCTGGAAGGTATAGGGGCCGATGGCGAAAACCGCGTCGTCGCTACGTTCGTGCTGGCGGATGTGAGCGCGCAACCGGGCCAGCAGGACCCCCAGACGGAAAGGCTTGGTGATGTAGTCGTTGGCGCCGGCATCGAGGCCAAGAATGGTATCGGCATCCGTATCGGCGCCCGTGAGCATGATAATCGGCGAGGTCACGCCGTTCCTGCGCATCAGGCGGCAAACTTCGCGGCCGTCCATGTCGGGCAGCCCGACATCGAGGATGATAACGTCGAAATAATCCTCTTTCGCCAGTTCCAGGGCCTCGGTGGCGGACTTGGCGCCGATGGTCGAAAACTCCTCATGCAATTGCAACTGCTCGCCCAGCATTTCGAGGAGGGTCGTGTCGTCATCAACAATGAGGATTTTTTTGTCGGCGGTCATGGTTTTCCCATCAACTGTTTTATTTTTCCTGCCTGTATGAGAAAGATACTTCTTATTAGCATAAAATAGTATATGAACACCGGGTATTCACGGGTGGCAAACCTCCCGTGAGCGGAAAAAACACTGATATTACATAGTCATGAGCGAAAATCCTTTCGAGCTTATTTCGATGCCCGCCTCCAGGGAACCGGTTTCCCTGCTGGCCGTCGACCGGGCGGTTTCGGAACTGAGGCGCGGTCGTTTCGTCGTCGTCGGCGGCGGCGGCGGCGCGGTCTTGGTTCAGGCCGCCGAAGCGATCACCCCCGAAGCCTTGCGGGAACTCGGGATTGTCAGCCACCAACAGCCCGTTTTGGTCGTTACCGCCCGCCGGGCCGCGGTTTTGGGGCTGGCCGAAACAATGGGAAAGGTGGTTACCCTGGCCGCCGGCAACCGCCTGTCGGCGGACCTCATTCAATATCTAGCCGATCCGCTTTCCGGCAGCTCCCTGCCCGAAGAGGTCAAGAAGGCCCTGACCGTCACCGTCAAGGAAACGCCGACCTATGACTGCGAAAGCGCCGCCGTGGCTTTGATGAAACTGGCTCGGCTGCTGCCGGCGGCGGTAACGGCGGAAATCGCCGACCCCACGGCGGACGATTTAGCGGCCTGGGCCGCCCGTCACGATTTTCTGTTGGTCGACGCCGGCGACATCTTTCAATACGACGGTACAGCGGCCAGGACCCTTCGCGCCGTCAGTTCCGCTCGTGTGCCCCTGCCCGGCGCGCCAGAGACCAGGATCATCGCGTTCAGGCCCCTGGACGGCGGTTTAGAGCACCTGGCGATCGTTATCGGCGAGCCCGACAAGGACGAGCCGGTCTTGACCCGGTTACATTCGGAATGTTTTACCGGCGACCTGTTGGGGAGTCTCCGGTGCGACTGCGGCGATCAGCTTCAAGGCGCGATCAAGGAAATCACCGCCGCCGGCGCCGGAGTCCTTTTGTACCTGGCGCAGGAAGGCCGCGGCATCGGCCTGGTCAACAAGCTCCGGGCATACGAGCTGCAGGACCGCGGGTTCGACACCATGGACGCCAACGAGCAACTGGGATTCGATGCCGACGAGCGGGTTTACCTGCCCGCCGCCCGGATCCTGCATTTGCTCGGCTTCGACCGGGTGCGGTTGATGACCAACAACCCGGGCAAGGTCTCCGCGCTTGCCAACTGCGGCATCGTCGTCGAGGAACGGGTGCCGCACGCTTTTCCCTCCAACAAGCACAACGAAACCTATCTCCGCACCAAGGCCGCCCGCGGCGGCCACGTGTTCTAGGGTCTTTTTGCGTTTGTATACGCAGCCCTCAATCCAGAAATAGAAGGAAATTCAATGCGTTATGGTGTGGCGCCAATATCCTGATTCACATCGCGACGACCCGGAAATATGAGACGCACTTCAGATTCAGGTGATTAGGTCATGGTCTTATTACTTTGGAAAACATTTATAGATTCAATGAGTTATGGTGTGGCGCCAATATTCTGATTCACATCGCGATGACCCGGAAATATGAGACGTACTTCAGATTCAGGTGACTAGCCCGCCCGCCCCCCTTCATTCCCCTCTTCCAAGGCCTGGAAACCGTTATAATCGCCGCCATGGAAATCATGGTCTGGCCCCCCGGAAGCTTGTCCTGGAACGGCAACACGATGCGTTGCGCCCTTGGCCGCGGTGGCATCGGCGCCGATAAAAAAGAAGGCGACGGGATGACGCCCATGGGTTGTTTTCCGCTGCGCCGGGTCATGTACCGGGCGGACCGGTTTGAGGCCCCGAAAACGGGACTCGAAGTCCGCGCTCTCGGCCCCGACGACGGCTGGTGCGACGATCCTCGAGAGGATTCCTATAATCGCCTGATCTCGCTTCCTTTTTCGGGCAGTCACGAAACCCTTTGGCGCCAGGACCATGTTTACGACGTCATCGTCGAGCTCGGGTACAATGACGATCCGGTCAGGTCCGGCCTCGGCAGCGCCATCTTCCTGCATGTGGCCAAACCCGATTACGGGCCGACGGAAGGGTGCGTCGCCCTCGGACTTGAGGATCTGTTGGCATTGCTGGAGCCATGCGACGAAACGGCAAGGCTCACCGTTACCCTTCGGCCGCCGTCCCTATGAGTCATTATCACCGCTCTTTGGTATTAGGGGGCCTTTCCCCGAAAACGCCGGTGCCGACCCGGACATGGGTTGCGCCGAGGCGGATCGCTGTTTCGAAGTCTCCGCTCATGCCCATGCTCAATTCCTGCAAGCCGTTGCGGGCGGCGATTTCCCCCAATAACGCGAAATGAAGCGAGGGTTCCTGGTCAAGGGGCGGAATGCACATCAGACCCCGGAGCGCCGGACCGAGGATGTCCTGGCATTCGGCGATGAAGGCATCGGCGGCTTCGGGCGGGATGCCGCCTTTTTGGGGTTCCTCGCCGGTGTTGACCTGAATGAAGCATTGAGGCCGGCGGCCGCTTTTGCTTATTTCATCGGCGAGCGCGCGGGCAAGCTTCGGGCGGTCGACGGTTTGAATGACATCGCAGAGGGCAACGGCACGGTGCACCTTATTTCGCTGCAAGGCGCCGACAAGATGCAACTCGGCATCGGCAAATTCGTCTTTCAGGGCCGGCCATTTTTCTTCGGCCTCCTGGACCCTGTTTTCGCCAAACACCCGGTGGCCGGCCGTCAGCGCTTGGCGGGCCGCCGGCGCCGGATGGGCCTTGGAAATCGCCACCAGGGTGATCGAATCCGGGGAGCGTCCGGCGGCCTCGGCGGCCTCGGCCATGCGGGCTCCGATAGCCGAAAGGTTTTTCCGAATATAGGTTTCCTGGGTCATTTAAGCGGCCGCGTGGTTGAAAACAGGCACCGACGCCGTCGAGGCGGCGGTCGATGAGGGTAACAGACACGATGGGCAGGCTCAATTTGCCTCCAGACGGTCTTCCCGACACCATATTGATGACCGACGAGAAGCGATTGGCGGACCCGATTCCGGTCATCGGCGGCCTGCCCGCCAACAGCGCCGTCATCCTCCGCCATTACGGGGCGCCGGACCGGGAGGAATTGGCGGTCCGGATGATGGCGGCGGCGCGAAAGCACGGCGTCAGGGTCCTTATCGCCGCCGACGCCCGTCTTGCCGTCAAGGTCGGGGCCGACGGCCTGCACCTGCCGGAGGCCCTGGCCGCCCGGGGGCCGGGGGTATGGCGGACCTGGCGCCGGCCGGATTGGCTGGTGACGGCGGCGGCCCACTCACCGGGGGCCCTGTTCCGGGCCGGCCGGGCGGGGGCTGACGCGGTCTTACTGGCGCCGGTGTTTCCGACCGCTTCGCATCCGGAAACACGGCCGCTCGGGACTTTGCGGTTTTCCGCCTGGTGCCGGCAAAGCCCGGTCCCGGTCTATGCCCTGGGCGGCGTAAGCCCCGCAAACCGGCGCCGTTTGAAGGATTCGGGCACCCGGGGCTTCGCCGGAATCAGCGGATTTCTCGATATCGCTTAGCCGCGGATTTCTCTAATTATATGAACCGGGTATGGATGCGGGCGCGAATATATTATAATAAACGACACCCGAAAGAGAGGCATCGACCTAAAAGGACGCCGGTTTGAAGATGAAACGAATTGCCGAAACCCTTTCCCGACTGAGTCTGGCCGGTTCTTTGTCTATCGGCGGCCTGTTGCTGTCGGCCTGCGCTTCCGATGAAATCACCAAGGAGGATTTCGAGGGCTCCGCCGGTGGCCACGAGGAGCTGGAAACCGAGGAAATCGATTATTCCAAAAGAAAAACCATTTTGGGGGAGGGCGGTCTTAATTTATTCGGCGACAGCGAATCAAAAAACACCGGAGGGGCGCTTGGGGTCAACAGCTACCTTTGGCGGGCGTCGTTGGATACCATTTCGTTCATGCCCGTCAATTCCGCGGATCCATTCGGCGGCGTGATTATCACCGATTGGCACTCCCCGACGGAGGCCCCGAGCGAACGTTTCAAGCTCAATGTCTATATCCTCGGCCGCGCGCTTAGGGCCGACGGCGTCCGGGTTGCCGTTTTTCGCCAAGTCCAGGACCGACGCGGGGCCTGGAAGGATGCCGGGGTCCCTGAAGAAACCGGAACCAAGATCGAAGACGCCATTTTGTTCCGGGCACGGCAATTGCGGAATCAGACCTTACAAAAATAACTTAACATCCATTTCCCAGGTCATAATATGAGGCAAAACGGACCCGGACGGCCGCTCCGGAGAATATGGGGGGCAGGGGTCCGGTTGATTCTTAATACCAAAGACAATCAGGGCGCTTTCAACCAGCCGGGCCAGCCAATCTAAATGTCCAGGTACAATTTCAAGCAAGCGGAAGCGAAATGGCAGTCGGTCTGGGAAGATCGGGGATGCTTCGCCGTCAGTGAAGACAGCGACAAACCGAAATACTACGTACTTGAGATGTTTCCCTATCCCTCGGGGCGCATTCATATGGGGCACGTGCGCAATTACACCTTGGGCGATGTGGTCGCCCGCTACAAGCGCGCCCAGGGTTTCAATGTGCTGCACCCCATGGGCTGGGACGCTTTTGGGCTGCCGGCTGAAAACGCGGCCAGGGAAAACAAGACCCATCCCGCCCCGTGGACGGAACAGAACATCGCCACCATGCGCGGGCAATTCAAATCCATGGGTCTTTCCTATGACTGGTCGCGCGAAATCGCCACCTGCGAGGCCGAGTATTACCGCCACGAACAGAAGATGTTTCTGGATTTCCTTAAACAGGGACTGGTTTACCGCAAGGAATCCTGGGTTAACTGGGATCCGGTGGAAAACACCGTGCTCGCCAATGAGCAGGTCATCGACGGCAAGGGTTGGCGGTCCGGCGCCGATGTTGAAAATCGTCTTTTATCCCAATGGTTTATGAAAATAACGGCGTTCTCCGAAGAGCTCCTCCAAGACCTCGAAACGCTGGGCCGTTGGCCCGACCGGGTGCGCCTGATGCAGGAAAAATGGATCGGCCGCTCCGAAGGCGCCTATATGTTTTTCGATTACGACGGACGGAACGGAGGCGAGGGTGGTCGTTTGGAAGTCTTCACCACCCGTCCCGACACCATTTTCGGCGCTTCGTTTTGCGCCCTCGCCGCAAACCATCCGCTTTCCCAGGACCTGTCGGAGGATGACGCCGATCTTCGGGCGTTCATCGCCGGATGCTCCAGCGCCGGAACCGGCGAGGCGGCCATCGAAACGGCGGAAAAGATCGGTTACGACACCGGCGTCCGGGTCCGTCATCCCTTCGATGACGAAAAGACGCTTCCCCTGTTCGTGGCCAATTTCGTTCTCATGGAATACGGAACCGGTGCCATTTTCGGCTGCCCGGCCCACGATCAGCGTGATCTGGAGTTCGCCCGTAAATACGGCCTTGATGTCATTCCCGTCGTCGCGCCCCAGGAAACCATTGCCGAAAGTTTCGTCATCGGGGACGAAGCCTTCATGGACGACGGGGTGTTAATCAATTCGGCGTTTCTCGATGGGCTTAGCGTCGAGGAAGCGAAATCGGCCATCATCGAGAGGCTCGAAGCCGCCGACGCCGGCCGTCCGGGGGTCAATTACCGGCTTCGCGACTGGGGCATCTCGCGGCAACGTTATTGGGGTTGCCCGATTCCGGTTATCCATTGCGCCGATTGCGGCATTGTCCCGGTGCCCGAGGAAGACCTGCCGGTCGTTCTGCCCGAAGACGCGGATCTGGAAACGCCGGGCAACCCGCTGGACAACCATCCGACCTGGAAAGACGCCGGCTGTCCGGCCTGTGGCAAGCCGGCCCGCAGGGAAACCGATACCTTCGATACTTTTTTTGAATCATCCTGGTATTTCGCCCGGTTCTGCTCCCCCCACGCCGATACCGCGTTTACCCGCGAGGCCGCCGATTACTGGTTGCCCGTCGATCAATATATCGGCGGCATCGAACACGCGGTTCTGCATCTTCTCTATTCCCGGTTTTTTACCCGGGCCCTGAAACAGTGCGGGTACTTAGGCATAAAGGAACCTTTCGAGGGGCTTTTGACGCAGGGAATGATCTGCCACGAAACCTATCGGGACGAAAGCGGCAATTGGCTTTATCCCGACGAGATCGAAAAAACCGGCGACAAATCCGCCCACGCTGTTGACGGCGGCGGCGCCGTTATGGTCGGGCGATCGGAAAAAATGAGCAAATCGCGCAAAAACGTCGTCGATCCGGAATCCGTCATCGATGCCTATGGTGCCGATACGGCGCGCCTTTTCATGCTGTCGGACAGCCCGCCCGACCGCGACCTGGATTGGACGGAGGCCGGCATCGAGGGCGCCTGGCGGTACGTGAACCGGTTATGGCGCATGGTTAATCAGGTCCCGGCTCCCCCCGGGACTCCCTTGGCGCCTTTGGCGGCGTCAAGACCGGACACCCTTGGAGAACGTTCCAAGGCGGTTCTCAAGGTCATCCACGGAACGATTGTGGCGGTTTCCGGCGATCTTGATAAATTTCACTTCAACAGGGCAGTGGCGCGAATCCGCGAACTGACGAATGAACTCGAGGATTTAAGCCCCGAAGAAGAGGGCGCCGATTGGGTGATGCGTCAAGGCCTGGAGACCGCCGTTTGTTTAATCGGGCCCATGATGCCCCACCTAGCGGAAGATTTATGGCATAGTCTTGGCCACCAAACGCTGCTGGCCGATACGCCGTGGCCCGAGGCCGAAGCGGGCCAGCTTGTCGAGGAAAACGTAACCGTCGCCGTTCAGGTGAACGGAAAATTACGGGGAACACTGGATTTGCCCAAGGACAGCGACGATAAAACGGCTGAAACGGCGGCCCTAGCCTTGGATAATGTATCGGCGGCGATTGCCGGGAAACCGATTCGCAAGGTTATTATAGTGCCCAATCGAATCATCAATGTGGTCGTTTAGAACAATTTTCCTTTTGGCCGCCCTGGGCTTCCTGGGGGGGTGTGGTTTCCAGCCCCTTTACGGCAAGCATTTGGGCGCCTATACGCCGGAAGAGTTTGCCGCAATTAAGGTTAAACCTATTCATGACCGGATCGGCCAGCAGCTTCATAATCATCTGTTGTCCCTGCTCAATCCCGGCGGCAGGCCGAAAAAACCACGTTATGTTTTGACGGCAAAGGTGTCGGAGAGCATTGGTTCGCTGGGTGTGCGAAAAAGCGCCTTTGCCACCCGGGCCAATCTTACCCTCGGGGTCCAATTCGAGCTTTCGCATATTTCCGGCGGAGAGACTATTCTAACTGGCAATGAAGCAATCATTGTCAGTTACAACATTCTCGATTCCGACTTTGCCACCCTAATGGCCGAAAAGGACGCCCGGGCGCGGGCCGTTCGTGAATTGGCTCAGGCCATTCGCGTCCATTTGGGGGCCTATTTCACCCGTCCGCCCACCAAAGAAGAACTCCAACTAAAAAAACAACTCGAACTAAAGGAAAAATTCCGGCGGTGAAGATTTCTCCCTCCCGAATTAACCAATTTCTTCACCAACCCGACCCCAAGGTCGCCGCCGTTCTTTTGTTCGGCCCCGATCAGGGCCTGGTACGTGAACGGGCCGAAGAACTGGTATTGACCGTCGTTGACGATCTCGCGGATTCCTTTCGGGTTGCGGTATTTGCCGGCGCCGACATCAAGGCCGACCCGCCACGCCTTGCCGACGAGGCGGCGCAGCTTTCCATGACCGGGGGCCGTCGTGTCATTTGGGTTCATGAAGCCACCGACGGTATTTCCCGAACCTTCGAATCGTTTTTAGAGAACGGCGGCCATGACAATCTAGTCATCGTCGAGGCCGGGACCCTTGGTGCCCGGTCGTCCTTGCGAAAACTTTTCGAAAAATCCAGCAACGGGGCATCCATCGGGTGTTACGAAGACGACGGCAAGGGCCTTGAAGCTGTTATTCGCGAAACCTTGGGGCGTCATGGGCTCGCCGCCACCGCCGAGGCCCGGGACTATCTTGTCGAAAATCTTGGTAGCGACCGGAGGGTGACCCGGAGCGAATTGGAAAAACTCGCCCTTTACGCCCTTTCCGGAACGGCGAATGGGGACAACGGCGGCAACGGCCGGAATCATCCCGTCGGCCTCGAGGACGTCACCGCGTGCATCGGCGACAGCGCCGCCATGTCCCTTGATTCCGTCGCCTATGCCACGGCCAGCGGCGACTCCCGGGGTCTGGACCGGGCTTTTGAAAGGGCGCTAATGGAAGGCGCCAGCCCGATCGGAATTCTTCGCGCCGTAAGCCGGCATTTGCAACGGATTCAATTGGCCCTCGGGCTGGTTGACGGCGGCGCTACTTTCGAAAAGGCCATGGCCGGACTCAAACCCCAGGTCATTTTCAAGTTCAAATCGGTTTTCAAAACGCAGATGAAACGCTGGCAAAAAAACCGTCTTGCCGACGCCCTGGAGTTGATTACCGAGGCTGAAATCGACTGCAAAACCACGGGGTTTCCCGCCGAGGCCGGTTGTCATCGTGCGCTGATCCGGATCGCCCAGGCCGCCCGGGCCCGTTAAACCCCCGGGTCCGTTAAACCCAAGACGTTCCTTTTTTGAATTATTTGCAACGGCCTGGTGCGGTTTCCGGTTGAATTGTTCGGCCCTCGTGGTTCGTCCCTCGACTCGCGCGTCTCATCCCGGGCCGGCCCGGGGCCGTGTCGAAGGAGAGGCGCGCGGCTCGGGACGAGGGCCCGCAATGAGGGCCTCACTCCGGGCTTGTCGAAGAGCGAAGCCCGAAAAAATCAGCCGGAGACTGTATGGGCTTTAACCGCCGACCTTTTTCTTTCCCCGTCCCTTGGCGCTTAAGCCAACCGTCAGCTTGGGTTTTGGCCTGGTCTTCGGTTTTCCGGGGGGCTTTTTTTGCGACCTTTGTTCGGCGGTCTTGTCCGTGGCTTTCTCCGGGTCCGTGGCGGCCATGTGGTCCTGGCCGAGGCGAAGGAGGATGTCGTCGAGCTGCTCCAACGAATCGTAATGGACCGTCAGCGTTCCGCCGCCGCCCTTGAATTTTATCCCCACCTTGAGGCCGAGAAGATTGGCCAGGTCGCGCTCCAGGGCCAGGGTATCGACGTCCTTATGGGCCGGCTTGGGGGGCGCGTCCTTTTTGCGTCGTTCCTTTTTGACCAGCCTTTCCGTCTGCCGGACGTTGAGGCCTTTTTTCACCACCCGGCGGGCGGCTTCCAAGGGGTTCGGCGCGTTCAGCAGCGCCCGCGCGTGGCCGGCCGAAAGGTCTTCCGTATCCAGCATCTTCTTGACCGGATCGGGAAGGCCCAACAGGCGGATCATGTTGGCGACGTGGCTTCGGCTCTTGCCGACGGTTTTGGCCAGCGCTTCCTGGGTGTGGGAAAATTCATCCATCAGCCGCTGATAGCCGTCGGCCTCCTCCAGCGGCGAAAGATCCTGGCGCTGGAGGTTTTCGACCAATCCAATTTCCAGCGTTTCCTGGTCGTTGAGGTCCCTGATGATTACTGGAACCTCGTGGACCTTGGCCATCTGGGCGGCCCGCCAACGCCTCTCACCGGCGATGATTTCGAAGGCGTCCTTCTGTTCCGGATGGCGGCGGACCAAAAGCGGCTGGATGATCCCGTTTTCCCTGACCGACTGCGCCAGTTCCTCGATCCGCTCTTCGTCGATCGAATGACGGGGCTGATAGCGGCCGGGGTAGAGGCGCTCAACGGGCACCAGCCGGGAACCCTTGAGTTGCCCGGATTCGCTTTTGGCTTCGGGTTCTTCGCCTAGAAGGGCGTTGAGGCCGCGGCCTAGGTTTTGACGCTTGTTTTCCGCCATCAGGCTAAGATTCGCCGCTCCCTGTGGATGACCTCGCTGGCCAGGCTGAGATAGGCCTGCGAACCGGCACAGTTCAAATCATACACTATCACCGGGCGCCCGTGGGAGGGGGCTTCGGACACCCGCACGTTGCGGGGGATGATGGTCTTGTAGACCTTGTCGCCGAAGAAGCCGCGGACGTCGTTGGCGACCATTTGCGACAGATTATTGCGCCTGTCATGCATGGTCAGGACGATGCCCTGAATATCGAGTCCGTGATTAAAGGCGGCCTTGATCCTTTCGATGGTATTCACCAATTGACTAATCCCTTCGAGGGCGAAGAATTCGCACTGCAGAGGCACCAGCACCGCCTGCGCCGCGACCAGGGCATTGACCGTCAACAGGCCGAGCGCCGGCGGGCAGTCGATCAGGATGTAATCATAATCGCCCGCTCCGTCCTCCAGGGTCGACTTGAGGCAGTATTCCCGGCGCTCCAAGCCGACCAGTTCGACTTCCGCCCCTGACAGGTCAATGCCCGAGGGAACAATATCGAGGCCGGGAATTCCGGTTTCGCGGATCGCTTCCATCACCTCGGCCTCGCGGATCAGGACGTGGTAGGAATTGCATTCCCGGTCGTCACGCGGGATGCCGAGGCCGGTGCTGGCGTTTCCCTGGGGATCGAGGTCGATAATCAGGACCTTTTGCCGGATCGCGGCGAGCGCGGTTGCCAGATTGATGGTCGTCGTCGTTTTTCCGACCCCGCCTTTCTGATTGGCGATAGCGAGGGTCCGGGTCGGGCGTTTTCGCGGCGGCAATCCTTCAGGAGTCATTTCGTTGCGCAATTTTTTCCAGTTTCACAACCATCCCCGAGGTATCGGACAAACTCGGGATCAGTGATTCTTTAATAATCCAATTTTTTTTCGCTTCCGTCAATTCCTCTCGCCATTTTTTTCCTTTAAGGAATAAACATTGCCCGCCTTTTTTTAGCATTGGATTCGCGTATAACAAAAGTTTAACCATTGACGCGACGCCGCGAGCCGTGACGACATCGGCTTTCAACTCGGGTAAGTTTTCCACCCGGCAATGATGAATTATCGCCCCGGCTTGGGTCATCCTGTTGACCTCCCCGAGAAAGGCGCATTTTCGCTCGCTGCTTTCGATGAGATGTATTTCGGCCTTGCCGTGGTCCTCGGTGATCGCCAGCACCATTCCGGGAAAGCCGGCGTCGCTGCCGATATCGGCCACGACCCCGCCCGCCGCCGGAAGCAACGGTCCCAGTTGCGCCGAATCGAGAATATGCCGCCGCCAGACGTCCTTGAGGCTGCGGCCACCGACCAGGTTGATCTTCGGCTGCCATTTCCTCAACAGCGCCACATAGGCCTCCAGGCGCTCAAGGACGCCATCGGAGACCCCCATAAGCTCCTGGAAGCCCCGGGGCGTCAGGAGGGGCGTCAGGGGGGACGTCAGGGGTTGGTTCGGGCTGTTCATCGCCCTCGGCCGGCGGCGGAAGTGGTTAGGAATCCGGTCTGTTTCACGTGAAACATTTCCGCCGGGTCAGGCCGCCGGGCGGTCGTCTCGGCGCCTCACGTGCCCCAGCAGCACCGTCAGCGCCGCCGGGGTAACGCCGGAGATCCGCGCCGCCGCGCCCAGAGTCGCGGGCCGGGCCTCGGCCAGCTTGGTCCGCGCTTCCGTCGACAGGCCGCCGATGGCGTCGAAGTCCAGGTCGTCGGGAAGCCGGAGCTGCTCGTCGCGGCGGAAGGCGCGGATGTCCGCTTCCTGGCGCTCGATATATCCGGCATAACCGGATTCGATCTTCAATTGTCCGGCGATAGCCGGCGGAATGCGGCCCAGTTCCGGCCAGATGGCGGCAAGGCGGTCGATCTCGATGCCCGGGTAGGCCAGAAGGGCCCTGGCGCTTCTCTTGATCCCATCGAGGTTGATGTCGATGCCTTTCGCCTTGAGCCGGCTGGGCGAGGCGGCGAGATGATCGAGAACGGCACCGGCGTCTTGCAGGGCCAGCATTTTTTCGCCGAACCGGCGCGCCCGCTCCTCGCCGACGCAGCCGATTTCGATGCCCTTCGCCGTCAGCCGCTGGTCCGCATTGTCGGCCCGGAGCTTGAGCCGGTATTCGGCCCGGGACGTGAACATGCGGTAGGGTTCGGACGTTCCCAAAGTCACCAGGTCGTCGATCATGACGCCGATATAGGCGTCGGCCCGGTCGAGGATCAGCGGTTCCTTAGCAGCCGCGGCCAGGGCGGCGTTGATGCCCGCCATAAGGCCCTGGGCGGCGGCTTCCTCGTAGCCGGTGGTGCCGTTGATCTGTCCGGCCAGATAAAGCCCGCCGGCGCGGTGGGTCTCAAGGCTGGGCTTCAGTTCGCGGGGGTCGACAAAATCATATTCGATGGCATAGCCGGGACGCAGCATTTCGGCGCCCTCGAGCCCGGGAATGGTCTTCAGGAGCCGCAACTGCACATCCTTCGGCAACGACGTGGAAATGCCGTTGGGATAGACGGTGTGGTCGTCCAGCCCCTCTGGTTCGAGGAAAATCTGGTGCCGCTGGCGGCCGCTGAACCGGACCACCTTGTCCTCGATGGACGGGCAATAGCGCGGCCCGGTGCCGGCGATCCGCCCCGAATACATCGCCGACAGGTGAAGGTTTTCCTCGATCAGAGCGTGGCTGGCCGGGGTCGTGCCGGTGATGTGGCAGCAAATCTGCGGCGTTTCGATGCGGTCGGTCAAATAGGAAAACGGCACCGGCGGGTCGTCTCCCGGCTGTTCGGGCAAAGACCCCCAGTCGATGGTGCGGCCGTCGAGCCGGGGCGGGGTGCCGGTCTTCAGCCGGCCTAAGGAAAATCCCAGCCGTTTGAAGGTATAGGCCAATCCCACCGCCGGCTTGTCGCCGATGCGGCCGGCCGGAATCTGGTCGGCGCCGATATGGATCAAGCCGCGCAGGAAAGTCCCGGTGGTGACGACGACGGACCGGGCACGGATTTCCTCGCCGCCGGCGGTCTTGACCCCGGCGATGGCGCCGCCGCCGCCGAGGATCAGGTCCTCGACGGCATCGGCCAGGATGTCGAGGCCCGGCTGGTCGTTCAGCCGGTCTTGGATCGCTTGTTTGTAAAGCTTGCGGTCGGCCTGGGCGCGCGGACCCTGGACCGCCGGTCCCTTGGTGCGGTTGAGGAT
>CEPV01070404.1_pt1 | contig 18035 bp, 21 predicted proteins | sample 530451 | NCBI WGS metagenome assembly CEPV01 (sample SAMEA2620097, study PRJEB7988) | marine metagenome | isolation source: saline water (ENVO:00002010), including | reverse complement strand
CCCCAGTATCACTTCGTCCAGCAGCGACGGCGTTCCGGCCCCGCCAATGTAAGCTCTGGGCCCGCCTGGATTGTCCGTCTCGGTCAATAATCTCCCTGATGGAATCTCCCGCACAATATCCTGAATGTGGTCAGAGTGAAGCACTTCGATCCCCATCGTGAAGTAGAATCCCCTGGCGACCATCTGCCTGAGGATATCGAGAGGACCGGAGTACCAATGCACGATCACGCTGGGAAGTTCGTAGCGGTCCAGCAGCGCCAAGACCTCGCGTTCCGCGCCTTTGGTATGCAGTTGTATCAGCTTCTCCTGTTTCTTTGCCTCGGCAAGGAAAAACTCTAACACCGTTGCCTGATCCGGGTAGGTCGAACGCTCTTTTACGAAGTGAAAATCCAATCCAACCTCACCGATCATGGGAGTCTGTTGGATGGCGCCGGCCAGATCGTCCAATCGGTTGACATAGTGCTGAGCATTCCAAGGATGCACACCGAAAATTGGCAGCACCAGATCACACATCTCCGCGATCTCCAGACCCCTCTCATATGATGGGAGGTCCATCGAATTGCTGACCGTGAAGATTTTGCGTTCTGCAATCTCCGCGAGAGCGGACGCCAACGCGCCGTCGCCAACGCGATCATATCGATCCACATGCGAGTGGGCGTCAATCAGCAAATGTCTCTCCGATCTGATGGGTCTCGCCGATACGGAGACCGCGGCAATCGCGGTCAGCGACCAGGCGATATCTCAATCCGTGGAAGTTCTGATACCGGCAATGGTTGCCAATCACGTTCGCAGTCTTCTTTGAGCGGCCGGTCCTTGCGATCGAGTTGGTCCCTCGACAGTTGTGCCGACGACATGGATTGTTGCCAAAACCCAGCACCCGATGTCGTTGGCCGACGCAATAATCATGGACACCGGGGTCCGCAGGATCGTGGTCCACATCTCCTCGGCCACGCGGCGCATCCTGCCCAACATGATCTCGAGGGACACTGGGTCGAAGTCTGTTGTATTAGTCATATGGATTCCTTGGCTTGCCTGATGTTGAGGACGCCTTGTCGGAAGTGAACGTCGACATCGAAATGCTTCAAGAATGACAGGCCCAGCAAACCCTTCACACTGCTTCCTTCGGGAAGGTCAAAACAGACCGTATCTATTCGCGCGGCGCTGGGGCCCAAGGCCTCGTTCCTACCGATCGTAATCAACGGAGCCGATTCTACTGAACTTGCCGTTGTCATCGTGATGTGTCTTTCGGCGGCAGCGAGGTCGAATCCCAGATCTTCAGCGACATCTGTCGGGATCAGGACGTACGAAGCGCCCGTGTCCAACGCCATGTCCATATGTTGGACGTAGCGACCAGAGCGAAGCTCGACCCGCAATTGGACGAAAGCGGCATTGGAATCAAGTCTCATCAAAACGCCACTGCGTGTCCTTCTTCAACCAGCGGGCCGGCATATGTTACGTAGATTTCTCTTGTGTCACCCTTGATAGCCTTACGCACGGCCTTCCAATCAGTAGAATGATGCACAAGATCACCTTCGGTTGGTCCTTCGATCTCCTTTTTCGTGACCACTATTGCCAGCCATTCGCCCTCGTGCTCCTGTTTCAACTGTTCAATGTTGCTCATGCTGAATGTTCCTCATGCAATATGATGGGGGAGATCGCGATTGCCGTGCCTTCTTCGACCAGCGGTCCGGCGAAGGTCACGTATATGTGTCGGCGGTGACCCTTGATAGCCTTCCACACGGATTTCCGGTCTGTCGAGTGGAACAACAGGTCGCCCTATGTGGGTCCTTCGATATTCTTGGCGGTGACTGCGATAGCCAACCATTCGCCGTCGTATTCTTGTTTGAGTTGTTCGATCATGGCCACCGGATCACCTCATGACGGGCGTGTTGACCGAACTGGCTCACGACTGACATCTCCCATTGTACCCGCTCACGCCCTAATCTCGATCACGAGGTTGAGCCACTGATCAACGGTCGCGCTGTCCGAGGGGCGAATCACGGTGGTCGACTCCTCTTCTTCGACGATTGCCGGTCCCGCGACGCGGCAGCCTGCTGGGAGACGATAGCGGTCGTAGACGGGGCAGTCGACGAAGCCGTTGGCGCTGGGGAAGTACGCGGACCGCGTCCCCTTTAGAGCGACGCTCGGATCGGCGTCCGGTTCGGTGGTCTGCTCGCGAAGGTGCAGGTACGGCTGCGGTCCGCTGACCAGCGAGCGCCAGTTCTGCACCTCGATGGGGATGCTCAGGTTCTTGCGGCTGTACAGCTCCTGGTATATCCGGTGGAATTCCTCTTCGATGCCCTCCGACTGGGCGCCGTCAAGCGCGCCGTCCGGAATCGGGACGTTGATCTCGTGAATCTGGCCGACCAGACGCATGTCTGCCGATCTCGACAGCGTCACCTCGTCGGCGGGGACGCCGGCGTTGACCAGCATCTCGCGGCCCCAGACCTCCATCTCGTCGAACACCTGGCTTGCAGAAAACCAGTCGGCGCGATCCAGCAGCCCCGGCATCGACCGCACGCTCTCGAACGACAAAGGCGCCGCCAGACAACCGAGCGCCGACGTGACTCCCGCGCCCAGCGGGACGATGACCCGTTTCGCTCCGAAAATGCGAGCCACCTCTCCGGCGTGCGCGGGCCCTGCCCCGCCGAATGCGACCAGGGCGTAGTTGCGCGGGTCGCGGTTGCGCTCGATGATATGGATGCGGGCCGCGGCGGCCATGCTCTCGGTGACGACGCTGTAGATGCCCCAGGCGGCTTCGACTCCGCTCATGCCCATGCTTTCGCCAAGCTTCGTCATCGCCTTCCGCGCCGACTCGGCGTCCAAATTCATTCGGCCGCCGAGGAAGTACTCCGGGTTCAGGTAGCCAAGCAGCAGGTTTGCGTCGGTTACCGTCGGGTCGCCGCCGCCGAGCCCGTAGCACGCGGGCCCCGGACTGGCGCCTGAGCTTTGCGGCCCCACCCTGAGCAGGCCGAGGTTGTCCAGCCAGGCGATGCTGCCGCCGCCGGAGCCGATCTCGATCAGATCCAGCACCGGGATCAAGATGGGGAGACCGCTGCCTTTCTTGAACCGGTGAACGCGGGCCACCTCGATGCTGTTCGACTGAGTTGGGCTTCCGTCCTCGATGACGCAAGTCTTCGCGGTCGTGCCGCCCATGTCCAACGAGATCAGGTCGGGTTCGCCCAGAAGCCGGCTGTAGAAGCTTGCCGCCAGCGCTCCCGCCGCGGGACCGGACTCGAGCATGCGCACCGGACGCTCGCGGGCCGCGTCTGCGTCCATCACGCCTCCCGCCGAGTGCATGACCAGAAGCCGTCCGGGATAGCCCTGGCGCTCCAACTCCTGTTCGACGCGGCGAATGTATCGAGACACCGACGGCTTGATGTACCCGTCAGCCACGGTGGTGGAGGTGCGCTCGTATTCGTTGATGACCGGCGCCACCTCCGACGACACGGACACGGGCAGGTCGGGGTGTCGTTCGGCGATCTGGCGCTTCAGCTCCTGCTCGTTCGCGGGGTTTTTGTACGAGTGCAGCAATGAAATGGCCACGGCGTCGATCCCATCGCCCACCAGCTCGTCGACGATGGCCGCGGTCTGTTCAGCCTGTGGCGTCGCGAAGACGTCTCCGTCACGGCTCGTGCGCTCGGAAATCTCCATGCGCAACCGCCGAGGAACGATGGGGTCGGGGAACCGTGCGTGGAGATCGTGCATGTCGTAGATCTGCTCACGACCCATCTCCAGGATGTCGCGGAACCCCTCGGTGGTCAGGAGGGCGATGTTGGCGCCCTTCCGCTCGATGATGGAGTTGGTGGCCAGGGTGGTGCTGTGCACGATCACCTGCAGGTCGGACACGTGCGCGCCAACGTCGTCGAGCAACTCGGCCACGCCGTCGAGGAGGCCCTGGGCCGGATCTTCCGCGTCGGTGAGGACCTTATGAACGCGAAGCTCGCCGGTTTCGAGGTCGAGCAAGGTGAAGTCTGTGAACGTGCCGCCGATGTCGATGCTGAGCGAGTGAGTCGGCTGAGTCATGCTTCGTTCCTCAATGCGATACTTACGTCAACGTCGGCGACGTCGGTTATTTTCACGATTTCGGATTCAGCCAATGGTTCTCCTTTTTTCGGTTGATCGAGTCTCGTCGAACGCTTCCCGGTCGGCGTGGTTAATCTGCGGTTTCGGGCGTGGCCGCGGCGCGTCTGAGCCGTGACTCCCATCCCTGGAAGAAGACATGGTACATGGCAGCCGCAATGACGACCAGCGCCGCCGCCACCACGAAGGCCGGCAAGAACTCGGCGACGTCGACGCCGATATCGACTTTCGCCGCCTCTACGCCGATCAGAACGCCAGCGATGCCCGCGCCGAATGCGCCGCCCAGGTCGAAGGCCATGTGAGTCATCCCGGCGGTCGTACCGCGCTCCTTTGCGACAGTGAGCTCCATCGAAATCTGGTTGCGGATTGGCATGGAGAGGCTGTAGAACGCGTCACGCAGCAAGAAGAACGCCACCACCAGCGGCAGCCCGGTCACGACCATCGGCGCGGCGACCATCAAAACGAGAAACGGAACAGACACGATCTGCGTGACCACAATGCTCCGGACCTTCCCCCACCTCTGGACCAGCATGCCGGAAAACACGATGGCCGTGGCTCCGCCGACCGCGCCAACGGCGAATATCGCTGAGATCTGCCGGTCGGTGGCGCCCAAACCAAGGTCGAAGAACACGTTGAAGAACCGCGTTGCCAACCCGAAGCCGGTCCCGACAACCAGGCTGGCGACCGTCAGCTTCGCGATGGCGTCGAAGTTGACCACGTTTTTGAGAGCGAACAGGTCGAGGAAGGATTCCACCAGCTCGACTCGCTTCTCCGTCATGAACGCCAGCGGCGCCAGTCCGGCCAGTGTCAGGGGCAGAGACGCCACCAACACCCATCGCGCCGAGTCGACATCCAGGTCCGGGACTCCGAGGGATATGGCCCAGACCAGAGGCAACGCGCTCCCGACACCGCGAGACACCATCAGGAACATGGCGTTCAGGCTGAAGAGCAGTGGCCTCTCCTTGGGCTCGCTGTTCTCCATGATGAACGGTGGTCCCGCGACACCGTGGAACGCCTCCCCCACACCGGAGATGGCCGCCAGGATTAGCAGCATCTCCTTGCTGTCATGAACGAACAAAAGCGTGCCCCTGGCCCCCAGGCTGATGCAGGTCGCGATGAAGAACGCCTTTCGGCGGCCGATTTTGTCCGCCAGGAGTCCGGCGGGAAAAGCGACGAGCCCGTGGAAAAGCATGTCCACCATGATGAACAGGCCCACGAAGCTGGTCCCGAACCCAAGCCTCAGCAGGTAGAGGTTGAACATCACGGTCCAGATGCCCGCCCCGAGCTGCGACAGCAACGAGTAGCCGAGGAAGAGCTTGGCGTTTACCGTGAACCGCTTGGCGGTTGCCAGATACCCGGCTATCCCGCCCTCAGGAACGGGCGCTTCCTCTTGATCCACCGGAGGTCGATCGATTGGCGCGTTCGACATAGTTACACCTCGTCTTCACTCTCGATATCCAAGGCGTCTTCGGGGTCATGGTGCTCCGATTGGGTTGCCGCTCTCCATCGCAGGACAAACATCAGGACGAACAGCCCGACCACGGCAACGAAGGCGCCGATGACGGCGTAAGTCGCCGTGTCCGACAGGTTGCCGATATGCACGCCGGCGCCGTTGGCCTCGGCGACGTTATGAGCGGGTAAACCGACTGCCAGCACGGCGAGGACCACGGACAGTGTCCGGCTCAACTTACGTCTCCGTGTTGGAGCATTGTCTGACATCAGGAACTGTGTCGCTCTGGACCAGCCAAGCGTGTCGGGTCAAGTGCACGAAACCAAGCTTGATTGCGCTTTGTAGAACTTACTTTGTTTCAAGCCGGCTAGCAAGGGGCCCGGACACAGAGGAGCGATCGAAGAGGCGTTTCAGAACGTGAGAGTGAACGGGTGCGTGGACATGACGATATGCGGTTACTGGGAATCGAGACAACCTAGCGAGTTTCGCCCCGTGCGCTTCGCGCAATCCTTGCGCTCAGGACGATGCCACGGAGCGTGGTCTGGGCGGCCAACGAACGTCGCTCCGAGGCCTCCCACTCGACGTCCCCGGCTGCGTCGACGGCTCGCTGTGGCTCCCTGAGAACGAATGCCGCCACGACCGTGGCTGCTATGGCGACGACGCCGGCGCTGAGGAAGATCGACCGGGGCGTCATGAATCCGCTGACGGCCGCGAGGATCAACGGCCCGGCGACGCCCCCCATCGAGGCAGCGGAACTCTTGATCCCCATTACTCTCGATCTATGTTGCGCGGACGTGATGTCCAAGTAGAAGGCGCTCAACGCGGGCATTATCATCGCCTCCCCGAGGCCGGCGCTGACCGCGGCAAGGATCATCAGTGAGAACGACCTGACGAACGCAATGCCCACGAAGAATGCCCCGAACAAGACGAATCCGATGAGGATCATCGGCTTTCGGCCGAACCTGTCGCTGGCCCTGCCCGTCACGGTTTGCCCTAGCACCATCGTCAATCCGTAAGCCCCGGCGATGAGCCCGAAACGGGTCGGGCTCCACCCAAGATCGTCGTAGAAATAGAAGACCATCTGGGGCTCGATGAAGGTGAACGCGAACGACAGCGTGAAGTCGAGGACCAACAGCATTCCGAAGATGTACACCGGTTTGGGGATGGACGCCCACATCGACGGTCCGCGTTCAGCGGCGGTTTGAGCGGCGCGCCGTTGATGCAGCGCCTCCCGCCGCCGGACAACACGGGTGCGTGTCTCGGGAACCAGCAGGGCGGCGGCAGTAAACGCAACGACGCCCAATGCCGCGGATACGATGAACGGCGCCTCATATCCCCAAAGGTCGTACAACACGCCGCCGAGCACTGGTCCGAAGATGAACCCAACGCCCAGGCTCGCCATGACAATGCCGACCCACTGGGCTCGTCGGTTCTCCGGGATGATGTCAGCGACCACTCCCATCGTGGCTGGCATCAACCCGGCCGTTATGCCTCCTTCAACCGCTCGCACCGCGATGAAGGCCCACGTCGACGAAGCGACAAGAAAGCCGACGTTGGTGAGCGCGAAGCCGAACAGGGCCGCCAAAACGACGGGCTTGCGGCCAAATCTGTCCGCGGCGGCGCCCATCATCGGCGCAACCAGGAGCTGGGCCAGCGCGAACGACATGGTCATGATGCCCAACGCCCCGACGCCGGACCCGAACTCACCCAACCTCTTGGCGAATATAGGGAAGATGATCCCGAAACCGGTCATCTGGAGGGCAACGCTGGCGGCGAGCAGCAGAACGACGGCGTGACTCCGGCGCGAGCTCATGCCCGAAACCGTGACGTCCGTCGCCTCGACGACACGCCCCATGCGCGGTCGAGGTGAATCCGAACTCATAGCTCCACGCCGAGCTCCACCATCACGGTCGCCAGGTCGATGTACAGCGTCTCGCGCTGGATCAGACCGCCTTCGACGTCGTAGACTGATGCACCGCGGAATCGAATGGTGCGACCGGTCGGCGCAACAGGCTCGTCGAACACCGGGGGACCCAACGGTTTCTCGTGCGTGCCGATGAAGACCCATTGTGTGACGACCACGTCCGGCGACGCGATGGTTCGAGTGATCTCGTAGTCGCTTTCCGGGAACGCCGCGAACCAGGCAGGCCAAAAGTTACGAGTGATCTCAGCCGAGAGCGGAAGGTCCGCCGAGGCGTCGTAGTGAACGAAGTCCAGCACGAAACTCTCCGCGCGCAAGGACTCCATCAGAGCGACGTCGTTTTCGGTCATTGCCGCCGCGTAGTCTGAAATCACGTCCAAGGCAGATCGCACCGCCATCGCTCCCCCTGCTGCCGTCTCCGCCTTCGCGGATTACTGCTTCACACCGACGTGGATGGCAACGGCGCCCATGGCCAACGACTTGTATCGGACTGCCGTGAGGCCCGCCGCCTCCATCGCGGTTGTCAGCGCGTCGGGCGCCAGGAATTCGTCGACGGACTCCGGCAGGTAGGTGTACGCTTCGCGGTCTCCGGCAAGTAACGACCCCAGCCAGGGAGTGACGTATCGGAAGTGCAGTGGGACCAGCCTGCCGAGCGGGCCGCGGCCGTCATGCCGAAAAATTTCCAGCGAAACGACCCGTCCGCCGGGCTGGACCACCCTCGTGATTTCACGCAGAGAGGCCGGGAGGTCAATGAAGTTGCGTATCCCGAACCCGACTGTCGCGCATGCGAAACTGTCGTCCGGGAATGGGAGCGCATGAGCGTCACCAACCGAAAACGACACACGGTCGGACACCTTTTTTTGTTCGCCCTTGCGCTGGGCTATCTCCAGCATCGGTCGCGTGAAGTCCAGACCGATGACGCTGGAGACGTCAGGAGACCTCGCCAGCTCGAATGCGAAGTCACCTGTGCCTGCCGCAACGTCGAGAGCCGGGCCGGATAAGCCCTCCATGGCCATGCGCACCGCCATCCGGCGCCATGCATAGTGACGGCCGCCGGACATCACCGTGTTAACCAGGTCGTATCGTCGCGAGATCCGGGCGAACATGCGGGTGACGTAGCGAGCGCGCTCGGGGCCTCTTAGCTGCGCCAAGACGTAGCCCTCGCCCAACGGGTTATGCCAGCGATGCCGTTCATTGCGTTCCCGAGCGTCATTGCGACGGCGGACCCAAACCCTCGTCCGATGCGACAAAGCCCATCCGCAGGTCCCGGATGACCTTGGGCAGCACCGGCAGCAGGTCGCTGGCGATCATGCCGGTGTCCCCCATGTCGTCTCGGACGCGCTCTCCCGCGAGGCCGTGGATGTACACGCCCAGCTTCGCGGCATCCCCTCGCGACAAACTCTGCGAGAGCAAACCGGCGATGGCGCCTGCAAGAACGTCGCCGGTTCCGGCTGTCGCGAGGCCCGGGTTCGCGAACGGGCTCAGCACCGCATCTCCGTCGGGGTGTGCGATTACCGTGTGAGCGCCCTTCAGGACCACGACAGAGTGCCAACCCGATGCGAACAGCGTGGCGGTTCGCACTCGGTCATCCGGCGTACGGTCGCCCGTCAGGCGGTTCATCTCGCCTGGATGAGGCGTGAGGATCGCGTCTGACGTCAACCGCCTGTGCCAGTCGGTGACGCGGGACAATGCGTTCAGCCCGTCGGCATCGACGACCGTCGACGGCAGATCGGCCCCGGCCAACAGCAGTTGCTCGACAAGGTCGTGTGTAGGCTGAGCCTGCCCAAGTCCGCATCCTACGAGAAGCGCGCTGTACCCCGACAGGTTCCGCAACACGAGGCCGGCAGCCTCAGGCGAGACAACGCCTGGGGACGACTCCGGGAGTGGCAAGTATGTCGGTTCCACGGCCTTGGAGGCGACCGCGCCCACCAAACTTTCCGGCATCGCCACCGTCACCAGGCCGGCGCCTACGCGGGTCGCCGCCGTTGCGGCCAGGTATGCGGCGCCGACGTAGTTTCTGGAGCCGGCCACGATCATGGTCTTGCCGAACGTGCCCTTGTGGGAATCGGACGGGCGTCTGGGCAGGGCGACGCGGGACCAGTCGGACGTGAGGAGTGTGAGGTCGACATCTTCGTCGAGGTCCGGAGGGATTCCGATGTCGACCACCTCCAGGCGGCCCGCGTGGTCAGCGCCCGGATGCGCGTAGTGTCCTCGTTTGGCGTAACCGAGCGAGACCGTGACGTCCGCGGGCACGGCCGACGGATCGACGGCGCCCGAGTCGGCGTCGAGACCGGTGGGCGTGTCCAGCGCCATGAGCGTCGGCCCCGACGGCATGGCGGTCGTCACGTGGAGCAGGTCGAGTACCCGCTTGATCGTGCCTTCGATGGGTCGGGCGCGTCCCGTGCCCAGGATGGCGTCCAAAATCAGGCGCGCTTCGGGCAAGGCGTTCTCTAATGTCCGGAAGCCGTCGCCTCTCCAGACCAAAACCGTGTCGCCGATATTGGCTTCGAGTACCTCCAGTTTTGGGTTGGGCTGGCTGCGCTCCAGGCACATGAACACCGTCACTTGGGCGCCCCAGTCTCGTAGATGGGCGGCTGCCACCAGGCCGTCGCCTCCGTTGTTCCCAGGCCCGGCCAGCACCACGATGGGAACGCCGTCCAAGGCGCCGACGTGATGCCGAACGCGCTCGGCGACGGCAAGCCCCGCGTTGTCCATCAACGCCTCGGTCGAAACCCCGGCGCGCTCCGATCGGGTCTCTATCGTTCGCATCTGCTCGATGGTGACGATCTTCATATCGCTAGATTCTTCCGACCAGGCTTTTGAGCAATTCCCTGGTCCGTTCGGTCGAGCCGTCGCCCGCGTCGAAGCTGTGCGCCAGGAAGTCCGTCGCCCCGGCGTCTGCCAGTGAACGGAGTTGGTCTTCCACCTCGGCCTCGGCGCCTATGATCGCAACCTCCGCCGGGCTTTCCACTCCCTCGATGTCGAGCATTCTTCTGTAACTAGGCAGTGTCCTGTAGTTGCGGAACGTCGCCGCAGCCGCCTCCATCGCGCCTCGCCTGTCGTCGGTGACGCAGATGGGCACGGCAACGCAAACCCTCGGGGCCGTTCGACCGGCCTCCCGCGCTGCCTCTGTGATTCGCGGGACTATATGCGTTTCGAGGGTCTTCGGTCCGACCATCCAGGTCACGGTGCCGTCGGCCTTCTCGCCGGCAAGCCGCAGCATCCGAGGAGCCAGCGCCGCGATGCAGACCGACACCGGGTCCGTGGTCACGCGTTGGATCTCGCCGGATACGCGAAACATGTCGCCGTCGTAGTCGACCTTCCCCGTGTCGAGGAGGGAGCGCAATACGGTCAGATACTGTTCCATGTGGCGAACCGGGGCTTTGAAGTCCATGCCCCAGCGGTCCTCCACGACGGGCTTGTGCGACACGCCGATGCCCAAGACGAGCCTGCCGTTCGTGGCGGCCTGCGCGGTGACGGCCTGGAGCGCCAGCATGGTCGGGTGCCGCGGGTACGTCGGCACGACGGCCGTGCCCAACTCGATTCGGTTGGTGCGTTGTCCCGCCAACGCCAGGAAGGTCAGAGCGTCGATGCTTGATATCTGAGCCATCCAGTAGCTGTCGAAGCCGTCGTCTTCCGCGTCGACCACCTGTTGTATCTGTGCGTCCAGCGTGGCCTCCGGCGTCATCGTGCTGGTCATCGTGCCTATCCGCATGTGCACCTCCGCTTCAAAAAACGGTGTGTCAGGCGCCCTCTTGGTCCCGAGTCCACTGTCGCGCTGCAGCCCTCGCCGCATGTCTGTTGACGGCGTTCATGCCGCGGGTGCGCAGGTCGACGGCGCTCTCGACGTCTGCAGGACTGCGACCCGGGCGCTGAACCTGCCCTCGGAACGCATCGATGTCTTTGCCGAATGCCGCCCGCCAGCCGTTGGTCCGATCGAAGGCCGGGCTGGTCTCGATGACTCCGACCTCGTTGAAGCGGTCCATGAACTGGGTGTCGGCAAGTGACTCGCCGTTCCAAATGAACACGCGCTTGTCGTTGCCGAGATTGTAAGCGCCGATCAGCTCCAGCGAGGGCGGCGGTTCCCCCTGCCATATTGTGGCCCAGAGCTCCGGGTCGTGCGAGCGATCGGAAGTAAGTATCGAAACGAACAGCAAGTTTGTCCTCCGTGTGAACTATATTTGTTGTACACCGCTGTTGTGCGTCCGCTGTCGTTTGTCTCCTTCTTTGCGTGTACAGAGAGGCGTGTAAGTGGAATGATCTACCGTAGTTGATGTCATCCTGAATCCGCAGGTGAAGGATCTAGCCCAACGCAAAACATGATTCCCTGCGAGGCCCTAGATCCTTCGCTTCTCTCAGGATGACAGATCGGTTCGCGACGGCGTTTTGACTCTGTTGCCACCGTCCTTCATGTCGGTCTGCTTGCACAGGGCAGGATGTTGCCGTGGAGGCTCTCGCCCACGACTGACGCCACGGCGTATTCTTTCGAGTGAGAGAGCGAAAGGCCCATGGACGACACCCCGAGCCGTTCCGATCGCGCCAGGGCGGTCCCGTGCAACACGATCTGCGGCGCCTGCCCTCTGCCGCGCGTGACCTCGATGTCCCGCCATCGCACCCCGCGAACTCCGGTGCCCAATGCTTTCATCACCGCCTCTTTGGCTGCAAACCGGCTGGCGAGTTGAGGCGCCCGGCCACGGCAGTAGGCGATCTCGCCCTCGGTGTAGATTCGCCGGAAGAACCGCTCACCGTATCGCTTCGCGACGCGCTCCACACGTTCGATCTCGATTATGTCTACGCCTGCGATCAACATCGTAGCCTCTGAATCAACTGTCGTGGTGTCGTTTCCGAAATGGGAAACAGCGTTGGCTTTGACGGACCAGGACCCGTCAGGATATCTCGGGATCAACCGTCGGACCGGTTTCTGGAAATCCTTTCTCGATGGGGAGCTTGCCGACCGTTCAAAACCGAGGTAATTATATTACCGCTTCCAGTCTCATTGGAAGCGTCCTGCCTCGACCCTCAATGTATAATAAGACTGTCTGTGACTCATCGTTGAACAGCAAGAGGTGACGCCGTGACGGCGAAGGTGATCAATGGCACCGAAATGGCAAACTCAGTCAGGGCCGAGATCGCCGACTGTGTCGCCGAGTTAACAGATCGTCACGGAGTGACACCCGGTCTTGCGGTCGTGTTGGCCGGGGACGACCCGGCTTCGATGGTGTACGTTCGCCACAAGGAACGCGCGGCCATCGAGGCCCGCATGATCTCTCAGATAGTCACCTTGAAGGCGGAAGCCACTGAGGCCGATGTCCTCGCCGAGATCGATCGCCTCAATTGCGACTCCGGCATCCACGGCATCCTGGTGCAGCTCCCGTTGCCGAGCCATATCGATGCGAGGACAGCGACTGAAGCAGTCCTCCCTGAAAAAGACGTGGACGGACTCCATCCCTATAACAAGGGCTTGCTCCTGGCTGGGACGCCCCGGTTCGTGCCAGCGACTCCGGCCGGAATCCAGTACATGCTCGTCAATTCGGGGTTCGACCCGGACGGCAAGCACGTGGTCGTATGCGGACGAAGCGACATCGTCGGCAAGCCCATCGCCAACCTGCTCATGCAGCGGATGCCCGGCGCCAACGCAACCGTCACCGTCTGCCACACGCGCACGAAAGATCTAGCGTCGATTACGAGACAGGCCGACATCCTGATCGCCGCGATAAAGCAGCCAAGGTTCATTACCGCCGACATGGTCAAAGACGGCGTGGTCGTCATCGACGTGGGCATCAATCGGATACCCGCCCCTGAGAGGAAGCGAGGCTCCAGACTGGTCGGCGACGTGGACTACGAGTCGGTGTCGCAAAAAGCCGCCGCGATCACCCCGGTTCCGGGCGGCGTCGGACCGATGACGATCGCGATGTTGTTGCGCAACGTGCTCGAGGCCGCTTGCTTGACCGTCGAGGGCTAATCTTCGATGATCCGCCGGTCTGGGCGCCTGACAAGGCCAAGTCGTGGGCGCCGGACAAATCATGTAACATCGGGACTGCGATGAGGATGGTCGAAGAACAGCCCACACCCCAGACGATGCCATTTACAGTTCGACCTATGGCGGCGGAAGACATCGCCCAGTCTGCAGAGGTCGAGCGTGACGCGTTTCCCACGCTCTTTCCGCCGACGTCGTTCCGACGCGAACTCAGCAACAAACGCGCACGATATCTGGTCGCCCAACGCCTGGACGGCAACGGTGCCGCGCCTCCGCCACGAGGGCCGCAGCAACGTCACGATCCGCTCTTCAACCGGCTCGTTCGGCAGATCTGGCGTCGACGGGGATCGGGTTGGGCGCCGGGTCAGGATTTCATCACGGGTTTTGTGGGCATCTGGTACATGGTCGACGAAGCCCACATCGTGGCCATCGGCGTCCGGTCCGCGTACCGAGGCTTGGGCGTCGGAGAGTTGATGCTGATCGCGTCCATTGAGCAAGCGCTGGAGATGGACGCACGGGTTGTAACCCTGGAAGTCCGGGTCTCCAACCTTGTCGCTCAGAACCTCTACAAGAAATTCGGATTTACCGAACGCGGGGTCCGCAAAGGCTACTACACCGACAATCGCGAGGACGCTTTCATCATGACGACAGACCCGGTTCAGTCCGACCCGTTTGGGGAGCGCTTCACACGTCTGGTTGGCGAACATCGGCATCGGTGGGGCGAAGCGGAGCGGAAACTGTTCTAGCCCGAACCCCGCGAAGCCCATCCTCATCTAAACGTACATACGCGCTTCGGCGTTGGAGGAGGATGTGGAGATGTCGGTCTCGAGAGTTATCTTGTTGGCGTCCGCGGGGTTATTTCTGCTGGTGGTGTTCGTCCCCGGTTTCCGTCACGAACTTCAACGACAGCTCACCGGGCTGACCAGCGGTTCGGAGACAATCACGTTGTCGACGAACCGTGACGGCGAATCCGGTCCCTCGTTGGTCGAGGCGCCCCAAGAGCTCGAGATCGTCACTTTGCTTGGGTTCGACGCCATTCCCGCCATTCTGGACCCGGTATTCGTCGAAGCCGCCGTGGCCGACCGTGAGATGAAGCCGACAGAACTCGTTCTGGGCTTGTCGATCAACGGCGATTCTCGCGCGTATTCGATCCCGATGCTCAGCGCTCACGAGATTGTCAACGACGTGGTGGGAGGCGAACCTGTCGCGGTGACTTGGTGACCGCTCTGCTTCTCGGCCATCGTGTATGGCCGCATCATCAACGGAACCGAGCACACGTTCGGAGTTTCAGGCAAGCTCATCATGAACGCTTTGGTCATGTACGACCACCAGACGGACACGCTTTGGAGCCAGTTTATGCGCGAGGCCGTCAAAGGGGAACTGGCTGGCACGGAGCTTGAAGTGATTCCGGTCACTCAGACGACCTGGCAGGCGTGGAAGGAGCTCCATCCGGACACGATCGTGTTGGACAAGAACGGCAGGTACGGCTTCGACACGTATCGAGGCTACTATCAGGACAGCAGGGCAGGCGTGCTTGGGGCGTCCCAAGACGACGACCGCCTTAACCGCAAGAAACTCGTGCTGGGCGTGGAGATCGAAGGCCGATCCAAGGCATACTCATTCGCAGATCTCGAGTCTGAGGTGATAGTGAATGACACGATTGCGGGGCAGGATGCTCTGGTGTATTTCGATGCGGACTCTGGCACTGCTCTTGCATTCGACCGAATGATCGAAGGCGCCTCGCTGACGTTCCGGCTCGAAGACGGGCCGGGCGGCGTTCAGACCGCGCTGGTGGATGAAGAGACCAACACGAGGTGGTCCGCCTTCACCGGAGTCGCCATCGAGGGAGAGCTCAAGGGCGAGATACTGGAGCGCGCCGTGTCGCACCTGTCGTTCTGGTTCGCGTGGAAGGACTGGAACCCCGACACTGAGCTATACCAGGGATAGTGCGACAGTTCGCAAATAGAAAGAGCCCAGTCGATTCGCTCGTCGCTTGCGCCAAGAGCTTTTCGACTGGGCTCAAATTTCGGTTCTAGTTAACGACTAGTACCTGGGGGGACCGCTCGAATCGCGCCTGCGTCGGAAGCAGTCGTTGCAGTAGACGGGTCGGTCGCCGCGAGGCAGGAAGGGCACTTCGGTGTCCTTGCCGCACTCGGCGCAAACCGCCGGGTACATTTCGCGCTGGCCATAGTTCGAGTATCCGCCGCCGCCGCCACCGCCGCCCTGGCGGGACGCCCTGCGCGCCGATCGGCAGCTCGGGCATCGTCGAGGTTCGTTGGTGAAACCTCTTTCCTGGTGGTAGCGCTGATCGTCTACGCTGAATGTGAAATCCCCGCCGCACTCCACGCACGTAAGGGTCCTATCCTGAAAAACCATTTGGTGACCTCCTGGGACAACCACTGAATTGAGTTCGCGTCTGGTCACCAAAGATACTAGGCATTCCAAGATTCCTGGGAACAGTTGCGCAACTTCTTGGCTCCAGATTAGCACATGCGTCAACCGCATACAACTCTTACGGCAGAAAACGCAGGGCAATCGCATCTAAACGAAGTTCGGGAAAGATGTTAGTATCGAGGCTATCAAAAGTCTAGGAGACATGCGATGGCCTCATATGAGCAGGAATTGGGTACGTTAACGAGGCACTTCGGTGACATCGAGGATCCGCGGATGGAGCGTACCAGGCGTCATCACCTCTTGGACATCATCACGATAGCTATTTGCGGAGTGATCTGCGGCGCCGACAGTTGGGTGGACATCGAGTTGTTCGGGAAATCAAAGCAAGCTTGGCTGGCAAAGTTCCTGAGGCTGCCAAACGGCATCCCTTCGCACGACACCTTCGGGAGAGTGTTTTCCAGACTTGACCCAGATGAATTCCAGAATAGCTTCATGGAGTGGGTAGCGACGATCAGCCAGATCACAAAAGGCCAGGTGATAGCCATTGACGGCAAGACCCTACGGGGCTCGCACGACAGGGCCAATGGGGAAAATGCCATCCACATAGTGAGCGCTTGGGCATCGGCCAATCATGTGGTACTAGGCCAGACGAAAGTCGATGACAAGTCCAACGAGATCGTAGCCATACCCCAATTGTTGGAGTTGCTGGAGGTATCAGGCTGCATCGTCACCATAGACGCGATGGGATGTCAGACGGAGATTGCAGGGCAGATCATCTCCAAGAGAGCCGACTACGTGTTGGCGGTCAAGGAGAACCAAGGACGCCTCTACGAAGGTGTCAAAGACAGTTTCGAGTGTGCCCGCAGGAGTGGTTTTGAGGATGTGGAGCACGACTACTACGAGGTAGTGAACAAGGGCCACGGCCGGATAGAGACACGGCGGTGCTGGAGCATATCAGCTGATGAGGAGCTGGACTACGTAGATGAACACAAGCGTTGGCCTGAACTGAGCAGCATAGTGATGGTGACTTCAGTGCGGGAAGTACGAGACGAAGTGTCTGTGGAGACCCGCTACTACATCTCGAGCCTCGAAGCCGGCGCCCGAAGGCTCTTGGAAGCCACCCGCACACACTGGGGGATCGAAAACTCAGTCCATTGGATCCTGGACGTAGCGTTTGACGAGGACCGTAGCAGGGTCAGGAAAGATCATGCTCCTCAAAACCTGGCTATCATCCGGCACATAGCCCTCAACTTACTCAAACAGGAGACCACTTCGAAGGGTGGGGTCAAGGCCAGACGCAAGCTCGCAGGTTGGGATGAGGACTACCTGATTACCGTCCTAGCTCAATAAGATGCGATTGCCCTGGGTGTCCTGAGCCGTATGTGGGCAGTCTTGGTCGAGGTGTGCGAAGAGTTGGATAATGTGGATTGGGAATGGCAGTCCGCAGATGGAGCCATGGGCAAAGCTCGTTTTGGGGGGACCTGATTGGGCGCAATCCGACGGACCGCGGCAAGGCTGGCAGCAAGCGGAGCATCCTGGTGGACGCAGAGGGCGGTCCACTGAGCATTGTGGTCGCCGGAGCCAATGTTCACGATACCAAGTTGTTGGAGGCGACCCTCGACGCCATCGTGGTCGAACGACCGCAGCCCACTGAGGAGGAACCACAACACTTGTGCCTGGACAAAGGATATGACAATCCATCTGGCCGTGAAGCTGCCATGAGTCACGGCTATCAGGCGCATATCCGACGCATCGGCGAGGAGAAGTTGGACGCCTCTGGAAAGAAACGGCATCCGGCACGGCGATGGGTTGTGGAACGGACGTTGGCGTGGCTCTCCAAGTGCCGCGCGCTTCTGGTCCGCTATGACAAGAAGGCATCGAATTACCTGGGATTGCTGGAACTGGCATGCATGATCATATGGTTCCGTCGTCAGCGCCGTCTGGGCTTTTTGAGATTGTTACTTACTCTTTTAGGCCATCTCTTCTCTTACACCACTTCCTGGGACTCTACTGTCGGCACTGCTCGCCCCTCGTCCCAAGTTGACTTTCCTTGCATTCGATTCGAGGTCGCGTGAAGTGCAGCCCAACCCATATGCGGCGTCTGATACGGCCTGTCTCGGTTGTCATAGGCCGGCATCGTCGGACGGCTGTGGGCGTCCGTACGAGATTTCGGGGCGCCCGACCGCTCGATCCGTCTGGACACGGCTCGG
>CEPV01000015.1_pt1 | contig 18230 bp, 17 predicted proteins | sample 530451 | NCBI WGS metagenome assembly CEPV01 (sample SAMEA2620097, study PRJEB7988) | marine metagenome | isolation source: saline water (ENVO:00002010), including | reverse complement strand
GCACGGGTCGTTCAACTGCAAGGGATTCCGTTGTCAAATATCATAGACGCAAGGGATTCGGTTGCATAATATCGATATACCGATGGTTTCCGTCGCTCTTCCACGGTGTCGGACGGTCGCCCCATGCGGCACAATGACCTGGTGGACGATCCCCTGCGCATTGCCGACGAGGTCGCCGATGCACTGGCCGACGGCCGACCGGTCGTGGCCCTCGAGTCCACGATCATCGCCCACGGCATGCCCCATCCCCGCAACGTCGAGACGGCATTCGCCCTCGAATCCCTAATCCGGTCCGGGGGCGCCGTTCCCGCCACGGTCGCCCTCGTGGATGGGACGCTCCGGGTGGGGCTGTTCGATGACGACATCGAACAGCTCGGTTCCACCGACGAGGTGGCCAAGGTCTCCCTCCGGGACGTGGGCGCCGTGCTCGCCTCGGGGCGACTGGGAGCGACCACCGTCGCCGCCACGATCTTCGCCGCCCACCGGGCCGGCATCCGGGTCTTCGCCACCGGCGGCATCGGCGGGGTGCACCGGGGCGACGACCACGACATCTCCGCCGACCTGACCGCCCTCGGCCGCTTCCCCGTGGCCGTGGTGTGCGCAGGCGCCAAGGCGGTGCTCGACCTGCCCCGCACCCTCGAAGCGCTCGAGACCCTCGGCGTGCCTGTTCTCGGCTGGCGCACCGAAGCCTTCCCCGAGTTCTGGACCAGGGGCGCCGACCTGCCCGTGGACGCGAGGGTCGACGGTGCCGACCACGCTGCAGCGGTACTCGACACCCACTGGTCGGCCGGCCTCACGACCGGCGCCGTGCTCGGCGTCCCGATCCCCACCGGCCACGAAGCCGACCGGGCCGTGATCGACGCGGCAATCACCGACGGCCTGGCCGCCGCCGAGGTAGCCGGGATCACGGGAAGCGACATCACGCCGTTCCTGCTGGCCCACATCGGCGATGCCACCGGCGGGGCGAGCCTCGCCGCCAACGTGGCCCTCGTGCAGGAAAACGCCAACGTCGCCACCGAAGTGGCCGTGGCGCTCGCCACTACCAGGTGATTTCCGCGACCCCGATGCCGGACTCCCCGGCCACCGCGTAGAAGAGGAACGTCCGCCCACCATCCTCGAACAGGGCCGGATCGCGCAACTGCCGGACCGGCCCCTCGGCCGCACCACGGATCGACGGCTCCACCGGCAGGTCGGCGCCCTCCCACGGCCGCTCGGGTCGCAAGACCTCGGCAGGCTTCGACGCCCTCCACCTCCCCCAGTCACCATCGAGGTCGACGGTCGAGTGGAGGATCGACTCGGGGGCGTCGCCCACCCGGGTCCAGAACACGTGCAGGGTGCCGTCGCGCACCGTCACGGCCGAATGACGCATGTCCCGCCCGAACAGGGTCGGCCCCTGCTCCCAGCCGGTGCGTCCGTCGGCCGAGCGGTACACGACGCCGGGCATCGCCAGCCCATAGGTCGCCCCGTCGTGGAGGAACGCCCGGAGGTAGGTGTGTGGAACCTCCCCGGGCAGCACGCTGAACGTGATCCCGTCCGTCGAGACCGCCACCTTCGAGGCCTGTCGACCCAACTCCGCCAGGCCGTGGAAGTAGCAGACCACCTCGCCGGCCGCCTCGTCGACATGCACGTCGGGCGAGGCCACGTGCGGGATGGTCAGGTCGCCACGCAGGTCACTCGGCATCCGGTCGAAGCCGAGGACGTCCTCGTAGCGGGAACGGATCGCGTCGAGCTCCTCGTCGGAGACCTCGAACGGCTCCGTCGGGAACCCCGAATCGACGAGTTGGAGGGCGCCGGGAGCGTGGACGACCCACGGTCCGGCGACCTGGTCGGCGAACGCCAGTCGGATGTAGGTGCCCTTGTGGTCGGCGAAGTAGAGGTACAGGCGTCCCAGTGGCTCCTCGATCCATTCGGGGACGCTCAGTACCGACGGACCCTGGATGTTGGATCCCATGGTCGGGTGGCTGTCCGGCCCGACGATCGGGGCATCGAGGAGCCGCTCGATCGAGGGGCTCATGTAGCGATCGCGTACCGGGCCAGGCGGTCGTACAGGGGCAACGCCGCGTCGAGCACCGGCTGCAGGTGGTCGGGCACGGTGGCGGTGCTCGGTTCCCACGGGCGGAATCCGGTGCTCGAATGGGCGGCGTCGTACCAGTGCTTCGCCCAGACGCCGTCCTCGGGGCTGGGGCCGGCGGGCCACGAGAGCATGGCCTCGTCGAAGTCGAGCCCCAGCCGGCCACACAGTTCGATCAGCGCCGCACGTGGATCACGGCGCAGCACCGTGGCGTCGAGCACCACGGGCTCCTCCCCCGTCGCCAGGATCGAGTCGAGCAACTCGACCTGTACCTCCAGGCCGGTGTCGGCGAGGGTGGCATCGTCGAGGCGGACCGCCAGCGAGGCGAGCATCTCGGTGGGTTCCCGGATGAGCAGGATGTTGCGACACTCGCCCAGGAAGGCCCGGTCCAGATCGATGATGTGGTGGGCCATCTGCTTGAAGAACACGACGGGCGTCTCATAGGCGCCGAGCATGACCTCGGCCACCACCCGCTCCCCGTCGGAGTCCCGGGTGGCAAGGATCTCGTCCCGACCCGGGTGCACGCGACCCGAGACCCGTAGGTAGTGGGCGTACAGCGGCTCGTCGAGTGCGGTCGTGTCCGACCGTTGGGCGAACGAGTACATCAGCACCGTCGAGATGTTGCGCGGCCCCGAACAGGAGTTGATGCGCAGGGTCATGCACCGACCTCCTGCGCCACCGCCTCCCGGTAGAGCCCTCGAAGGCGTCGGGTCATCGGGCCGGGGACTTCGCCGTCACCGATGCTGAGCCCGTCGACCTCGGTCACCGGGGTGAGCCCTCCGAACGTGCCGGTCACGAACGCCTCGTCGGCGGCGTAGACGTCGTCGAGCGAGTACGGCGCCTGATGAGTGCGGATGCCGGCGGCCTCGGCTTCTTCGAGCACGACCTCCCTGGTGATGCCGTTGAGGTTGTAGACGCCGGTCGACGTCCAGAGTTCACCGTCCCGGACGATGAAGAAGTTGGTGGCGTTGCAGGTGGCCACGGAGCCGGTCGGGTCGAGCATGAGGGCCTCGTCGGCACCGGCCTTCACGGCCTGTATGAGGGCGATGACCTCGTGGAGCTTCGAGTGGCAGTTCAGGCGCTGGTCGAGCACCTCGGGGCCGGGGCGCCGCACGGTGGCCGTGAACAGGGTGATGCCCTCGTCGGCCACCGACGGGTCGGCCACCTTGTGCTCTGCGATGATCACCATGTTCGGTCCGCCGATGACGTTCGACGGGTGCTGCGACGGGGTTTTCTTGTCGCCACGGGTGACCATCAGGCGGATGTGGGCGCCGTCGTGCATGTCGTTGCGGTCGACCGTTGCCCGCAGGGCGGTGGCCACCTCGTCCCTGGTGCGGCCGATGTCGAGGTCGATGGCGGTGGCTCCGGCGAACAGCCGGTCGAGGTGCCGGTCGAGGAAGGCAAAGCGGCCATGGTGGAGGCGAATGCCCTCCCAGATGCCGTCGCCGACCAGGAAGCCGCTGTCGAACACCGAGATCCTCGCCTCGGGGCGGGGAAAGAACTCGTCGTTGATCCAGATCTGCACCGAGGCGTTGCGGTCGTCGGCCAGCGCCTGGTGGGTGCTGCGTGCCATCGAGGGGAACCTATCCAGTCACCGAGCGCTCAGTCGCTGCGACGTCCGATGGGGTGCACGAGGCAGGCGGCCCCGGGAACAGCGTCGACACGGGGAACAGCAGGTCCCGCTCCCGGATCGCCATGGTCGTGAACCCGATCGCACAGGCGAGGAACAGCCACCAGCTGACGAGTTCGGTGTCGATCTGCACGGCGGGCATCCTCCCACGGGTCGCAGGGATGACGGAAGCCAACGCCCTCAGCCGTCGGTCCGTCGAGCCTGCTCGACGGTCAGGCGGGGGGTGAGTTGGTCGGTGGCGACGACGAGGTGGAGCAGGGCGCCGGTCGATGAGGCCAACGCCCGGTCGAATGCCGGGCCGAAGTCGGCCGTGGCCAGGACTTGTTCGGCGTGCATGCCGTAGGCGCCGGCAATCGCCACGAAGTCGGGGTTCACGATGTCGGTGCCGACCACCCGGCCGGGGTGGTGTAGTTCCTGGTGCATCCGGATCGTGCCGTAGGAGCCGTTGTCGACGACCAACACGATCGGTCGGGCATCCTCCTGGAGGCCGGTTCCGAGTTCCTGCAGGTTCATCTGGAGGTCACCGTCACCGGCGAAGCACACGACAGTCCGGTCCGGTTCGACCAACTTGGCGGCAACTGCTGCCGGGAGGCCGTAGCCCATGGTCCCGTTCTGCGACGCCAGCAGGCGGGCCCGCTCGCCGTAGAGCAGGAACTTGTCGGCCCAGACGCTGAAGTTGCCGGCGCCGGCGGTGACGATGACGTCATCGGGGAGGTTCTCCCGCAACCAGGCGACGACATCGCCCATGTCGAGGTCGCCGAGTTGGGGCGGGTAGTCGAGCGTGTCGAGGAAGGCAGCACGGCGGTCGGCACACCACCGCGTCCAGCGGGCATGGCCCTCGACTTCGACCTCGGCAAGCGCCGCCGCCATCCTGTTCGGGCCGGCGTGGACCGTGAGGTCGGCGTCGACGACCTTCCCGAACTCCGCGTCCGAGGCGTGCACGTGGACGATCGTCTGGCCGGTCGGCAGCGACAGCGGGCCTGCACCGAAGAGCGTGTAGGCGTGCGTCGCCATCTGGCCGAACCGGGCGTTCAGGACGACCACCACGTCGGCCTCGGCCAGGGTCTGGCGAACCACTGCCGGCATCGCCACCCCTGCCTCGCCGGCGTAGCGGTCGTCGGTGTTGTCGAACAGGTCGTGGCGCCGGAACGTGACGACGACAGGGAGGTCGTTGCGTTCGGCGAACGACCGCAGGTCCGACCGGCCGGCATCCGTCCATCCGCCACCTCCGACCAGCAGGGCCGGTCGCTCGGCGTCAGCGAGGACGGCCCCCACCGAGGCCACGTCGGAGTCCGACGGTGCCCGTTCGACGATCTCGACGCGCGGTCCGGAGACGACGGTCGTCGTCGCCCGCAGGACGTCTTCCGGAAGAGACACGACCACGGGACCCGGCCGGTCCGAGCACGCCACGGTGAAGGCCCTTCCGACGGTTGCCGGCAGGTCGTCGACCGACTCGACCTCAACGACCCACTTGGCGAGATCGTCGAAGAAGGAGCGGTACTCGATCTCCTGGAAGGCCTCGAGACCACGGTGCCCGAGGCTGACCTGTCCGACGAAGAGCACCATCGGCGTCGAAGCCTGTCGTGCCGTGTGAACGCCGATCGAGGCGTTGGTGGCCCCCGGGCCACGGGTAGCGAAGCAGATGCCGGGCCGGCCGGTGAACTTGCCATAGGCCTCGGCCATGTAGGCCGCACCGCCCTCCTGACGACAGGCAACGAAGCGCAGCCGATCGGAAACGTCGTAGAGGGCGTCCAGGGCTGCGAGGTAGCTCTCGCCCGGCACCCCGAAGGCGGTGTCGACGCCCTGGGCGAGCAGGCAGTCGACGAGCACCTGCCCGCCGGTCCTCTCCTCTGACGTTCCCATGCCGCGCATCCTCGCACGGTGCCGTGCCATCTCCGGATACCGAGGCGGTACCGTTCCCGAATCGGTTGAACCTCAGGGAAGGCTGCGATGGACCTCGGAATCTCGGGACGCACGGCGTTGGTGACCGGCGCTTCGACCGGACTGGGGCTGGCGTGTGCCCGGGCACTGGCGGCGGAGGGTGCGCGCGTGGCGCTGGCATCACGCTCGGTCGAGAAGTTGGCGGCCGCCGCCGCCACGATCGAAGGTGACCCGGTCGTGCTCACGGTGGACCTGTCCGAACCGGCGAGCATCGACGTGCTGGTCGACGACGCCACCGCCGCGCTCGGCCAGGTCGACATCCTCGTCGCCAACGGCGGCGGCCCGCCGCCCGGCAACTTCGCCTCGACCGAAGTCGATGCCTACCAGGCGGCGCTGCAACTGAACCTGCTGTCCATGGTCGCCCTGACCAAGGCCTTCGTGCCTCCGATGCAGGAGCGGGGCTGGGGACGGGTCGTCGCCGTGACGTCGGCGGCGGTCCGCCAGCCGATGGCCAACCTGATCCTGTCGAACACCGCCCGCTCGGGGTTGACGGCCTTCCTCAAGACCACCGCCCTCGAGGTGGCCGGCGACGGCGTCATCGTCAACACGGTGCAACCCGGCCTGCACGCCACCGACCGGCTGGCCCAACTCTACGACGACCTCGACGGCGTGGCCGATTCGGTACCCACCGGGCGACTCGGCGATCCGGGCGACTTCGGGAGGATCGTGGCGTTCCTGTGTTCGGAATCCGCGAAGTCGATCATCGGTGCATCGGTCCCGGTCGACAGCGGGGCAGTCAAGGGCCTGCAGTAGGAGCCCGCAGCAACGGGCGCCGGCTCAGACGAAGTCGGTGTACTTCTCGAGGTTGCGGACCGGGCGGGACAGGGCGTCCTTGCGGAACGGGTCGCCCAGTTCCTTGGTGCACATGATCTCTACGACCGTGGTCCTGCCATCGGTCATCTGGGCGTCGATGGCGGCCCGGAGTGCCGGGCCGACGTCTTCGAGTTGGTCGACGCGCACGCCTTCGGCGCCCATGGCCCGGGCGATCTCCGAGTAGTCCTCGTCGCCGTCGAGTTCGCCGGCGACGAACCGGCGACCGTAGAAGTCAACCTGGTTCTTCTTCTCGGCGCCCCACTGTCGGTTGTGGAACACGATGGCGGTGACGGGGATGCCGTGGCGGACGGCGGTCATGACCTCGACCATGCTCATCGCCCAGGCGCCGTCGCCGGCGTAGGAGACGGCGGGACGGTCGGGGGCGGCGGCCTTGGCGCCGATGATGGTGGGAAGGGCGTAGCCGCAGTTGCCCCAGCTCATTGCGGCGAAGAAGGAGCGGGGCTCCTCGAAGCGCAGGTAGCTGTTGGCGACGGAGTTGATGTTGCCGATGTCGGTGGAGACCATGACCCGGGGCGGCATGGCCTTTTCGAGCTCGCGTAGGACCTGGCGCGGGTGCAGCCAGTTGTCCTCCTCGTCGATGGCCTCCTTGATCATGTCGATGCTGAAGTCGTCGGTCTCGTGGGTCCAGTCGTCGAGCTCTGCTTCCCAGTCGGCCTTCTCGGCGGCGGTGGCGGCGGCGCGCTCGTCGCGGGTGGCGTCGCAGGCCAGCGTGCGGTCGGCCAGGCGGGCGGTGAGGGCCCTTGCTGCAGCTCCGGCGTCGCCGCAGATGCCGACGGAGACCTTCTTGACGAGGCCGAGCATCTTGGCGTCGGCATCGACCTGGATGATCCTGGCATCGGCGGGCCAGTAGTCCATGTCGTGCTGGGGCAGGGTGCCGAACGGGCCGAGCCGGGTGCCGAGGGCGAGCACGACATCGGCGCGGGTGATGAGCTTCATGGCGGCCTTGGAGCCCTGATAGCCGAGTGGGCCACACCATTGCGGGTGGCTGGCCGGGAAGGAGTCGTTGTGGAGGTACGAGTTCACGACGGGGCAGCCGAGGCGTTCGGCCAGTTCGATGGTCTCGGTGACGGCGTCGCCCATGACCACGCCGCCACCGGCCAGCAGCACGGGGAACTCCGCGGAGGCCAACAGGTCGGCGGCCTCGTCGAGGCTCTGCTCGCCGCCGGCGCCGCGTTCGATGCGGATGGGTTCGGGGATCTCGACGTCGATCTCGCCATAGAAGCGGTCGCGCGGGATGTTGAGCTGGGTGGGGCCCATCTCGAGGATCGCCCGGTCGAAGCAACGGGCGGTGAGCTCGGCCATGCGCTTCTCGTTGACGATATGGCCCTGGTACTTGGTGAACTCCTCGAACATCGGGAGTTGGTTGGCCTCCTGGAAGCCGCCGAGGCCGATGCCCATGGTGCCGGTCTCGGGGGTGACGATGACGACGGGGCTGTGGGCCCAGAAGGCGGCGGCGATGGCGGTCACGCAGTTGGAGATGCCGGGGCCGTTCTGGCCGATGACGACGCCGTGGCGGCCGCTGACCCTGGCGAAGCCGTCGGCCATGTGGGCGGCGCCCTGTTCGTGGACGACGGGCACGAGGCGGATGCCGGCAGGGGTGAAGATGTCCATGGCATCCATGAAGGCCGAACCCATGATGCCGAAGGCTGTCTCGACGCCGTTGGCGACCAGGGTCTCGACGAAGGCCTCGCTGGGGGTCATGCGGGTCATCGGTTGCTCCTCGGGGAAGGCGGGCGGGAGGCGCGGTCACACGCCATGGAGTGAGAGCCTATAACGCACTCGGAAGAGTGTCTAGATGAATGTCATCAGCCGAACGTCCATGCTTCCGGATCGCTCAGCGAAGGCCGTCGCTGCCCTCGACCTCGTCGATGGCGAAGCCACCTATCCGGTGGTGGGGTCGCGGCCCCGTCGACATGCCGAGGGCGTAGACCACCTCGTCGGGCCGCGGTCCGTCGGGTACCACCACCGGCACCACGTCGTAGTGGCTGCGCAGGTAGCTGGCGTGCAGGTACACCAGCGGCAGGTCCAGTTGGCAGCCCAGCACGCCTACCTTCTTTGCGGCCGGCACCATGGCCTTCGGATCGCCCAGCGCCGCCCGCAGGCCGGCGCCCCCCGGGGCATGCCAGACGGCGGCCAGTTCGAGTTCGCCGTTCACGCCGGCGATGGCGCCCTTGCCGTAGCCCTCGATCTGTGCTCCATCGGCGATGAGGGCGTCGCGCAGTTCCTCGGCCATCGAGATGCCCAGGGGGTTCAATGACTCCATGTACGCGCTCAGGTCGGGCTCGTGCCGGCCGGCATACGGGTTGGCCAACACGGCGGCGATCGAACCCCGCCGCAGTGGCTCGTCCAGAACGGGCCCGCCGGCGTGGTGGACCCGCTCGACGGAAAGCTGGATCTTGCGGATTCCGAGATTCTCCATGCGGTTCACGCCCGCATGCTGCCACGTTGGGGGTCGTTTCCCATCTCAGGCCGGTCGCAACCGCGAGCGGACGAGCGCCAGGTAGGCAGCTCGCAGACGCAGGGTGAGGGCACCCGACGTACCGTCGCCAATCGGGTGGCCGTCGATCGCCAGGACCGGCTCGACGTAGCTGGACGCACCGGTGATCATCGCCTCGTCGGCGGCGAGCGCCTCGTCGAGCGTGTAGGTGCGCTCGTCGATCGGGATCCCCTCGGCGTCGAGCACCTCCAACAGCGTGCTGCGGGTGACGCCGGGGAGGATGTCGTTCGAGAGCGGGCGCACGAGCAGCGCCCCGTCGACGACCGGGAAGAAGCTCACGGCTCCACCTTCGGTGACGGTGCCGTCAGGCGCCACCAGCAGTGCCTCGTCGGCGCCGGCCTCGGAGGCCCCCCAGTTGGCGAGTACCTGGCCGAGGAGGTTCGTGGTCTTGACATCGCGTCGGGCCCAGCGCAGGTCGGGCTGTGAGCTCATCGTCAGCCCCTTGGGCTCGACGTCCGCCGGGGCTCCATGAAGTGGCTGGGTGAATCCGAACACCGTCGGGGTGAGCCCCGCAACCGGCACGTAGCTGCGCTCGGCGACCCCGCGTGTCACGTGGAGGTACAGGAAGCCCTCGTCGACGTCGTTGCGTCGCACCAGTTCCATGAGGATCCCGAGGAACTCCTCCTCGGTGTGCGGTTCGGGAATCCCCACCTCTGCGAGCGACCGGCGAAGGCGGGCCAGGTGCTTGCGGACGTCGACGATCCCACCGTCGAGCACGCCCATTCCCTCGTAGATGGCGTCGGCGAAGAGCAGGCCCCGGTCCATGATCGGGATGCGGGCTTCATCCTCGGGTAGGAACTCGCCGTTCAGGCACACGATGCGGGTCATGGGGTGCTCTCCCAGGGGGAAGATCGGTCGAGGAGGTGGCCTGTGTGTACCCCGTCCGTCATCGGCGGGACCCTAGCCCCGGCCGGGGGACGTTCGAAGGGGTCAGTACCAGGCGTCGTCCATGGACGCCTTCTTCTCGGCCACGAAGGACCGTAGGTCGGCGTCCACGGATGGATCGATGGCGGGTGGTTCGTAGTCGGCGAGCACCTGCTTCCACCGGGCGTTGGCACGTTGCTGCATGTCGAGGCCTCCGTCCTCGGTCCACTGCTCGAACGAGTTGGTGTCGGGAAGCGTCGAGGGGTGGTTGGCAGTCTCGAAGTTGGCCAGGGTGTGGGCGGTGCCGAGGAAGGTGATGCCCGGACCGGCCTCCCGGTAGGCCTCGGCGGCGAGGCTGTTCTCATCGATACCGAGTCCCTGCATCGTCCGCTGCAGCATCCCGAGGTGGTCGGCGTCCATCACGAACTTCTCATAGCCGATGGTGAGGCCGCCCTCGAGCCAGCCTGCGGCCTGGTGCACGAAGTTTGCGCCGGCCAGCACAGCGGCGGCCATGGCGTCGGCGGACTCCTGCATGGCCTGGGCATCGGCCGTCTTCGAGGCGGTGTAGTGGCCGCCGCAGCGAAGGGGCAGGCCCAACCGCCGACAGAGTTGGCCGATCGCGTAGGTGGCCAGCACTGCCTCGGGCGTTCCGAACGTGGGGGCGCCACTCCTGAGGTCCATGGTCGTGAGGAAGTTGCCGTAGACCATCGGCGAGCCGGGCCGGGCCAGTTGGCTGAGCGCGATGCCGACCATGGCCTCGGCATGGGCCTGGGCGAGCAGGGCCGACAGGGTGACGGGGCCCATGGCACCGCCGACGATGAACGGCGAGATCACGCACCCCTGGTTGGCCCGGGCGTATGCCTTGAGGGCGCCGGACATGACGTCGTCGAACACCAGCGGCGAGTTGACGTTGATGTTCGCCTGGATGACGCAGTTGTGTTCGAGGAAATCGCTGCCGAAGACGAGGCGGGCCATCTCTATCGAGTCCTCCGCCCGATCGGGCGAGGTCACCGACCCCATGAACGGCTTCGTCGACCAGCGGAGGTGGGCGTAGACCATGTCGAGGTGCCGCTTGTTGACCGGGACGTCGACGGGCTCGCAGATCGTTCCGCCGGAATGGTGGAGCCACGGCGTCGCGTAGGTGAGCTTGACGAAGTTCTCGAAGTCCTCCAGGGACGCGTAGCGGCGCCCACGGTCGAGGTCGGTGACGAACGGCGGTCCGTAGGTCGGCGAGAACACGACGTGGTCGCCACCGATGGTGGCGGTGTGCCGGGGATCGCGTCCGTGCATCCGGAACTCGGACGGTGCCGTCGAGCACAGGTGGCGGGCCAGGCCGGGCTCGAAGCGCACGCATTCCCCATCGACGCTCGCCCCGGCGCTCCGGAAGAGCCCGAGGGCCTCTGCGTCGCCGCGGAACTCGACACCGACCTTCTCGAGGATCCAGTCGGCGTGCCGTTCGAGGGCGTCGAGGCCGTCCTCGTCGAGAAGTTCGTAGGTGGGGATCCGGCGCCGGGGGTTGCCGGCGGCCTCCGCCACCTGTTCGTTCTTCGCCATGCGTGCGGCCCGTCCGCCGCGTCGGCGATCGGGAGCCGCCGTCGGATCCCGTTGCATCGCCAGATCATGGACCGTGCGGGACCCGGAGACAACCGCTTCCCCCATCCGGCGTCGCAGCATTGCCTGCCGGGCAGCGTTGACACCGACACCAAGCGGGATAATGGAGGTGATGTCCACGTCTGCGTTGCTCGTCATGTACCCCGGCCTGGAGGGCCAACTCTTCGATCCGGCGGCACGGAGCCGTCTCGGTCACGTCGTCGACCTGTCCTCCGACGCCGCCGTGGTCGACCTTGCGGGCCTCGACGGGCTCGAGGGCGTCGAGGTGCTGGTGACCGGCTGGGGGTGTCCGCCGCTCGATGCCGACACTCTCGACCGACTCCCCTCACTTCGATTCGTGGCCCATGCGGCTGGAACGGTGAAGGGCCTCGTCACGGATGCCCTCTGGGAGCGGGGCGTCACGGTCACGTCGGCGGCTGCGGCCAACGCCGTCCCGGTCGCCGAGTTCACGTTCGCTGCGATCGTGATGCTCGGCAAGGACGTGTTCGGCATCCGGGACCGGCACCGTCAGGCCCGCGGCACGACGAGCGTCGTCGACCACGCCCCGGTCGGCAACCGGGGACTCCGGATCGGGATCATCGGCGCCTCGATGATCGGTCGCCTCGTGGTCGAACGACTCCGCACCCTCGACGTGGAGGTGGTGGTCTCCGACCCGTACCTTGACGACGCCGGGGCGTCGGCCCTCGGGGTGGTCGCCCTCGGGCTCGACGACCTGCTGGCGACCTCCGACGTGGTCTCGGTCCACGCCCCCGCCCTACCGTCGACCCACCACCTGCTCGATGCCGCGGCGCTGGCCCGGATGCGGGACGGCGCCTGGCTGATCAACACCGCCCGCGGCAGCCTGGTCGACACCACCGCGCTGGAGGCCGAGCTCGTGTCGGGACGCCTCAGCGCCCTCATCGACACCCCGGACCCCGAGCCGCTGCCCTCCGGGTCGCCGCTCTACGACCTCCCCAACGTCGTGCTCACCCCGCACATCGCCGGGTCGCTCGGCAACGAGGTCGGGCGGCTCGGGGAACTGGCGGTGACCGAGGTCGAACGGTTCGTGGCAGGACAGCCACCCCTCCACCCGGTCACGCGGGAAGACCTGGGCCGGATCGCATGACGATCCGGCCGGGCCTCTGTTCGATCACGTTCCGCGACCTCGCAGTGGACGACGTCGTGGCGCTGGCGGCCGATGCCGGGCTGGCAGGGATCGAGTGGGGCGCCGACCGGCACGTGCCACCGGGATCCGACGCCGGGTCCGTGGCGGACCGATGCGCCGATGCGGGTCTCGTCTGCCCGTCCTACGGCACCTACCTTTTCGCCGGCCGTGCGGCGGTCGACGATGTGGACGCCGCCTGTGCGACCGCTGTCCAGTTGGGCGCCACGAACCTGCGGATCTGGGCACCCGACGAGGCCGGGGCGGCCGACGTGGCGGACATCGCCGACCGGGCTGGAGGCCGCGGACTCACCGTCTCGCTCGAGTTCCACCCCGGCACCCTCACCGGGACCGCCGCCTCGACGCTGGCGCTTCTCGCCGAGGCCGACCGACCGAACCTGTTCACCTACTGGCAACCCGATCCGGGCCTCTCGCGCGCCGACGCCCTCGCGGAACACGCCGCGATCGCCGGACACCTCTCGCACCTCCACGTGTTCACCTGGGGACCCACCGGGTTCTTCGACCGGCGACCGCTCGCCGACGGTGTGGACCTCTGGCAACCGGTGCTCGCCGCCGACGGCACGGGACAATGGGACCATGACCGCTGGGCGTTCCTCGAGTACGTCCCCGGAGACGACCCGGCGTGCCTCGTCGGCGAGGCCTCCACCCTCCGGGCCTGGATCGGGGAGGCGGATCGTGCCTGATCCCCGGGCCAACCCGATGGCCGGCAACCCCCTGGCCGACCGGGCCGACGTCCAGCGGGCCGTGCGCGACCTCGTCGAGCCACTGCTGCCCCACATGAGCCCCGGAAGCGCACGCATACGACTCGGCAGCGGGGCGGCGTTGTTCCCGCAGCGGGTCGCCGAACTCGAAGGCTACGCCCGGCCGCTCTACGGCATCGTGCCGCTCGTTGCCGGAGGCGGCGAGTTCGACCACTGGGACCGCTGGTGCGACGGGCTCGCCAACGGCACCGATCCGGACCACCCCGAGTACTGGGGTGCCTGCGAGGCTGGTCCCGACCAGCGGATGGTCGAGATGGCGGCGATCGGGTACGCCATGGCGACCGTCCCGGAGCACTACTGGGAGCCGCTCACCGACCCGGCCAGGGAGCGGGTCCTCGCCTGGCTGGACGGCATCGACCGGTTCGAACCGGCACCCAACAACTGGCAGTTCTTCCGCCTGCTGGTGCACCTCGGCCGGGAGCGGGTCGGCGCACCCGGCGACCCGGCTGCAGCCCAACGGTCGCTGGACAAGATCGAGGAGTACCACCTGGGGGACGGCTGGTACCGGGACGGGGCACTGGGCAACGTCGACTGGTACCTCCCCTTCGCCTTCCATGCCTACGGACTCATGGTTGCGGCATCGGGGCTCGGCGACCGGGAGGCGGCCGCCCGCTACGTCGAGCGGGCGGCGGCGTTCGCACCGGACTTCGAACACTGGTTCGCCCCCGACGGCGCCGCCTTCCCCTACGGCCGCAGCCAGACCTACCGGTTCGCGCAGGGCAGCCTCTGGGGGGCATTCGCAGCCGCCGACCTCGAGGCACTGCCCTGGGGCCGGACCAAGGGAATGTCGCTGCGCCACCTCCGCTGGTGGGCCGACCGGGCGATCTCGGACCGGGACGGGGTGCTCAGCATCGGGTACGCCTACGACAACCGCCGCCTGGCCGAGGGCTACAACTCGGCCGGTTCGCCCTACTGGGCGATGAAGGCGTTCCTCGGCCTGGCGGCGCCTGCCGACCACCCCTTCTGGACGGCCGACGAGGAGCCACAACCCCCGCTCGCGGCACCCGTCGGCCAGCCGCATGCCGGCTTCGTCCTCGACCGGGACGACGACCACGTGGTCGTGCTCTCGGGCCGCCGGTCACCGACCCTGTCGTTTATCGAGCAGGCGACGGCCAAGTACGGCAAGTTCGCCTACTCGTCCCGGTTCGGGTTCAGCGGCGACGTCGAGTTCGGCTGGGCCGACCTCGGCACCGATTCGACGCTGCTGGTATCCGACGGCTCCGAGACGCTCACCCGCTGGGGCATCGAGGACGCCTTCGTCGAGGATGGGATGGTCTGGTCGCGCTGGCGTCCGTGGGACGACGTCGTGGTCGACACCGTGCTCAGCGGAGGCACCCCCTGGCACCACCGGATCCACCTCGTTCGCACCGGACGGCCGCTGACCCTCACCGACACCGGATTCGCCGTCGGCGTGGACTCGCTCTGGTTCGGAAGGGGGCCCGGAGCCGACCAGGGCCCCGGCCATGTGCTGATCCGGGCTCCCGAGGTGGTGTCGGGCATCCGGGGGGCCGGAGGCGACGGGCGGGCCGGGCCGCTGCCGCCGAACGCCAACATGATGGAGCCACACGCCGCCATGCCGCTGCTCTCCGTCGAGGTCGGGCCCGGCGAACACCTCCTCACGCGCCACGTGTTCGCCTCGGCCGATGGCGGCTCGACCGCCTGGGAGGACGCACCCGACCCGCCTCCCGGGGCATTCGACCTCCTGGAGAGGGAGCGCGACCGGGTGGTCGAACCCGTGGTGCCCGACACCGAGGCGGAGGCGTTCCGGCGCCGACGCACCAGCGGGGGCGACCGGTGAGCGAGGCGCCCCACCCGGGCGCCGTGGTCCGACCGGGTCGCACGATCACCGGCATGTCGGCGACCCTGCTGCCGTACACCGACGACGGCGGGATCGACTGGCCCGGGTTCGCCGCACACGTCGAGCGGACAGCCGCTGCGGGGCTCACCCCGGCCGTCAACATGGACACCGGCTACGTGCAGCTGCTCGACGATGCCACGAAGGCCGAGGTGCTGGCCACCACCGCCCGGCACTGCAACGCCTTCGTCGCCGGTGCGCACATCGGCGACGAGGCCGGCGATGCGCTCGACCCGGACCGGTACGCCCTTGAGTTGGACCGGATCACAACGGCTGGTGGCACACCGGTGGTGTTCCCCTCGCACGGCCTGAACGCACTCGACGCCGACGGATGGGTCGCCGCACATTCCCGGCTGGCCCGGGGATGCGACCGGTTCATCGCCTTCGAACTGGGACCGATGTTCGTGCCCTACGGGAGGATCTACCCGCTCGACGCCTACCGGGGCCTCCTCGACATCGATGCCTGCATCGGCGCCAAGCACTCGTCGCTCGAACGCTCACCCGAGTGGGACCGGCTGGCCCTGCGCGACGAGGTCCGGCCCGACTTCATGGTGTTGACCGGCAACGACCTGGCCATCGACATGGTCCGCTACGGCTCCGACTACCTCCTGGGGCTCTCGACCTTCGCCCCGGACCTGTTCGCAGAACGCGACCGCCGCTGGGCCGCCGGCGACGAGGTGGGTTTCCGCGATCTGAACGACCTCCTCCAGGAACTGGGAAACCTCGCATTCCGCGAGCCGGTGCCCGGCTACCGACACAACGCCGCCCAGTTCCTACGGCTCCGCGGATGGATCGACTCGGACCGGGTCCCCGACGATGCCGTCAGGCGGCCCGGCGGCGACCTCGGGGCCCTCGCCGACCTCGGCCGTCGGATGGGGGTCATCGCCTGATGGCGCCGGTCCAGGTTCGGAGGCTCGCCGACGCCGCTGCGTTCGCCGGGCACCTGGCTTCCCTCGGTCTCGACCTGCCGTTCGACCACCAGGTCGACCCCTCGGGGCCACTAGCCGACGGACTGGCCGTGCACGACGGCACGGCCGGAACGTTCAACGTCGGCAATCGTTGGACGATCCTGCCGATGGAGGGCTGGGACGGCACCAGCGACGGCCGGCCCACCGACCTGGTCAGACGCCGCTGGGCGAGGTTCGGCGGTAGCGGCGCCAAGTTGGTCTGGGGAGGCGAGGCCGTGGCGGTGACGCCGGAGGGCAGGGCCAACCCGAATCAGCTCTGCATCGGCCCGGACTCGCCCGGCGACCTCGCCGACCTCAGGGGCGTCCTCGTGGACGCACACGTCGAGCGCTTCGGGTCGGCCGACGACCTGCTGGTCGGACTGCAACTCACGCACTCCGGTCGCTGGGCACGGCCCGGGAGCGATGCTGCGCCGCGCACCGCCTACCGTCACCCTCTGCTTGACGGCCGGGTCGGTGCCGGCGGGCAGAGCGTGGTGTCCGACTACGACCTCGAGGGGCTGTCCGGCGACTTCGTGGAGGCGGCGGTGGTAGCCCACGACGCCGGCTTCGCCTTCGTGGACGTGAAGGCCTGCCACGGCTACCTGGTCCACGAACTGCTGTCGGGCGTCGGGAGGCCCGGCCCGTTCGGAGGGGACCTGGAGGGCCGCACCCGGTTCCTGCGACGGACGGTCGAGGCCATCCGCCATCGGGTTCCCGGCCTTGCGGTCGGCGTGCGTTTGAGCGCCTTCGACCTTGCCCCGCATGTCGCCGGGCCGGACGGCACCGGAGTCCCGGAGGAGGGCGCCCACCATGCCTTCGGAGGCGACGGCACGGGGGTGGGGCTCGACCTCACCGAACCCGACCTGTTGCTCGGGATGCTCGCCGACCTCGGCGTCGGCGTGGTCTGCGTGACCGCCGGCAGTCCCTACTACTGTCCGCACGCCCAGCGGCCCGCGTACTTCCCTCCCTCCGACGGCTACCTGCCGCCGCATGATCCCCTCGTCGACGTCGCGCGCCTCGTCGATGCCGCCGCCGACCTGAAGTCCCGACACCCCGGCCTCGTCGTCGTCGGCTCCGGCTATTCCTACCTCCAGGAGTGGCTGCCGAACGTGGCCCAGGCGGTGGTGGCGCGGGGCGACGTCGACTCGGTCGGCATCGGGCGCATGGCGCTCTCCTACCCGGACCTCCCGGCGGACGTGCTGGCGGGCCTCCAGGTCGACCGCCGTCGCCTCTGTCGCACCTTCAGCGACTGCACCACCGCTCCCCGCAACGGCCTCGTCTCGGGCTGCTACCCCCTCGATCCTCACTACAAGGCGATGCCGGAGCGGGTCGAGCTCACGCTGGCGAAGCGGGCGGCCGATTCATCCAGGGGTGGACGTCGGAGTTGACGCCGCTGGTTGGATTTCGCCCTCCCTGCCCCCAGCCTGAGCCATGTCCGAGATCCGGAAGTTGATGGACGCCAACCGCGACTACGTCGAGGACCACCTCGGGATCGCCGATGCCGAGCCCAGGCGGCACCTTGCGGTCGTGACCTGCATGGACGCACGCATCGATGTGTTCGCCGCACTGGGCCTCGACCTGGGCGATGCCCACGTGATCCGCAATGCCGGTGGTCGGGTGACCGAGGACGTCCTTCGCAGCCTGGCCCTGTCGAGCCACACCATGGGCGTCACCTCGGTGGTCGTGATGCAGCACACCCGCTGCGGCCTTGCCGGAATGTCCAGTGCCGAACTCGAGGAGGTCACGGGCGCGGGGATCGAGTTCTTCGCCATCGACGACCACGTCGAGACGCTCCGCGCCGACCTCCAACGCATCCGCGACACCCCGTACCTGTCGCTCCTCCACGAGGTGGCGGGCTTCGTCCACGACATCGACAGCGGCCACCTCACCGAGATCATCGAGGCCTGAACCGCCACAGGCCGACCTCGCTCAGGAAAGATGGTCGCCGTCAGGCGATTCCCAGGCGTTCGAACTGCTCGTAGGGCGCCTCCACGTCCCGGAGCGCCGTGTGCAGCAGGTCCAGCATCTCAGCCTCCAACCGCTCGCCTACCCGGTTC
>CEPV01093096.1_pt1 | contig 18235 bp, 15 predicted proteins | sample 530451 | NCBI WGS metagenome assembly CEPV01 (sample SAMEA2620097, study PRJEB7988) | marine metagenome | isolation source: saline water (ENVO:00002010), including | reverse complement strand
ACTACTAGAATTAAGTTTGAGTGTCAACCAATTTCGGAATTATACAAATACAAAACTTTATAAATATTTTTCATTTTCCAAGGGAAATGCCAGAACCATATAAAAGATCAAGAAGCTTAAGAAGATTACAAGTAAAGGTACCTGGAGGTAGAACTTCATTACATTACAAAAAGAGAAAGCCAGGAAAGGCTAAATGCGGTAATTGTGGTTCTATACTTAAAGGGGTTCCTAGAGAGAGACCTATTAAGATGAGTAAGCTTCCTAAAACAAAAAAAAGGCCAGAAAGGTCTTACGGTGGGAACTTGTGCAGTAGATGCACTAGGTCGCTAATAATAGAAAAAGCGCGTACAATAATTAAAGTCAAATAAAAACAACAAAATAATCTCCTGGGTTAATGGTGACATGCCCCTGGAAGGAGATCGGAGGGAAAAATGATTGAGAAACAAATTAATTTTCTTAGAAAGATATATTTATTGTTTATTCGTAAACTGTCATTTTTATACTCCTTAACTTTTAATTATAGTCTCAAGCTCCAACTTAAAGCTTTATTTCCTGGGAAAATTAAAACATTAAGAGAACTTTCAACTCCTAGATAAGAAAAGTTTCGGAGAAAAATTAAAAATGGTATTGAATAAAAATAAAGAAAGTAAATGGTTTGAAAAAAGCTTGAAAAAATCAGTTAGGTCAATCTACATCCCAAAAGAAATCTTCGAGAAACTTAATCTGAAAAATAGTGATACTATTGCAGTAAGAATAAGGTCAAATAAACAGAACTTTATGTATCCAGTAAGAGTTTCAAAAAGAGATACACCTACTGGGCTTTCATTTAGTTTTAACATCCCCCCTAAATTCAAAAATCTTCTAAATAATGATATTTGCGTAAAGATAATGAAATTAGAAGAGATTGAAAATTATTTGATTAAGTTTAATAAGAAAGTAATTAAAGTAAAATCTAAAGAATTCATTATAACAAACTGGTTAGAGAGTGACAATGTCGTAATATGGTCAAAACACACTGGCTATAGAACAAATGATCCAATAATAACGCACAAAGTTCTCAAGTTAAACAAGACCCTTTTATCTTACCTAGGGTTATATATGACAGATGGTAATAAAAAACGAAATTACAAGTTATTTGCATCCACAAAAGATATATTTAATTTGGCAATAAATGGTTACCGAGATATCATCTTAAATCCAAGTTTTAGTGTAGTTCTTAACTACGACAAATTCGTTAAAGATAAAAGGGTAGATTCAACTATAATTAAAGATGTTAAAAGTCATTGGGAAAAAGTTATCCCAAATGTAGATTCTATCAAAATAGAAATAAGCACGAGAAGATTAAATACCTTAAAAAAATCAAAAGCTCGACTGCCATTTGGCAGCGTTTTCATAAAAGATAACAGGACTCTTTCAGGATTTTTCCATGTGTTCTTAATAAAATGTGTATTGAAAAAATTTAAAGATGATAAAGATGCTTTAACATATTTTTTTGTTGGGGGTGCTTTAGGAGATTTTTATCCTAGCATTAGACCAAGAAACAAAGCTTTTAATTGGTTAGAAATCGCTACTAACAAAGAAGAAGTTTATATTTGGAAAAATATTTGTACCAGATTAAAGTTCAATTACAAAGAAAAGATTAGAGAAGGTAATAGTGTTTTGTTATGTGTTCATGGCTACTTTAACGTGATTTCCCTATTGAAAAAAGGTTTATTTAAACAATATGGAAAAAGAAGAGAGAAAACCGTCAATGGACTAAAAAACAGAATTGAAACTTATATCTTCAATGCATTCAAAAGATCAAGTAAGAAAACAATTGATTGGAAAGATGAATTTTTAAATAAGACTAACTCATTCTTCATTGTAAATAAGGGGTTAGATCTAGTAAAAAATAAATTAGTAAAATTTAATAAAAGAGAGAGAAAAGTAACGATAACAAATAAAGGTCATATATTTATAAAAGACTTATTAAAATTAAATATTTTGGAGGAATGATCAAGATGATAGAAATAGGTAGAATGGTGATGAAAATCGCAGGACGTGATGCAGGAAAACGAGCAGTTATTATAGATATTTTAGATAATAACCTTGTTCTTATAGATGGCGAAACAAGAAGAAGAAAATGTAATATCTTGCACTTAGAGCCATTAAAAGAAACTATCAAAATAAAGAAAAATGCTTCTCATGAAGATGTAAAAACAGAACTCAAGAAACTAGGCCTGGAAATAAGAGAAACAAAACCAAAACAGAAAACAGAACGTCCTAGAAAAGAAAGAAAGACGCCTGAACAGTTAAGAACACAAAAAGAAGAGAAAAAGAAAGAAAAAACTGCTTTAAAAGGGAAGAAAGAAGAAAAGCCAACAGGGAAGAAAGAAGAAAGCTTAGAAGACAAAGCAGGGTTAAGTGAGAAAGAAACTAAAAATAAGGCAGAAAAGAAAGAAGTAAAAAAATCTAAATAACCTCAAACAACTCTGTCAAATTCAACTCAAAAGCAGTCACTGGAGTTTCAAGTTCCCAGTTTTCAATTACTTGCGGATTTATCTCGCCAATATAAGCAACATTCTTTCCTTTTGCATTGACTCTAGCAACCCTGCCTTCAATAAATGAGCTGTGCTCTGCTTCTTTTATCTCATACTTTAAATCTAGACTCCTGAATAAATAATCTAAAACCTGCTTTATCTCAGTATAATCAGTTTTCTCAGAAGCTACCGCAACCGCAAGCCTTTCATTCTCTTCTATATTAGTCTCGAATTTATTGTTTTGCTTGAAAATAGTTCCTATTGTAAATATTTTTTGCGGATATTCATGATGCTTATTATTGCTTAATATTTCTATTAATGAAGGTATAACCCATGCTCTCAAAACATTGTAATCAGAAGATATTGAATTGGCTAAGCTTATCAAGGCAATTTCTGCATTCATTTTTTTGCATTGAACTTCTTTATTAGCCAAATTATAAGTGCTGGTTTCCAAAAAATTCAATCCAACAAGTAAATGGGCTATTTTGCTCTTAAAGATTTCAAATTTATTTTCTTCTGCAATTGTTGCAACCTGAGGGATTACAGCCTCAAAGTTCTCATACCCATATGCTATTGCAATATCCTCAGCTAGATCAACCTGATGGATTATATCTGCCCTGTAAGCAGGTATCAGAGCTTTTTTATTTCTATATCCATATCCCATTCTCTCAAATAATTTTTTAATCTCGCTCTCATTTAAATTTAAACCTAGCCATTTATTTACATAATCAATATCAACCTTCATTTCTTCTGGCTTTAAATCCGGTGTAACCTGTTTTTTGTTTCCATACGATAAATCCATAGAATAAATCTTGCCTCCCATCTCATATAATGCGCATACTATAATATTAAGGCATTTTTCCAAAACTCTAAGATCAAAACCAGAACACTCTATAAACACGTCTCTGGTTTTTTCACTTATTTTTCCGGTTCTATGCGAATTGATTATTGGAGGTACTGAAAGAACTTCTCCATTAGCATCCCTAAACACAGGAAACATTTCTTTGCCTTCCAATAGATGTCCATATTCCTTACCTGCTGGATGTTGCTTTAATATCTGCAAAGCATTGATTTTTTTTGGAAATTCTAACGGTTGGAATATGATGTCTTTAGGGTTTTGCGCTAAAAATGTGATTGGTGTTTTTATTTTTTCAAATGGATAAATGCCGATAGCGATCTTTTTCCTATGCCTGCCATAAGTAATATGCAGCTTTTCCTGTATATCTATTACTTCCTTTATCTTCTCATCATCAAAGCGCATATCCTTAACTATAGCGCAGGCAGTATAAGGCCTTACATTTGCAACTGACTTATCAACAATCATCTTTTCATTAGAATGCTCAACCTTATAATGCCTTAAGCCGGTTTTTAAGCCTATAAATGAACTGAAGGCTCTGGCAAAACCCTGTACAGAAAGCATATCCGGCCTATCTGGAAATATCTCTACAACAATTTCTTCATCATTTACATCTTCTAAATCTGTTCCAAGATAACTTATCCTGTCTTTTAACTTCTCTGTTGAAAGTTTTTTTCCAACATAGCGCTCAAAAACTTTTCTGTTTATGTTTATTGTAGGCATTTTTTTATTTTAGATTATTTAACCAAGAGATAAATTCCTGCTGCTACACCTGCAAGAGGCATTAATTTAGTTGAATAGCTTGATAATATTCCTAAGTTTATTAATTGCAAAACTGATAGAATAATTAAAATAATTCCAATCCAAAACCCAAGGTCTTTATTTTTTGCCATTTTATCACCTTTATTTCATCCACATCTTTATTTCTCTTAGCTGCTTTAAATCATTCTTGTAAACATCCCTAACATCAGTAATATTATAATACTCCATTATTGTCCTTTCCATACCTAACCCCCAAGCTAAAACAGGAACTTCTTCTCCCAGCAAGGGTTTTACAACTTCGGGCCTGAATATACCTGCCCCCCCTACCTCAACCCACTGCTTTTTCTTTGGGTGCCACACATCACACTCACAACTTGGTTCAGTATATGGGAAGTGCGCAGGCCTTATCCTAACATCAGGAAAACCCATTTTTGCAAAAAATCCTTTTAAATAGCCTTTTAGATGCTTAAAATTAGCATTTGGATCAACGACAATTCCCCCTATTTGACAAAATTCAAATAAGGACTTCCAGGATAAGGTCTCATTCCTAAAAACTTTCATTATTTGAAATGACTTTATTGGAAGGTCTTCTTTTTTTATGCTAGCTAAAGTTTTGGCGCTAAGGTAAGTATCATGTGTTATCATCAGTAATTTTTTTGCCTCTTCTGCTGACCATTTATACTGCCAACCTTTGCTTCCGGTTGTCCATCCATTTTCATGGGCTGCTTTTACTCTTTTCATCAATTCTTTTGGTAACTTGCCATATGCAGGATCCTTAACATAAAATGTGTCTTGCATATCTCTTGATGGGTGGTCTTGTGGAACAAACAAAGCATCTAGATCCCAAAAAGAAGTCTGCACTAAACTACCCGTCATCTCCTTAAAGCCCATATCAAGCCATATTTTTTTTATATACTCTATTGCCTGATTAACAAAATGTCTCCTTCCACCGGAAATATCCGGAACATTTATTTTTACATCGTATTTCCTGACCTCTTTCTTTTTCCATGAGCCAGACTTAAGCACAGAAGGAGTAATTCTATCAATAATTTCATGCTCTTTGATTTTATGCTGAATTATTTTTTTCCCTATATCAGTTAACTCGGCATTTATTATTTTTATGATATCTACTTTTACAATTCTGTTTCTTTTCTTTAGATTTTCAAATGCAAACTTGTCTAGATCTTTTAATTCAGAAGTATTCATTGGAAATTTCTTTTTTAGGAATTCCTCTTCGGGAAAACCTTTTTTGAGGAGTTTTTTTCCATTATCTGTTATTGAAACAATAATTTCTTTTTCTTTTTTTATCTCTATTGCTGCTTTTGATTTAAGGATTCCTAAACTTATGCTTAATTCCTGCTTGCTTAAATTAGTTGTTTTTTCTATCTTATCCAAAGTAGCTCTATCTTTAACTGACTCCAGGAAATTTTTTTCTGGTAAACCTTTTTCTTTGTATTTTAACCCATTTTCATCCATACTAACTTCCTCTTGTAATTTTTGATTTACCCTAATGATCTTCTTATTCTGCAACCATTGTAAAGCTCTCATTACCTCTACTTTCTGCAAACCTGTTTTCTCTACTATAGATTCAAAAGAACTAGTTGATTTTAATATAGGCAATACTTTCCTTTCTAAAGGATGTAAAGTTGATGCTATTCTGTCTGTTTCCATTGTAAGAGCTGAAAATGAATCACTATTTTAAATTTTTGGGTCTTTTAAGCCAATTGTTGAATTAGATGAACTTACTCTTATAAATAAATTTAACTGTGGATTATACTTAATATTTCTTCTCCATATCTTAATATCTTAGTGGGCCCTAGGCCGTGTATCTGCTCCAAGTCATTAGAAGTCATTGGCATTCTTTGCGCTATATCTATTAAAGTTCTGTCATGTAAAATCATGAATGCAGGAATATTGTGATTGTCGCTTATATCTTTCCTCCAATCTTTGAGCCTAGCCATAACATCCTTTGATTTGTTTGTATTAACTTCAATGCTTTCCTTAAAAGGGATATTTACTTTTTTTTCTTCAATTATTTTTAACATATCGCTTGTTATGAAATTAGTGGGCTTTTTTCCCGAATAAGTCAAATAAAGGTGGTTTTTAGCCCTGCTTATTGCGACATAAAAAAGCCTGCGCTCTTCCTCTTCCTTGTCATATTCTTCAACTTTGACCATTTCTATTACTGGGTGTTCACTCCCTTTACACGGAAAATTCGCGCTGTTGCATCCAGCAACAAAAACCATCTGCGCCTCTAAGCCTTTAATAGAGTGTATTGTCGCTAAAGTGATATCGTTCTTTCCCGCATAGATATTTTTTCTCATATCATCACTTCTTAGAACGTGCTTGATTCCCCTAAGTTTCATCGTATTTGAAAGCTCGTTTAATTGCCTATTAGTTCTTGCCAGCACAAAAATTTCGTTTCTTTGCAGATTTGATGAAAGAATTCTTTGAATAATAAATTCGAATTCTGCATCTTCAGTATTGAATTTTAACAGGCAGATATCTTTTTTTCCTTCTAATGTGGATTTTAAATCTGCCAATCCCAAGCTCTTTATTGAGCTGTTTATTAAAGACACCACATGCTTTGAAGAGCGGTAATTTTTTGTCAGAGTTATGATATCGCAATCTTTATGTTCATCTTCGAAGTTTAAGATATGCCTTATATCTGAACCTCTCCATCCATATACTGATTGCCTTGGATCTCCAACACAAAATAAATTTTTTGGGGAAAGAATGTCTATTAACTTTATTTGAGTTGAATTAATATCTTGATACTCATCTATTAAAATGTGGTCGAAACCAGGGATAAGTTCTTTGTGTTTTTCAAAAAACACTAATGTATCGATAAGCTGATCTGCAAAATCCCTTAATCCGTGGTTTTTCATATAAGATTCTATGTATTTGCATACTTCTATTGTGATTTTTACGCTTTTTTCATGTTCAGGATCTATAAGGTCAAAAGAATATCTCTCTATTGGCTTATTTTTAAACTTGAAATAATCCCTTATAAAAAAACAGTCATTCATGAATATGTTTGCCAATTGCTCTTGATTTTTTCCTCTTTTTTGCGCAAAGCTAAAATAAGTATCTATTGCCTGATTCATATTAATACTTAGCTTTGATAATGCATTGCTGATTATCATGAACCTATCCCTATAATTTATAACCCTAACTGGCTTTTCGTAAATAAAGCTGGCATTTTTCTTTAGAATTTTTTCGCAAAATGAATTGAAGGTTTCGACGCTTACTGAATCCAGGAGAGGATTATTGCTTATCCTAGTTTGCATTTCTTGTCTCGCTTTTCTTGTAAATGTTATTGCAAGGATCTTATCCGGGTCAACAGAGCGATAGTTTACTAAGAATTCTATTCTTTTTGTTAGGACAGTTGTTTTCCCGCTTCCAGCTCCTGCAATGCACAAAATATGATTTTTATTGCTTATTATTGATTTTTTTTGTTCATCATTGAATCTTGAAAGAAAAATTCCAAATGCTTCGAATAGTTTCTTATCATTCTCTGTTATTGCAGTTTCCTTTTCCCTAAAATTAAACGATAACTTTCTTTTATACAGGGAAGGAGTGTTAATCTCCTGTTTTCCTTTTGCGGTTAATTCCATGACTTTCCAAAACCTGTTCCCGTTTATAGAACTCATATGTATCAAATCATTTAAAAGAAGATTATCAATCATATTATTTAGGTCAGATTGGTCGTATGCCAAAATTCCGAAGTTTTGCTTATGATTTAACTTATTTCTGGTAATGGAATCATTTGTTTCTTTTCCCTGTAAGAAGTCTACTAATAATTTTTTCCCAACTCCAAATGGAATTTCATCCAGTGCTTTTAACACATACAAATAATCTAGTTCTTTTGGATTGACCATAAAAATAAAAAAGGTAAATAATTTAATACGCTAAAATTCCACCAATCTTATGATTGGTGGTTTTTGACGAATGTTGCTATTGGCAAGGATGTTATTTTGACTTCAACTCTTTCTGCAGCTTATCCCAATCATCCAAAAAAGCCTTAATGCCCTTATCAGTCAGAGCATGTTTAAACATCTGCCCATATACTTTATATGGAATTGTAGCAATATCCGCTCCAACTAAAGCGCAATCTTTAACATGAATTGGATGTCTTATGCTAGCAGCAAGAATTTGTGTTTTAAAGCCATAATTATCATAAATTTGCCTTATCTCGCTTATAAGTTCCATTCCTGTCTGACCAATATCATCTAGTCTTCCTAAAAACGGACTTACGAAATAAGACCCAGCAAGTGCTGCCAATAAGGCCTGATTAGCTGAAAAAACTAAGGTTGTGTTGACTTTAATCCCACCTGCAGATAGTGCTCTACAAGCCTTCATTCCTTCTTCTGTCATCGGAACTTTGATGATAATATTCTTATGGATTTTAGCAAATTCTTTACCTTCTTTAATCATGCCCTTTGCATCCAGGCTTATAGGCTCTGCGCTTATAGGACCATTAACTATACTGCAAATTTCTTTTAGTGTTTCTTTGTAATCCTTGCCTTCCTTCATTATTAAAGAAGGATTGGTTGTTACTCCGTGACAAATTCCGATATCTACTGCTTTTTTTATTTCTTCGACATTAGCTGTATCAATAAAAATCTTCATTTTTACATCACTATTATTTTATTAATTTTTTGATTATAATTTTATTGATTGTTAATTTTTATTATTGAAATTTTTTATTGAATAATTATCAGTTTTTAATTGAATTATTTTATTATTGGCTTACTTTTTCTTAACAAATGCCTTAACCTTCTCAGCAACCTTATTTGCGCTTAAACCATACTTCTCATATAACTCGGCAGGTTTTCCAGATTCTCCATATCTGTCTTCCATACCTATTCTTTTCATCAAGCAAGGATAATTTTCTGATAAAACTTCTGCAACAGCGCTTCCTAAACCGCCAATTATGTTATGGTCTTCTGCTGTTATAACCAAATTTGTTTTCTTTGCTAAATCAACAATTAATTTTTCATCAATAGGCTTTATTGTATGCATATTAACAACATAAACATCTATTTTGTCTTCTTTCAAAATTTCTGCAGCTTTTAAAGATTCATGGACCATTGTTCCGGTTGCAAAGATAACAGCATCTTTGCCTTTCCTTAATATTTCCCCTTTACCAATCTCAAACTTATAATTATCATTATGAATCATTGGCAGGGGATTTCTTAACAACCTCATAAAACTAGACCCACGATATTTAGCAAGAGCGTGTACTGCTTTTTTTGTTTCTATATAATCACTTGGCTGTATTACAATCATATTTGGCAATGCTCTATAGATTGCTATATCTTCTATTGCTTGCGCGCTCTTTCCATCTTCACCTGTAAAAATACCTGCATGACTGCCAGCGATTTTAACATTAAGATTGTTCCGTGCCACAATATTTCTGACAAACTCAAAAGCCCTCTCAGAAAAAATCGCAAAAGTACTTGCAAAGGGTATTTTTCCAGATACTGCAAGACCTGCAGCAATGCCAATCATGTCCTGCTCTGCAATTCCTGCAGTAAAATACCTATCGGGAAATTGTTTTCCGAAAGTTTCTGCTTTAGTACTGTCACCCAAATCTGCATCGACAACAACTACATCATTATTAGATTTGCCTAACTCCAATAAAGCATCCCCATACCCTTCCCTTGTTGCTTTTGCTTCAGTCATTTTAATTTTTTATTATCAATTTTTATTTATTTGATTATTATTTTAAGTTGATTATTATTATTGGATTTTTTTATTGGATACTATTTTTTTAATCATCTTTACTTAACTCTTCCATAGCTTTTTCAAACTGCTCATCATCAGGAGCCTTACCATGGAATTTATGATTTAACTCCATAAAAGACACACCTTTTCCTTTTATTGTATTAGCTACAATCATAACTGGCTTTCCTTTTACCTCATCGGCTTTATCCAATGTGTTTACAATTTCTTCCATATTGTGGCCATTAATATCAAAAACTTCAAACCCAAATGCTTTCCACTTATCAGCAGCAGGATCAATATTCATTACATCTTTTGTTTTTCCAGTTTCCTGAACCTGATTTTTATCAAGAATAACTACCAAATTATCAAGCTTATGGTGTGAAGCTGCCATTGCAGCTTCCCAGACTGAGCCTTCTTGAGCTTCTCCATCTCCAATTAAAACATAAACCTTGTAATTTTTCTTATCAAGTTTGCCTGCTATAGCCAAACCATTTGCAAAACAAACTCCTTGTCCTAATGAACCACCGGCAAAGTCAACTCCCGGAGTACTCAACTCTGGATGTCCTTGTAACATGCTATTTATCTTCCTAAACCCTTCTAGCTTTTTTTTATCAAAAAATCCTTTCATAGATAAAGCAGCATAATAAGCAGGGCATGCATGCCCCTTACTTAATACAAACCTGTCTCTGTCTTCCCAATCTGGTTTTTTTGGATTAACATTTAATTTATAGAAATACAAGGCAGCCAATATATCTGCTTCTGATAAAGAGCCCCCAGGATGCCCTGATTGCGCTCTATGAGTCATTATTATTGATTCCTTTCTTATCTCATTTGCTATTTTCTTAAGTTCATCTAATTTTTTCTTATCCATCTTAATAATTGACCACTCAGCTGGTAAGAAATAGTAAAAATAATGATTTTATAAGTCTTTTGTTTAGTAAAAATCCCAACCGCAACAAACTGTAGGGCATTTGGGATTTTTACTCTAGAAATTGGGCATATATAACCACAGCGAAGCTGTGGGATATAAAACCCAATTTCCGCTGAATAAAAAAAGAAAAAATAAGATTAGCGTTTTTTCAACGCTTCTGCAGGATTCTTCATATCTTTCCAGGCAGTATTAAATAAGTTTCCCAAAGCGCTTGAAAAGAACGGAGTATTGACCCATATTCCGACATCATAGGTTGGGTGCACCTCATTATCATCCATTATCATAAACACAATTTCCTTGCCATCCACAATAACAAACCTAGCTTTTGTATCTGTATTTCTCACTTCAGAAACACCAGATATATCTTTTACTGCACCTATAGTTTCTTTTGTCAAGGGAGCCGCTATCCTGATTTTAACTCCTCTCTTCTTTAATTTCTCAAAAGTTGGCTTAAAGCCTTCTATCTTTCTCATTAAACCTTGGCTTGTGGTCATTATATCAACAGAGTTTTCTGCATTTCTTATTGTAAGTTCAAGGTGGTTGTAAAGATTATGTCTTCCTCTTAAAGAACCAGACAAATCAGCAGGCTCTACTAGTTCTATACCTTGGCTATGTAATGTATTCAATTCATTAACAACCTCTGTTTTCTTTAAGTCTTCTAGTCTCTTTATTTGTTCCTTAGCATCATCATTCACATTTTTCTTAACCCTTTCCAGAACCTCTTTAGGTGGTACAGCCAAATACTTTATAGGTTTACCTAGCTTCATAACTACAAACCCTTTCTTCTCTAAGCTCTCCAAAACATCATAGCTTCTGCTCCTTGGAACATTAGCTATATCTGAAAGTTCTCCTGCTGTAGAAACACCTCTGCTTAGCAAAGCAGTCCAGATTTTTACTTCATACAAATTCAAAGAAAAATATCTTCTCAGTTTGCTCAAAAATTCTTCTTTTACTATCATAAAAACCAACCCCCTTTTTTTAATTGTAAGGGGACAAATGAATTGATACTACTATTAATATGTTACGCTTTTTTACCCCAATAGAGTACTTTCACTACCAATTAGGTATATTTTATTTTAACTATTCAGTTAATACATTTATTTATAATAGAACTTATATATAAATCTTTCGTAGAAAGATTTATGCTTGGAAAACTTGGTTTTTCATTGTATAAAGTTTTCGTAAGAAAAGCTTTTTAATTTAACTTATGCTGCTTATCTTAGATATTTTTATTGGTTTTGAAATTGTTGACCTATAACCATATTTTAGCTCTACATTTAAAGGAGTAGTATAAGCGCTTTTTACTTCTTCAAAACTTGCCCTGTCAAGACTGCATAAGACATAGCCTTCTCCATTAAAAAGCCTTATAAATCTGCCTTCGTCAAGAGGTCCGCATTCTAGCTCAGAAAAACCAACTGTTGCTCTTATTAGCTCAACTCTGTCAAAATCTTTTCTTTTTAAGGTCTCACTATCCGAACTTGTATCTCCATAAGGATTGCATTTTTTCAGGTCATTAACCCTGATTACATCTCCATTTCCATCATTCTTTATATTGAGTTTAAATTGTATTTTATTGCTGGAAGCTTCTTGATCAATCCTGGTTATTGTTATGGGAGCTCCCTGGCTTGACAATTGAGTGCTGCCAATTTTGCAGACTTTTTTCTGCTTGTCATCAAAAGGGGAAGGGTCTATGCAAACAGTTGGGCTTGCTTTTGTAACATAAGGATAACATAAAGTAGCAAGAATTGTGGGTTCGTATTTATCCACCACAAGTTCATCTGGTGATATAAAACCCTTAAACTCTGCTGTATCAAAACCCCCTTCAGGATTAATATTGCTCACACCAGATAAATAGTCATTTCTTAGGATTTGTGATAAATCATTATCATCCATCCTTATTATATCTCTATCAAAACCGCTAATGTAAATTTTTCCTCTGCTTAGTTCATTAACCTCTTCACTTCGAGGGTAAGAGCCTTTGTTCCTGACTTCTAGAGTAACAGAAATAGGTTCATCATCCTCACTACTTACCAAATAACTATCTTGCGGATTATTTTCAAGAAAATTGATTATTATACCATCAGTACCTGTTTCTGAACCCTTTGCGCTTCCTTGACCACCTAGTTTGCTACATCCAGAAATTATAATAAGTAATAAAACCAGAAATAAAATTTCAAATTTGACCTTTCTTTTGACCATATTAATATGTCAAAATCTTTTCTATTATTATATCTTTTGATATTGTAAAAGTATAGCCATAATCTAGCTCAATCTGTAAGGGAGCAGTATATGCATCTTGTTTTCTATCAATGCCATCTTTCAATGTGCATCTTATCATATCCTTCTTTTCCCTAAGCCTTATTTCTGCGCCATCTTCTTTCTCCCCAATATTGCAATTTAGACCTTGACCAGACAAAGATGCTTTAATTTTTATTCTATTAAAATCTTTATAATTCAAAGGTTTGTTGGAACATGCATCCTTAATCATATCTGAAGCAATAACTTCCCCATTTCCTTTGTTCTCAACGAAAATTATAAAATGGGGTTTTACTTTATCTGGCTCTTGGTCTGCGCTAGGCAGCATTCTTGTTTCTATTTTTGTTATTGTTACTGGGCTTCCCTGCCCTTTGCTGAATTGTATATCCTTAACCTCGCATGCCTTATCCCTTAATTTTGTGCCAAATATATCAGTATCAACACAAGCAGAAGTCCCTAATATTGTTTTATATGGATAACATGAAGTTGCTAAAATGGTTGAAGGATGTGTTTCGCTTTGCGCACCGACTTTTTTTGTTTTAGCATTTAAGGTTATAAATTCCTCATCTCCATTAATATTAAAGATAGATTTTCCTTTAATCTCAAATTCTATAGATTCTTTTTTTTCTTCTGTAAAATCAACATATGTTTTCTCAAACCCCAGCGCAAGAAAACCCTGCTTTATATCAGAAGCTCCTTTATTCCTTAAATGCATAGCTATTGGAAAAGGGCTATCCTCAAAAACCTTATCAGGAGGAGCATTCTTTGTAAACTCCATCACCAAACCATCAGTACCTTGCCTCACATCAACATCTGTTATTGGTTTGCTGCCAGAGCTACCTTTGCAGCCTGATAAGATTATAACAAAGATGATTGAAATAAATAAAATTTTTATTTTCATTTTGATATTATTGTTGTATTAAGGTAATTTGTTCTGAATTGGTTTGAATTGATTGATAATTTCCAGATTTTGCAGATACTTGGTATTTGTAACTTTCCCCATATTTCACTTTTTCATCACTGTAGATATTGACATTTCCCACATTTATTGTTATAATTTCGTCAGCAAGAAGTTTGGCAGTATATTTTGTTATTGCATATCCATCTACATTATCAGATTTTGATTTATCCCAACTAATCGATATTTTTGGAATACTTCCAGCAGAGATATCAACCACTTTAAAGTTTGTTGGAGGCTCAATAGTTGAAAATCCCTTTTGAGGTAATTGTCCTGACTTTATTCTGTTATATGCTTCTTGGACTCTGTCCACATAGTTAGCTTCTAATTCACTTCCACAACCCCACCCATTATATCCCCTTGCGGCTGCCAACCAATCTTTATATGATGCATATTTTGGTATATATTTTTCATCTTCACAAACTTGATCACTTGTAGTTCTGAAATAAGTCTCTGACAATCCACTTTTATATTTATCATATTTTTCTTTTAATATGGAAATACCGACAGTTATGCCGCAGTTTAAATCAGCAAGGTCTTTACGCTCACATGTATCAATATATTTTTGCCAATCTGAAGAAGGGGTGATTTGCATTATTCCAACACTCTTTTCATCGGCACTCAATAAAAGTCTATTTTTTGGGCAATCAGTTTCTATTGTTGGGGTACATAGTTTTGATTTTCGTTTATCTTCATCTTGACAACAATGCCTAAAATTACTTTCCACTTCAACAACAGCTAATGCAATTGCAGGATCAACATCTTTCTTTCTTGCAATATCTATTATCGTCTGCTGGATTTCATTTTTTCCTTTTACTGCAAAGTCCCCTAACTTTCCAGTCCCATCTTTACTTGGATCTTTAACAATACTAACTGTTATTGGTTTTTCGACACTATAATTATATCTTGTTTTTACTCTAAAAGACTTTGTTGTTACTGGAGTATTTCCTAAAACTTCTTTTGGTTTGGGATGTATTTTACAGCTAAAAAATTTGAACCTTTCATAATCATCATCTGCGCTTAATTTTTTATTAATTTCGTCTATTGATTCTTGCTTTAAAGCATATCCAGTGTATTTTTCTCCTTCATCTTGGAACAAAAATCCGCATTCGGTCTGACAATCACTAAATTCATCATCGCATAAATCTTTGCAATTTTTTATTACTCTCTGTACCTCTCCCTCATCATCACCAGTATGTTTTTCACAAACATCGTAGCATTCTTTTTTAACAAATTTATCGCATGCTGCAGAACATTTGCTTGGATCGTACTCCTCAAACTTCATATTGCAATCAGTTGAAGGGGATGTTAATTTGACTCCTTTTGGAAACAATAAGATAAGTTCATTTAAACCAATGATTTTCCCTTCCCAACCGACTCTATTTTGAAAACTTAAGCTTAATCTTGGATAAACTAGGTAACTGCTGCTAACTCCAACTAATGGTGTAGTTGTTTCCATTCCAATTTCTAAGGGCCCATTAGTATAAACTGCAGTTGGTTTTTTATCCTTAATATCGAACTCTTGAAAAGGGTCAAGATTTTCTCTTGTCATGGCTCTTAACCTTTCCCTATCCATAAAATAAACCTTTAGGAAAGCTAATGTTTCGAAATTAAAATCTGCAAATGTAGTTATAGTTTTAGAACCTGATTTAAATTTGTCTGGATCATTATTTTTATCAAAAGTACAGGCAAAATCCTGTTCTTCTAATGTAAATACTGAAAATTTATTTTTAGGGTCAACATTTTTTGTTCCTATTTTTTTAGTGCCATCTTTTACATAACAGCCAATCTTGATATTAATTGGGTCATCCAAAGTTTTTGCCTTTACAGTGCCCCATACAGTTACATCCTCCCCCTCATAATACTTAGAACTAACTGATTTTACTCCTTCCAGATAAACTCCCAATGGCTCATATTGATTTTCCTCAACTTTCCCCGTTATTGCGTATTGGATTTTTTTTTGCACTCCAAGGCTTACTTGCCTTTGGTAGTTGCTTATACCCCTCGTCAATTTATCTAAAACTTCGTTTAACGAGGCTTTTTGGAATTCTGATTCTGTAAAAAGTACACCTTGTGCAGGAGTTCCATTAGCAACTGTCATTACTACTATGAATAGGAGCAAAAGAAAAAAACTAGTTCCTGTAACACCTGTAGGGCTTTGCCCAAATGTAATTGCGATTATAATGGCTCCTAACAAAGAGATATATTGTAAAAATGGTATGAACTTGAGTAGTGTTGAAAAGAGAAAAAAATCAAAAAATATTAGTCCAAAAACAACTAAAAAGCCTGCACTCATACTAGACGTGCGCCATACATAAATACCGAAAGTGATAATTACAAGGAAATGGAAAACTGCTTTAGGAAAGGCCATCCACGCAGTATTTGTAAGAAGAAAAATAACTGCAAGTAATCCAAAAAATATAGAAACTATATCTACGGGATTTGGGGGAGTTTTTTCTCTTGTATATTTAACAACCATAAAAAGTATTGTTAGCGCAAGTACAGCATCAAAAAAAACATTGCCAAATGTAAAAGAGCTGAACCAATTATTCCAAAAGTCCTGAGGATTGAAATTAAAACCGCTGTAAACAGGTCCTAAAGGAAATAATCCGAAAAAAGAAGTAGAAATATCCACAACCCACAATATTATAGCGAGTATAGACAGAAATCCCGCAAAAAATTTTCTTGAACCTACATCTAAAGTTCCTTCTGAGGAAGAAGGCCTTATAAAGCCCGCATCTCCTAATTGAGATCGTTTACTTGAAAATAGTTTTGTCAAAACATGATAGTTTTTTTTATTGTCTTCCATTTTGTAATTAAAACTAAAATACATAGAACTCTTCCCAAACCCACCTCTTTATTTATCTTTCTTTAAACTCAACTTTAAGCTCAACCACATCAAGCTTTGTCCTTGGTCTTAACTCAATAAAGTTATTCCCTTTCTCTAAAAAATCATTAAGGTTTTTTGTAAATATTCTTTCATCATCATCTATTGATGATAATCTATCATTAATATTCAAATCTGCTCTTTTATTTTTCCTATCATCAACAAATTCTATTGTTAAAAAAGCATCTTTGTCCCTATCTTCTATTTCGTCTATCTGGCTTTGGTTTACCTCAAAAAAATAGACATTTGTTTTTATATCCTTTTCATCAAAATCAATCCTAATCTGCTCTACACTATAGCTTCCTTTATTTGTCTTGAGTATTATTCTATTCTCCCCTGAATTTAAAATACCCAAAGGAATTGCTTGCTTATACGAATCCTCGCAAACAGGAACAGCTGAAAACACGTTCCGGTTATTTATTGAGATATCAAGAACACCAACACTTGCTGCATTTGCGCAATAAGGAACAAACCTTAAATTTGCTTCCTCAATATTAAACAGCTCTGTTCCTGTAAGAATAAAAACATTCCTGCTTTCCTGCTTGCTCTTATCAGTTATATCACCTATTATCCTCACATTTTCAAAACTATATTCGTTTGTTTTCCAAAACTTAACACCAACAGAAGAAACACTAAACTCTAAAACATTTTCATGATTCAATAAATCTTTTTTTAGTTTTATTGGCTCTGTGGTTTCTGATTCGATATCATTTTCAAATACAACTTCGTTATTCAGCTTAACTACCAGAATACCTTCGTGTTTTTTAGCCTTAAATGATAATATAACATTATCTGTGTTTTCTAAATTATCTATTTTAAATTCTGTTATTTTGCTTTTCGTATCAAACCATCCTCTCCTTACTATAAACGGGTTTATCTTTTCAAGCTCTTTTGCATTTGTAGTCTCAAACAAAAACACGTTAGGGACTTGTTTATCTTCTATTTCCTCAATAATATCAAGCCTTCCAGGAAATACTCTAAGAAATACATCTTCCTCTTCTTCACCAGTAGTTCCAGTTTTTTTAACTTCTTCTCCCTCAAGCAATGCTTCTCGTTCAGCTTCAGGAAGAAATAAGATATATAGAATAATCAGACCCCCTATGATTGCTACTAAAATTGCTGCATTAAGGCCGCCTTGGGCTTTTCTCAAATAATATCACCTTTTTAAATAATTTTATCTACCTTCGTGTAGAAAATGAATAGTTTTATATTTAAATCTTTTGATTAAGGTTTCATAACTGTCTAACAAAATGAATATTGTTTAAATGAATCAAAAATAAACAAAAAAATGTCAAAAACCACCCATCATAGATGGGTGGCATGATGAACATAACTA